>Ga0224501_10004445_pt1 | contig 11070 bp, 9 predicted proteins | sample SF_Oct11_sed_USG_4_FD_169105 | JGI IMG/M metagenome (GOLD analysis project Ga0224501, IMG submission 169105) | Sediment microbial communities from San Francisco Bay, California, United States - SF_Oct11_sed_USGS_8_1 | ecosystem: Environmental > Aquatic > Marine > Sediment | place: USA...
GAGTGATCAGTATGTCATTACTTAATGAGGGATGATAGGAAGGGTTGAGCAGTAATTTCACCATGGCCGAACACAAGTGATGACTATCACAACACAATCGTTTTACCAACATATCAAGATAAACCTTGGATAAATCAGATTTGACACAAATGGCTCATCCAAGTGCGTGCGAGCGATTCACTACAACATATGGGTTGAAAGGTGAAAAGTGCTCTCCTCAGAGCTAGGCAAGGTAAAGGCGGTGAGGAAGAAAAGTGGCATCCCACCTCCGTTTCACCATTGCCATAACGAGATTCCCTAATTCCCCTCATGACCACCGGCTAAGGTAAAACCTTTACATTCCAACACTGGAATGGTGAATAGCCGGGTTCATGGTGATGTGCATAGGCTGTCTAACTTACTCGTCTGGGAAATCATTAACACAGTTAAGTACTGATCCAGACTTGTAGCCCATTGGGTTTTCTGCTGGGGTAGACATGTATCTTTCCGTATAGCCAGTGTCATAAGCCTCCCACGTTGTCACTGGGGCTGCTGATATGGATAGCTGTAAAAAAGTCGGTGTTCAAGCACTGTCGGACTACCCGATTTCCAAACCCAATACGGATAATCAATATTCAGGCTGGGAAGTTGTCTTTCCACTTTGAGTCAAGAATGAACAAGCATTATGATTTGAGGCTGATGGGAGAATCAACTAGGCTAGCAAGACCATTAGTATAGGGCCTTCTTGCTAAGCCAGTTAAAAACACCCGTTCCAAGTTAGGCTGGTTTCCAGAACTTGAGGAATATAACCGTCAGCTTGCTGGAACCTGATGGACAGGCAGCGAGACCCATTGACTGGATCAACAAAACCCTAATATGGTACCCAACAGGAAAAAAAACAAGAGAAAAGCTATAAAAAAAACTGGATGAAACGAAGAAAGTGGTATTAAACATACAAACATGACCCAAACTTGGAGAGTTTTGCCTAGGAAAGAGAAAGAACCAGAGGTGTCTGATGATCAAGGAATAGAACTAGTTATACTGCAATAAAGATGTTTAACCCAGCAATATGAGAAGCTGAAACTTCAGCTGTTACCTTGAAAATGTCAGGACGTTGAGCTAGTCCCATGAGTGATAGGTATCCACCATAGCTCCATCCATGTATAGCCACTCGGGACATATCTATATAGTCTGTGTTGCGTGCTAACCACTGCAACCCCTCAACCTGATCTGCAATTTCTACTGTACCCATTCGCCCTGTAGTGAAATGAACACTTTGATGAAATGATATAAGGTCATTATATTTTGATTCTACTAGGGCTCTAGGCCATGCTATTTAGCGGACCTCTAAGCCTGAGGCTTTTTGGAGAAGTATGAGGTAGGAATCATCCAAGGAGCCCATTCTCACGTTGGGCGCTCAACATGGCTAAAAGTTGAACCCAGGATCTTTTGATCTGGGGCCAAGCGTTCTAGCCATTGAGCTATTGGCTATCCCATGGGTAGTACCACCAAGCCAACTTGCTTCCAGGGCAGTGTGCCCACCCCCCCCCATAGACGGAAATTATGCCATGGGTGGGTCTCCTCTATTTAACTTGGCGATCCGAAATCCAACGAGGGTGAACAAAATTTGTGCCCCGCCCAAATTTCTGTCCCAGGATCAGCGGGTAATAGTCCTGACTAGTTTTGCAGATAACAGAATTTAATTGCAAACAACAGACCAACTGCCCAGCACATGTGTCCCAAATCTATGGTCATGAGAGCATCAAAAAGGTCATGTTGAACATATATTGTAGTAGAATAACTAGTTCTCCACACAATAAGCTCATATCCGCAGCAAGTTGGCAATACCCCCATAAACTTGAATACGGCAGGCATTACAGAGCCTACGTCATGTAGTAGTACATGGACTCCATTGGCACTGCAGCAAGCTTTCCAAACGACTATGACCCGCCGATCCTAGGACAAAATTTATCACGGAAAGCCTGTGCCAAAAATGTTGATAAATTGTGTTTGAATTGTCTGCATGCGGACCGCTGAGGTTCCCTAATGAAAAGGTTGCATATGCAAAATATTATGGCTTGAAAGTTGTAACACCATAGTTATAACATAGTAATCTCATCTAGACATCTACACAGATCTATATTCTATACACTACATTATCTTCTCTATATGATTATACATGATCTCGGTATCCACATAGTCCGCTACTTAATAAGACCCTATGACCAAACAATCACTAATATTCAGTTTTCCTGGGTCTGCTTTTATAGAGTAGATTTTGAGCTTTCAGATGATACTATGTTTGACATGATTGGCCCAGTATTTCCTTTAATAAACCTTAGGGCGAAAATAGGCTATTTGTATATGATACAATGGCAGCCTCACTTTCGTAATCACCAGGAGGTTGGGCGACTACTTCCGTTGTCCGATGTCTGTCTCTGAGCTCTAAACTTACCCTTTATATGGCTTTCCCATAGTAGACCCCTTCCAACGGATCCTCTCGAGTCAAGCACTACCACGACATAGCCCAATGAGGCCAAAGTATGAAGACGTATAAAACTAGAAAAAAGACAAAACAATCTAGCGAATAAGCAAGTTCCAACAAAACTCCAAAGTCAGCCAAGTTGTTGGCGTTATAAAGGGGTTATGTCACGGTCGAGGGTAGACGCATTTGTTGTGTCCCATTCATAAAGGGAGGCAACTCCGTATTCATTACAGCGATAGTGAGTGGTCTTGTTACAAAAAGCGGATATCGGTCACTCAAATTAACTAAGGCCTGAACGGCCCAAATAGAAAGAAAATAGGATCTAATTACTAAAACTTAGTAACCTAATGATCTTTACTCCCTCATAACATCGAGCAGAACACAAAATTGAACGTAATATTGGAGAAAACTGAAGTTTAAGAAGTGCGTTGCCAGGTTTTCCCTAGTCCTAAACAGAGTCCGTCGCGTTCAGGCCTCTATCACTGTGCAAAAATGGCACGAACGCTCGCTGACAGCGGTGAAAACCTGCACCCTGAAACCCTATTTCTATATTTTTGTTAAACATTTTCTCTATATAGACTGGTGTAACTACAAGTCTAGTGTCCACCTGCATGAGGATTTTTCCAAACATCAGCGCGTAAGCCGAGATATAAACGGAAACACCAACAGGTCTGTGGTCATTTCCTATCTCGAGGCCAATTCTGTTGCATCGACGGCCTGAAAAGTGCTTCGCCGAGGGCTCTAAGTATGCGCATTGAATAGAGCTATATCTAAGCTTCCATTTGAGCTGGGTATTGGGTCTATTTGTTCATGGTAGGCTTCAGAATCTGAAAATAAGTGAATACAATTTTGGCCATAACACAACCCTTTCAAGTCGCTAAATTAAACGGGGCACGCTTCTTTTACAGAAAACTGAGCTATGTAATTTGAAGTCTCCATAGGCCTCGAGCACAATTTTTAGAGACCAATGACGTTAGCGATCATCAAGGAATGTGTGTGTAATCCAAAAAATTGTTTTGCTTCGCAGGGCTGGTGACAGTGTCCATCTCTTCTCCAGTGTTTCATCTAGGATTTATCTGGCTTCAAACCATGGTTCATGCGTCTTGAAACGCAGCGTTTAAACCTCCAAGCAATCTTACCATCCTCCCACTCCATTCGTCATCCTGATAGTCTCAATTAAATACGATATATAATAGAAAACAGTCAGGAAAATAGCTGTTAGTTATTGTCTTACCTTGTTGCTCTATTTGAGTTGACAATGAGTTGAACTTGTGGTCCACCATAGACGTACAGCACAGTGGGGTATTTCTTCCCCATCACATAGTTATGTGGTTTATATACCATCCCATACATGGTGTATGGTTTACTGTCAATAGGACAACTAAACAGCTGTGGTGGATTATAGTTTGCCTCCAAATCTACAAGAAATGCAGGCATCATTGAACTAGACTATTTCGGGTGTTGAGTACACAGGTATACTCTTATCTAACACTATGCAGTACCAGTTTCAAAGGGGAGCTTTCTAGAGGAGTTACAAGTATTAGAGTAGTTACATGCACCCGATTTAGAGTTCTACTTTGTATTCCCACGGAACAGAGATCATCATCTTATAGTGATTTAATGTTATTTTCTTTAGATTTGGGCCGTGGTCATTCAAGATGTTGATATTCATTTTTATTAAAAAGTCATACTCGCTATCATTACAATAAATGCAAAGGTGCATCCATGGGGAGAACGTGACGACTAACGACTGTGGCATAGATCCTTTCATAGCATTTTGATTTATTTGTAAATGATTCAGATAGTTTACACTATTACATTGATCATAGCATGGATATAAAGAGCCAATGGGTAGAAATTGAATCGGGAAGCCAAACGCTGGTAGTAAGGGACAACGGGGCAGTGGTACAGCGCTGAGCTCGTAACCATGAAAACCTGGGTTCAAATTCCAGTCATTATGGGCTCCCGTTACAAGTGTGACCTCCTTGCATTAATCCTAGCTTAACCAAAAACAAGCCTGCTATCAGGTGAAGCGTCCCAACTGGATTTCCTTTGGAGCAATTACCAAAAATGCCATACGGGACAAAATGATTCTTACCCAATTGTTCGAGAAGTACGTTACTAGTTTCCAGGTTTACAGTATCTATACCACTGTAAACTCGGAAGACCTTGGTGCAAGGGCTCGTTTCAATGGAACTGTATGTGGATATCACAGTGTTGCATGACTACAAACAGAGGACAACAAAATTATCACATCAGAATTCAGCATACTGACAGGGGATACAAACTGTCGAAACAGGACTATTAATTCCTAATTATGAGGTTGTAATGAAAGGGTTTTGTATAACAGCTCTTCACAAGTGAACTGCTTTACTTGTTTGTGTGGTGACTATCTTCCATGAAACGCATTGTCTGCCATGTAATTCATGAGCCAGCAAAGAAATGCGCATGAAATCTCTGAAAATTGAAAGCTGACAGTAATCAAATCGGTAAAAGTTTAGATATATTGGTTGGTGGCGGCAGGGCAACGCTTAAAGGGTCACTTAAGTTTCAAGTGGATATCGATTGAACAGTCAGTGATGGTATCTGGTACTATTTGTCATTATGGGGTTTGTGGTTTGTGATTGGTCATGTGCAGTTTAGTTTACGAATTAATTCAATTATCTTTCGATTTTGCTGAGAATTGGCTGGTAGGTGTCTACATGTATCAGGATGACACCTGCGAAATCGTTTCAATCAGATGACCCATTCAACAGTTATGATCAAAAATCCAAATGCTCCATATATGTCTATCATTGGATGAGGCACAGGTTCAGTGTGAAAATATTACCAGCCTCTGACACGGATTTCGATTGCGCGACTGCACTTTGGTGTTGTCACTCCGCCTGTACAGGTGAGAACAGCGCATGTATCACAGGTCTCCAGAAAGAGATCAATATATAAGAGCGTGTTAAAAACCTAGATAGCGCTTTAACATACCCCGGTCACCACTGGTCACTGCCTATCTTCTCATATGTATTACGCGGGTAAGCAGTGGCTTAGTGGGTAGGTCATTCGGCTTTGGACCAGTTGACCAGTTTGATTCCAAGTTGGTGCGGCACATTGTGCTTTCCTCCTGTCAGATTTGCATAAAGGTGCTATAGGGCAAACTATGGACCATCCCTAAAGGGACCCCTTGGCTTAGTGATGCCATCCATGCATAATGAGATTATTATATCTTATAAATTGATACTAGCTACAGTGACTGAAATTCTTCTTATACCGGGTTCATGTAAATTGAGTGACTATGGCCTAGAGGCGTCAGACGGACTGTCACTTTGGATTTTAGAAACAGAGCGTAGAGATGGGTCTCAAGTGGGGTCTCTTTGGTGGTGCCGGTGAAGAAGACACATTCATTCTTCTCGTTATAGTGCAACTACAAAATAAAGACCATCAGTCAGTTCGCGATTGATTTTATTCGGATTCCAGTGGATACAACCCAAGGAAATTCTGAAATTAGCTTTCACTGCCTAGGTCACATCGCATACTTTATGGGCATTTTATATGGGTATTTGGACTAGGTATTAACAGGCCCTACAAACATGGTGCTTGTTTTGGAGCTGGGAACAATAGGAAGAGCTCACAATCACAGTGGAGGCCGGCGTTATCGCGTCTGAAACCCAGGAGCCACCGAGCAATCCCTCTTATCTCATTAGGTATTGAGATTACACGCATTTATCCAAATGCCAGTTTTGGGTTAGATTAGCAAACAATAGCTGGTAAATGGAAGCGTGGCTACACTGCGCCGGTGGTTGATTGGTTTGATGTGTAGCAGACTTGAGGATAATGTTAGTAATTTTACCAGCGCATGCCTCCCTCTACTTAGCTGCACTTATCACACAGTTGCCTTGACTAACCGTCTGGTCCCCAGTTACTTCCCATTCACCCATCGTCAGCGGGACCAGACTGAGCTGTTTTCTGGCATCCAGATCATATGTCAGGTGATAGAGGTGCCTGTAGCCGCTTCTTTCACTCGCCCAGAGGCAATCCAGTAGAGACGGTTGTGAGGATGGTATGAACTTCAGTATGTTATGCACCTACACAGAGATAACTATAAGCGTGGTCAAAGGATGCCAGGTCATTTAACAATTTTTTCAATAAGTTATAACACAAACACTGGAGTTCTCTGCTTTTGAAAGATAGGACAACCTGAGACTACTTTGACATCCTGCTCTTTTCAAATGGGAAGTCGTCAATTATTTTTATAACAAGGCAAATTCTTGACATTGGGTTTGGACTAGTTTGCCAAAGCATTGGCAATCAAAACAAACGATGAGCGAGTTCAGCTGATATCCAAGCGAAATGGAAAAACATTTACTTGAGTCCTAAAATACCCATTATTGGTTCACTCCCACTGTACTGACTAGAAGCTCTTACATTGATCCAGACTGGTGAGATCTCCTCGTGTAGAGTCTGTGGGTGAAGACTGTCCGGCACAGAGAGATTGCTACCGGATGGGACAAAGAAACCTAGCGGTACCAAAACAATAGCCAGATGTTTCTGTTGTCTATCCAACAGCTGGACCCATACTCTAGAACACACACCAAATGCTATAAGTTCTTGGGCCAGACGTATATCACCATTATGAGATTATTGTGGTTAGTTTTTCAGTGATGGTCATTCTGCCTAGCAGCCTTTGCAATGAACCTCTGAAATTCACTAATCGCATTATAAACTTTCTAGTCAGCAGGTGCTAACAGCTGGAAATGAAAAGGAAACCATAGAATATGTTTAGGCTATCTGGAAATTTTATTAAATAATTATATAAAAAACTTTATCTCTATAACAAACTTCCAGTTGGAAATTAAAACAAATTAAGGCAGTCATTTAACTGGAGGATAGTTGCGGTTTATTGTTGAATACCTTGCCTTTCTTTTTTATTGGTCTACTCGGGCAATTGGTTGTCCTATTTAATGAATCTTCTAGGCTTGGGGCAGTAGAAACAAAAACCATAAAAGCTAAGAATTGTGTGAGGGGCTCAGTCTCACAGTGGGTGTTCAGTAGGAGCTAGGAATTATGTGAGGGGCTCAGTCACACAGTGGGCACTCAGTGTGATTCGGACTTGAACTCGTGATCTGTTGATCTCAAGGGAAGGGCTCTAGCCATTGACCTAGCCTTTATCAAAACCTAGCGATTCAGTGGTTTCAATATATGGATTCCCTCGAAAAGTAAATCGTAGTTTAATCTGTCTGCTCTCAAACAGACACCTAAGACAGCATGAGCATTACATTTACCTTTGGCCATCCGGATGCCAGTCGAGTCTGACAATGTATTCCATCCACGGGTAGAGAGCCTTCAGATTTGTAGCGGGCTCGAGGGTCCGAGTCTCCAACTGCAGTGAACAAGTGTGTTATCAACCAATCAGCCCACCAGGGTTTCCACGTGGACGCTGCTACATTACCCCCAGGGTGGAGATTGTGGGGGTGGCTGATGGTGGCATTGTCTTATCTGGTTTGAGAATCAAGCGTGGACTGCTCAGGAATGCCCATTCACAGAGCAGCTGCTATTAGGTGCATCCCTTGCTCACCTTCATGTCACTTTTACTATACTATATATTACTATACTATTACTATACGATGCAGAGAAGTGAACTTATACATACATACATACATACATACATACATACATACATACATACATCCCAAACATACACAACAGGAAGCACATACCCTGTATCCATGCAAATATACACTGGTACAGAGTGCTTACTATTCACGAAGCCAATACTAAGTTTCTGTGCCATTTCAGCTAATGAACTGAAAACAAATCTCTGCCTGACCAATGATTCTCGCCAGTTGATTACCAACCTGCCCGTTGCTGATTCTGAACTCGGCTATGTGAAGTGAGCAGGAAGCATTGACCGTGCCGGCTCGAGGGTAGCGGTATTTATCCACCCCGGAACTACTAGATGTAGGGGGGACGATGTTAAGCACCTCCACTTCACTTTCATCCACCAGTTCATACAGAATTCTGTATGTGTCACCTAGAGACATATTCAAAATCCTACTTTAAAATTTTCTATTTGACCAGATAACACATAATTTATTGACAACAGTTGTGCATTCATTCATTTTTTGTTTTAAACCAGCCCATTTAATGGGCCAAGAATTATTCTTGGCGGTGCATTCGTGTGCTTGGGCTTTTCGCGACCGAAATGGATTTTGGATGCAATTTGGTCGCGATCTGCGATCGAAAGCACGTGAACAGAATTCGGCGACCGAAAGTAGTAGTTTAGGCAATTGTCAAGGTTACCACCGCAAAGAGGCTTGGTTACTACGTTGAGATAACGAATCGCGAATCATCGTTCGGCTCTAACCGATGAGTGAAAGTTGGGAGAGGACAACTCTGATATGATCAAAGTCCATTTTGAACTCAACTGCGTTTCCTCACCGCGACCGAAATTTTTCTAAAACTTTTGGTCATGAACACGGGAATGCACCTTATAGCTGGGGAGCTTACACTAACTGTGAGAGCTCGACGTGACCGGGATTTGAACCCTGGATCATGAACCGAGCCCTCTAGCCACTTAGCTATTCCACTACCCTTTATGTTTCATGTCAAGTGATTCCGCTGTGCATGTAGTGCTCAAGAACAGTGACATACCTGCATACATTCCATACAATTGGGAGACAATAAAAATTCAAAGTATCCAACACCTTCAAACAAATTTATAGATATTCACAGAAGATTCTTCACGCCCAGATGTGCATCAAGAATACTTACGCTCTAACAAATGATTAAAGGGGTTAAGCCATGACCAAAACTGTCTTCACATGTTTTCAGATCCTGAATCCCACCATGACTAAGTGGCCCAATACCCAGCTCAGATGGAAGCTTAGATATAGCCCTATACATTGCGCATACTTAGAGCCCTTGGCAACGCACTATTTAGACCATCGACGCAACAGAATTGGCCTCGATATAGGAAATGACCCCAGAGTTGTTGGTGTTTGCATTAATTCTCCTACTACTTCAGCGATTCTCCGGCTTACAATGTCAAAGTAGAACAGGAATTTCTGCCATTGTGTCAAGTAGTTGTCAAAGGGTCAAGTATAAATGTAACCTCAACCTTTGAACCTTGACCTTCATTATAGATCATACCCGATTGAGTAGGCTGCCACCAGTATCCGGTGTATCGGTCAAATTCTTCTTGAATGATGAAGGAAGGCAAACCTGCTGATATAGGCTGATCGTCAATTGATCCGTCCAGTGCTGTAAAATAAAAAATATAGGACACATAATTACAAGAAAAATGGCCCATTTCTGATTTAAGCCAGAACCGGCTAAAAGTGGAAACCAAAACCACCTTTACAGTCCATGGGATAGAAGAGGACTATTCATCATTCATACGCCCAATATTGGAGCCTTGGATGGAAGTCCAGTTCCCAAAATGGTCCACGACTTCAGAGTCTGTATAATAAGAGGTCAATTTAAACGTAAAGTGTCTACCATCTATATGAGCGCTCACATGTATTAGTATGAGTCAGCCTGAAGTCCAAGTGAGTCTGCAGATTGTACACATACAGGTCTCCAGCGGCAACGTATGATATGAGGTCTGGGTGTCCAGGGCAGATCTTTGGGTCCAGCTTAGATCCAGGGCTCGTTGTCTGCAGTGTTGTGAGTGGGACAGGTGAAGTCTGTCCGGTCTAAAAAATTCAAATGATACTGTATTTCATACAGAACCTAATTACATGAACCGATTTATATGCTTAAAGGGAGACTTCAGTTTCGTGTGAATTTCGATTGAACAGAGCTAGCAGCCGATCGTACCTGGTAGTTTTCGCTTTGTTTCGATCGAAAGTAATTTTAATATCATATCGTAAATTTCAATTGTGGGTGTTAAGTTTTTTTAATTAAAATTAGCGCTTTTATCGATCAGAAAAAAATTGAATGGTCTCTCGCGAGCGAGATTTGAATGTAAACATCCGGTCGTCCCTTTTACCGTAGTTTGGTCAAATTTCCAACTCTTCTTTGAGCAGTCAGCTTTCACTACTGGCTTCACCTTTGTTCACATCGGTACGCCATGGCTTCGAGTTCGATATCTTTTGGAAACCACCCTGATGGTCATGGACCAGAGCCTCAGTTGAACCGAGAGGAAATCTTAGCTGCTGTGACGGACTTCGTCTTCGGTCGCACTCAGTCTCACACTCACAGTCACTCACTCACTGGTGGTAGTAGTGGTAGTCACCGTAGCGACTCACTCTTCGACAGCGATACGCGGCCCGGAAATTGGTGTGAGTGTGGCAACTGCGAGCCAAGCGATAAGAGTTGAGTGTTTGTGTTCTACCGGTACACCAATACACCGAGTTACGACGCGAGAGCCAAAAGAAAAGGATCAATCGTACAAATACGCAACTGAACACCCGTGCTTCCATGCATTCTGCCTGTACCCGAGGATGCTAGCAGTTCATAAGGTGTCCTATCGGAAAGGATTCGGTCAAACTCTCCCAGGCAGTTGAGATCATAACACTAAAATGCGTTACATAGCCTACCGCGTATGGTACTCTTGGTAGGCGCATGCGTCAAGTAATTCCTGCATGTGTTGTGAAAATTATCCGCCAGAAGTT
>Ga0224501_10004446_pt1 | contig 11068 bp, 5 predicted proteins | sample SF_Oct11_sed_USG_4_FD_169105 | JGI IMG/M metagenome (GOLD analysis project Ga0224501, IMG submission 169105) | Sediment microbial communities from San Francisco Bay, California, United States - SF_Oct11_sed_USGS_8_1 | ecosystem: Environmental > Aquatic > Marine > Sediment | place: USA...
AGAGAGCACTCATAAGTAAGTCATTCCCGAAATATCATTCGCCAAGGCCATGTGTGTTGGCGCCGCTCCAAGAAATTCCCGTGACCGTGTTTTGGTCTTTGGCCAATCATGCGTGACTCTTGTGCCCTTTGATGCCCTACTCTAGTCTAATATCGATTGGATAGCAGAGTCCAGCTGTCGATTAACCTGGAATGATGTATTTGACAATCAAACCAGTCATTCTATTCTATGTTATATTTGGCTGTAAGCTTTTTTTTCAAACTTGCGCGGGTCGCTACCTGACTTGGTGACTCATTAGATTGTAAGAAGGAAGTTACATGTTTGGCAAGTCTTATAAACTTCCGTCTAGGTCTAGCTCTTGCCATCTTGTCAATGTTACAAATGTATATTAAATTCAGATAATGGGATGGCTTGTTGATTTGAGCGTTTTTCACGCGATAAAAAACTCTGGTTTTCAAATCCCAGCTGTGCAAGCTTTCTATATGATGGGTGCAGTCGCGTGCTCGCGTTTTTCGCGACCCAAATCCATTTCGAAATCTGCTAAACTGCTCAAGAGCGCGATCGAAAAGCTCAATCCAAAAAAGCATCTTTCACTTTCGGTCGCGATCTGCGACCGAAAGCGCGCGAACAGAATTCCGCTACCGAAAGTAGTAGCTTAAGCAAATGTGCAGGTTACCGCAAAGAGGCTTGATTACTACGTTGAGATAAGAATCGTGAACGATCGTTCGACTCTAATCGATGAGTTAAAGTTAGGAGAGGAGAACTCTGATCTGATCAAAGTTCATCCTGAACTCAGCAGCGTTTCCTCACCGCGACCGTGTGTTCCGTTGCAGCACCGACTTTGACACTATGAGCATGGATAGCTTTGAGAGCTCTGTGTATAGCGGAGGAGGAATAGCAAAGCGCAGCAGTGAAAACAATCTCTCGAACATGGCCGCCAGCTTGCCAGTGGACACGCCTTCTCAGTCCGATCGGTTCTGGGGAAGCGACAACAGTCTTAACCTCTCTAGTAAGTGACCTGCCAACACTTTCCAACAGCTCATTGGTGCTTCTGGCAATGCACCTACAGTTGTGCCATCATGTTTCCCTCATATTCCGGAAGTCTATGATGCCAATATATCCATCTAACAGTGTTAATAGGTCAAGGATGCACTGTATTATCCGAGTATTAAACTCAATATTTCTAAATGGCAAAAAGCTGTAGGCCTATCAGTATTAAAGTTTTGGGGGTTTATTGATGAACTCTCATAAACTGCCTGTAACTCACTTTCAAAGAATCATCCTTGTTGTGTTGTTCAACTTCCTTTTTACTGTTTTTCATTAGACACGTCTGCGTGGAAATCAGTCAATACAGTCTGATTTACACAGTTAGATAGAAAGGTTCACTCTGAATTTATACCTCTCTCTGGCTCGTCTATGTGGCTTCTTATCTCGCGGTATACTCTGCTTGGTTTGTATGTCAACAATCTGCTCAATAGGCTTTTATTTACAGTCAGTCACTCCCTTGTCTGGTATTTACTACACATCTGTGTAGCGATTAGTCATTGTATGACTAATAATTCACTTTCCAAAAGTCGGTTTTCATAGTGGCTCGCCATTTTTGTAGCTACTTCCAGTGGGAGTTTTCATACCCCGCTACCGTCTCCTGGTGCCACTTCTACCCTTAGTATTAACTCGGCTAGTAAACTCAGTAAGATGAGGAGACTGAGGCATAGCTGTAAAGCCAGTTTCAGCATCACACTGGACGAGTCATCTCCTCCTGGCTCTATTAGTGAGGTATGTGTGAAAACCTTCAACCTACTGAGGTTAATGTTAGACAGTAAAAAAACTGATGACTCCAAATGATATTCCAATATATTCCAATAACGGGAAAGCTCAGTGGTAGCTCTGGGCTTTCAATCGGATGAATCCGGTCATGCCGGGCTCCGGTTGTGAATGTGAGTTTCTTAATATATGATAGTTTAGAAACACTGGGAAAGGAGATGAGGCCAAGCTGTCACAGCATCTCTGAAAGTACATTGGGGAATGTGAACCGATACAGCTTCTTCTGTTCTTATTTCCACCCAACGATTGCCACGGTCAGAAGAAAAGAAACAATCGTGCATCACCCACACTGATATCGCTTATCAATGGTATCAATTCTCTCCATTTTATGAGTTCACGTTACTTTTGCTTGTTAGCGGGTTATGTAATTTGCTTCCTGGTTAACAGGGGAACTTTGTCAGAGCTCAAGAACGAGTTAAAATTGTATGCCCTTGCTGTCGCTACCATTAACCTTTCCGGGATTCAAACCCATATCTCCCTGCGCACGAGTTATACGTTTGAACCGCTAAGGCGCACTTACTACCAGTGGTCTCATTGATAAATTATCGTCTTGCCCCTACAGGTCACCTCCTGGTTTCATTATGCTAGTTAATATATTATCTCTGTAGAACGGATCCACGCCACCAAGGAGACGCTCTGCCCGTATTGGCATGGCTGTCATTCTATCCCTGGATGAGTTTGAGGATTCTCGGAGAAAGTTTGAGCAGTTTTTCTTCAGTCATGTGACGTTAATAGAAGGCCACCTAGCGAGATTAAAACGAGCAATAGAAGCCTGTGCCTCTCAGCAGAATGTTACTGAGAGCATAATGAATGTGAGTTTGGGATCGTTACACGAGGAAATACTTTCAGTTAGTTTATGGTGGTAGATACTCAGCGCTGATGTTTATTTTGTTCTACTCCGGCGCTTGGCGGTCTTAGACATCCTATTTGACGAATCCTTTTAAGCCTGGAGCTTTTTAAGCGGTAGAAGCTAAGAACTGAAATTATTACCTCATTCTCGAAGTTGGCGCTCGGCATACATAGAACTTGAATTCTGGATCTTTCAATCTTGAAACAAGCACTCCAAGCCGTTACACAATCCCCCTATCCCTATAGTTTTATGCTATGTTTGTTATGTTTTCTTATTGATGCAAGTTTGGCACTCGGCCAGCCTATTTAGTGGATCTCTCAGCATCCGAGTTGTTCTGCTGGAAATCATATGACGAGCTCATTCCCACAGTGCGAGTTTGGCATGAACCCAAAATCTTCCTATGTTGGCCCAAGCTCTTCAACTATCAAGCCATTCTACAATCTTTGTATAGTGGGCCCAAAGGTTTAAGGGTTGTTTTTGAGTAACAAGAGTAGCCTACATTGAGTGTTTTTAGTCTTCATCGGTTTGGCTTCTAGTCTCAAGCTAAACTTGTCATGTTTTATGGTAATATCACTGAGATTTTTTGCAGGCATTGGAGGCGTTTCAGCAGTCAGTCTATGATCTTTATGCCGCTCCCCGTCTCCGTAACCCCGTATGGCTGAGCATGATGGCGTCCTCATCTCGTCGCGGAATTATCTGCGCTAATTTTGTTGATGAATTCACTCGTTTGGTTTCCCGATATGATAATAAGTCAACGCGTCAGTAAGTACATTCTGCTATAAATCTCGTGTGGTAGTCAACGAACTCAGTATTAGCATATTAAAAAAAACTGATCGGCATAAATAGTAAGAGATTATAGCTTACTAGTAGTTCATACAATAGACAGGATCACTCACTCAGCCTCCCTATTTGTGACTATCTGTTACTTTCATTGTTCGTTCTCATAGTCTCTAAAAAAAAGAAGACAAAAGTTGTCTGTTTGCCAACGGCCATTTGGCTCTCTCTAACAGCCTCTTCCTGACATAGCCATAATCTCTGGCAGTTATGAATAACTCACCGTTCTTATTATCATATGTAATCTATGTAACAGTTCTTAGAACTCACTCATGAATATAAATTGTTGCAGCTTTGTGAGCACAGCGCTCACCGGTGTGCTGATGTATCACCTAGCCTGGGTGCCTACAGTCGCCCCTTCAGGCGAAACTCACTCCTCTTATTCTGATAGACGCACGGCCACATGGGTAAGCTCCATTTAGAGAGTATCATTCTTTGAACGTGTTTAGTATCAGTAAGTCGGGTACTCGTTTCTTTGTATAGGTTGACTATCAATGGGCATCAGTTATTCAGCGCTCCAATCGTAATACAGCGAAAATGAAGGAACAAAGAGGCTGTACACTTGAAGTCGAACCAAGAACCCCTGTTTTTGGCCCTTTGGTGCTTTCCATGCGACTACTTCACATGTTTTTTAAAATAAATCTAAAGGAATTATGTAGTGCATTTTTATGTTTCAAGGTATTTGAATGAGGATAAGAAGATTGTATAGTCTGTGTTCAAATGAAACACTCAACCAAACCTGAAAACCGGGTCACTTGCCTAGCGTATGAAGACTGACTTTGAATATAATGATGAGTAATATTGTGTCAAATGTTATGTTGTAGCTGGATACACTGGCGCGTTCTCATCCTTATAACCCACTGTGGGCTCAGCTCAGTGATATGTATGGTGCTATTGGTCTCCCTCCGAGGCTCGCACGAACCGTCGTTATTGGAAAGAAACCAGACATTATAATGCGCTTCCTATGGATGCTCTCGTACTTCATCAGGTAAGTCAAGGGGTTATCATCTCTTACTCATTCCTGGCTCATAAAATAAACCACTGGACGGTTTGGTCGTCAGTTGTTTTGAGCACTTTCAAATTGTCTCGGCGTAGGTCATCTTTGTGGTATAGGAAATTATTATTGAGAGTTGGTAGCTGTTCATGGCTGCATTAGCGACACCTCCTCTTCGCAACAGTATCCATAGCTTTCCGCCATCGACATCCATTGATTTGTGTTTCTCACGCTTCCCATTTATGGCCTCCATGACGTTTGGGTTCCATAGTGTGAGGTCTTCAGTCTCATTCTATCCATACCTGATAACATATGGTGTCTGTCACGTGGGGGATATTTTGCCAAGAGTAACAGGGCCTTTTTTAAGATATTTTACCCTCACGATATGATGGCAAAAGCTATAAACAGATCACCATTTAACCGGGGTTTGATTAACGCTCATCTGCAGGTGCTCTGAGATACATGAGAGTATGGAGGAGTGCTATGATGAGGAGTATGTGTCAGACGAGCTGAGGTCCGCTGCCGATGAGCTTTGCGTCAGCGCGCTGGAACAGGATACAGATTTCGTGTTGGTGGATCCTCCCAATACAGCCTGCATACAAGGAGGTGAGTCTTACTTTAAGAATCCGCTGGTAAGTTATTTTATCCATTGACAATAGAAGTCTGTTTTTAAATTCTACTCAGACACTTGGCCATCCTATTTAAGGGACCTCCTAACCCTGAGACCTGTTGAAGCGATAGGAGCTAGGATAAATGGAAAGAGCTCTATCTCACAACGGCTGCCCGTCGTGCCCTGGATTCGAACTCAGGTTCTCACTGTGGCAAACCCAGTGCTTTACCACTGAGCTATCCCCCTTATCTCCAGTTTCTTCTCACTTCGCTTGAAACTGCTTGAAGCGCAGTTTCTTCTGACCTCAATGTAGCCATTTCTCATTCCATGGGGAAAGCTATGTAAAGTAATTGCAAACACGAAATGGGAATGTAGAAAAATCATGTTGCAATTGTGCAAGCAATGCCGGTTTTCGGGATATCTCGCTGAATTATGTGATTGGTTCGTGATCATTAGATCTTGGGTTTCTGTGAGCATTGAGCTTCTCACATGTAACTTCTAGCTCTTGCTGCTCCAGAACAAGACTCGCGGTCAAGAGATGAGATGGTAAACTGATTTTCCTTAATTTTAAGGTCTTCCTTAGGTTATCCGTGTAAAATAAAATTTTCAACTCAAATCAACTTGTAGAACAAAGAAGAGAGGTCATGATAATTTTTGTTTGTAGACATTGAGTCAGACTCAGGTTTGGTCAGTCAGTCGACTGTAAGGAGCAATAAGCCGGTGAGCTCTCAGCCGCTAGACGATGAGTCTGGATTCACGGAACCACGCGATGAGAGCTGTCTGGCCAGGGTGAATAATGTTCCTTCGAGCTCCCCTGCTGACAAGGTAGACTATCCTCCATCTTAATAATAATAATAATAATAATTAATACCCATGTTACGGGTAAACCTTGTGAAGAATCACTGCCACTGTCATTGCATGAGATACTATAGTCAGTGGCTAGAGCGCCTGTCTAGTAAACAGGAGGTCACCTTGAGTACGTCTGAACCAACCATTCCACTAACTTGTCTAATCCCTGGTAGGTGAAGATAACCTCAGCATAGTGTACTGGATCCTTATTCAAGAGAAAATTCAGTTGAAGGCATGGTTAAAAATGCCCCTTTAAATCTAATGGAATAGAATAGGCCATCTTTGTGATTAAAATTTTATCGAACTGCAGGGGACCACCAAGAAAGTTTGTGTTATGAAAAGTTTGAGTTATGAGTTATGCTCTCCCTTTGCTTTAGCCATGTGGCCACCGTAGCGAGTCCATTTTGCTCTAGTGTATTCCAATTCCTGGCTAAACTTTCTAAAATTTGCGAGATTTTCTTCTCATGTGAAAAGAAAGCAATGAAATTTAGCTTGTTACACAAAAACGTAAACACATCCAGGCGCAGAAAACGTAATTTGATGGCACTAACCGCAGTTTTTCAGTTCGAGTTATGACTAAAAGGTCGAGATATACGCAGCAAATTATCATTACCCAGGCGGGGACCATGAGGCTTGGATTGAGTTAAGCAAGTTTTCGAGTTATCCGAGGTCGAGTTAACCGAGTTTCACTGTATTAGCCTCCCAGATGTCTTATTGGGTCCATGTTTGCTGAGCGCAACAAGTTGTTTTGATTTTGCTTCATACCATTCCGCTCTGCATCGAAGTTGAATTCGTTTTATGTCCTCACCAATTTTGGCTGCACTTTAGGTGAGGGAATGGATAAATACTACCGCAGATGAGGTGGAACAGCTGAGTTTAAACGATGATATCCAAAACATTACTCTTATACCACGACCGGATACTAGCACCACACTAGTGGATAATAATCAATCTCCTGTATCAGAGGCAAGCTCCTCCGCACGGATGATAGTAGAAGCCGTCCCACCGCCCGATGCTAAGTTAGAGGAGTGTCGAAAAGTACACCGGGCTTTACCGCTTGATATACCGGCAGCGGGTCTGCTGGAAGGAAGTGGTGACAGTGAGAAAACCATGTCCGATTTTAGTCGCCACAATCTCGTCCGAATGTTCTCAAATGAGATCGATGAGATGAATGAATATATGGACGGACGGCCACCCACAATTGGCAGGCAGATATCAGACCAGAGCATCAGTATGTATGATGAATACTTCAGTGACCAGTTAGATAGTTGTTCACAAATCTATTCCGGCGATCGAATGAATGACATTGAACCTTCCACACCCAAAGAGCGAGATGTACTCTTCAAAGTGGCCAGGTTTAGTCAGATAGGCTCACCCGAGGAGGTAAAGTCGCCTCTGTCACGCGGTACACCTAGTATTTCCTCTCCGTGCACTCCAGTCGAGGAGACGTTCCGACAGAGAAAGCTCAGTGTGGGCAAACAGAGCAGTCGCTGCAGCACTCCACAGACCATTAAATGCGGGTAAGTTAAAAGTTGGCATGACCCGTTTTAATTCAATCAATTTAAAATACCAACCAAAAACCTTTATGAGCAAACCACTTTTCTTTCTCGTATGCTGTTTTCACTGTTATGATGAAACTATTGCTTGTCTTTTCATCAGCTGCAGTTTAGCGCGGACCGCCATCAGGCAACCTTCTTTGTTGTGTAAATCTGTAATGGTATATTTTGTAGGGAGACAACTCCAACTGCCGAGGTGCGGGGACGTCACTACTCTTCCTGCCCGACAGTTCTGTCGGAAGAGTACGATGCATTTAGCGAATTTGACGAGCTGAAGATGCCAAGGTAGGCTTAGTTCGACACCAAAGCCGAGTAGTTCAGTATTTTTCAGTCACTGATGTAGGTAAGATTGAATACATTATGTGTTTTCATTACACTATAATTCAAAGTACAAGATATTGATTCTAAAGCCAAAATAAGGAGACTAGGCTTGACTGAGGTTGACCAATGTCAAAGAATTAAATGCTCTAAAAAGTATTTTATTCGTCAGACTCAACATTAGAGTACTGAATGATCAAAACCATTTAATTCATTGCAGATCAAAACAGATAGATCGGTTGGCAGACCCATCTATTTCTACAACGAGTTTCGGCCGCCAGCAGCTCGCTGGGGTATCAGAACATTATCTTTCTGATTTCGTCCTGCAAGGAACCTCTGATGATCTCGTCATACCCAAGGTAAGAATAGTTTGCCCATCAAGGGGCTTCTTATAGGTCAGCATTTCTTGCAAACTTATCAGTCTTAAGCTTGCTATAAAATCATGCAGTTGTCTCGCGGCTTGCTTAGGCTCAACTCGGGGGTAGTAAAATGGCTCATCGTCTGCGATAAGAGAAGTTCAATTGTTGTTTTCTGACCATTAGGGTATGGAGTCTGCTGAATTATGGCCGAATGGCAGGCATTCCTTGATGTTTGGAGAAAGATTTTGACATAAACATTTGGATTTGCAGATTCAAAAAGACTTGGTTGCTTCCGTTGAGCATTCCGTTTTGGAGGACGGTATCACTGAAGCAGTGTGCGTTCTCGCTGATACAGACAGGTGGACAGTGTCTTTGTGCTCCTCTATGCGAGAGAAACCCAAAGAGCTTACAGCATCTCAACTAGTCATAAGCATGGTCGAAACTACATGCCATCTCGCCCGGTTAAAAATGTCACCAGAGTTTGTAAGTATTTATTTACTTGTATACCCTAGCTTCAGTCATATTTGCATGCCTCCAAGCCTCGGCTGGCATTGGTGATACAAACTTTGTGGGGAGTAATTACTCAGCCGCAGACTGATTCACAATGAAATATTCATCTTTTCAAGTATCTTGACTTGCATTGGGTGACCAGGTCAATCGGATTTTATTATTCACTCGACAGAGGCTCAGCATTCTAAAAATAATTTAATTCAGAAATAATTAAGTTAGTTTGGAGTTGTCTTCTCTTGATGATTATTTACCACGGAAGGGCAACTCCAAACTGCTCCCTTATACGCTAGCAAGGATTTGATTGCTACGATGTATTAAACATAGCATGCCCTTGTCTGATCAATTTCTTTTCTGGTACAGATTTTGATGCACATGGAAGACAGGCTTCAGGAGATGTTCTTCAAAAGTCGTATGCTCACTGAGTATATCTCCAGTAGGAAAAAGGTTGACATGGATGAACTGTACGCAATGTTCGGCTTAGATGTCAGCGATATCAGGTTTTTACTATCTGTCGCTTCTACGCACTCGACTGTAAATGTGAAAGGCATCTACTAAGAGCCCTATCTACTTAGGTCCGATCGGAACGTACTGCGTTATGTCCCACGCTCTTTATACTGTGATTTGCGGCTACATGTGGTTGCTGCTCTCCAAGACCTGACATCTCTACTCCTATTTGTAATGTTAAAGCTTTATTATTTATCGATTGTTAGTTACAGTTCTGTAACAATGTACAAAAACAGCAATTTTCTCCTTGCCTTTAGCCTCAAAGAGATTATAATCATATTTATTTTTGTATGCCATTGTGCACTCAATACAGTTGATGAATTATTTTGCTCAATGCGTGCCTTATTTGCTCACGAGGAGAACAATGCGTTCGTTGCATTGTTATTTTCTGTGGTTAGTGGTAGGTCGCGAGAAATATCACACCCGCCAGAAAGCCAGACTAGTGAGCTACCAGTGAGGTTTCGCGCAATAAATCACTTGGCTGATACGTGGGGTTTGTCAACCTTTGACCTGTAGCTTCGCGTGTACACCGGAATTATTTCCTAGAGCGGGTAAGTTCCCGCTCAGCTCCCATAGTAACGGTCTGAGTAGACGAATCCACCGGAGCGAACCCGTCGATTCGTAGGTTGTTGACACGGAATACGTTTTACTCCGTGAAAATGGGTTTCATCAGTCTCATCACTTTAGCTATAGTTCCAGCATTTATTCTAGTTTTTCTCGCCATTGTATTGGCCGCATTAGGGACGTCGATAGGTTTGAGAAGGTTCTACGTCAGAACGCTTATAAAAATATTTAATGTAGGTACCTTGATCAGTTGATGATTGATCATACCAATTTCAGGTTGATTTCATTGAATCGAATGATTGAAATTGAATGATTGAAATTGAATGATTGAATGATTGATATTTTGAAATTCTACTCCGCTCACTTCTACTAGTACTAACTACTAGTAGTAGAAGTAGTGCTACTCACTCACTATTCAGTGAGTCACTCAGTCAGTCAATCACTGAGTGAGGGTCCTCTCCTGCTCCTACCACTACTAGTAATTAAATTAGGTAATACTAATAAATATAATAGTATTAATACTACTAATACTAATACTAATAGTAATACTGTAGTCGACTGTAGACTGTGATTGTGACTTAGAAGTTAGTTACTTATTCACTATTCACTAATTCAGCTATTCACTCATTGACTAGTAGTAGTAATATAATAATGAGTAAATGACTAAATCAGTAAAGTAATGACTGGCTGAGTCGGTCATTCAATCAGTGACAAGCTGGTCACTTACGTTACTGAGTCAGTCTTAAGCCACAGCCAGGATTATTCATATTCGTAGTCATAACTGGCATTAACTAAGATAAAGTGATTAACTTAACTTAAGTGATTAACAAGTACCATCATCATCATGACTGAGTGAGTGGTTTGACTTTGAGTTCGGGTATGCATTATTAGTATGAATATATCTATGATTCATTGATTACGATCCTCACTGTTAGACTTAGAAGTTAGTGTTGAAGCTGAAATTTTGGAATCACCCTGACTCATGACTGTGCCTGTGAGCAGAACTGATAGACTAACTCACTGGGATAGGGAGAAAATCTTTCGTAGCATGGCTGTAAACCGGAATTGCTAATAAAATTTAGAACTATGAGTCTTAGGTAGAGGAAAAGTGTGTAGGGATAAGCAGGCATGCGCAGCCTTTTTAGTCACTCAATGTTTTTTGCATTTCAGTTCGGTCGAGATCGAATGCAAAGTTACAATGAGGCTATACACGGAGAAACCGGGGACTCCAGTGACTCTGACAGTGGCGGTAATGATGACAACCAACAGGATTTTCAAGAAGTGCGGCTCATTGAA
>Ga0224501_10004447_pt1 | contig 11068 bp, 9 predicted proteins | sample SF_Oct11_sed_USG_4_FD_169105 | JGI IMG/M metagenome (GOLD analysis project Ga0224501, IMG submission 169105) | Sediment microbial communities from San Francisco Bay, California, United States - SF_Oct11_sed_USGS_8_1 | ecosystem: Environmental > Aquatic > Marine > Sediment | place: USA...
GTGGCACCTTAGGTCTGACTAAACTGTCATTGACGTACTAGGATCAAACCTTTATGGTGGTCAAAAATCTAATCGAACTAGTTGCACAAGTCAATGACTTACATTTGGCTTTCCATTGCAGAATGAAGTGGCTTCCGGAAACATCCACACCGTAGATAAGAAGCTGTGAGTCAGTAGCAGCTGCTGACAGGACCTGCGCATTAAATTAAAGGGGTTATGACACGGTCGATGGTCGACGCTTTTCGGAGGTGTGTTCCCCATTCTTAATAGGAGGCAACTCCGTATTCATAGCAGCGATAGCGAGTGGTCTTTTTCGACAACTCGAATATTGGTCACTCGAATAACTACGGCCCAAATGGCCCAAATAGAAATAAAATGGAATCTAATTACTAAAACTTAGTAACCTAGTGATCTTCACCCCCTTAGAACATCGAGTAAAACTCAAATTTGAACGTAAGATTGGAGAAAACGTAAGTTATAAGAAGTGCTTTGCCGGTTTTCCCTAGCCCTAAATAGAGGCCGGTGCATTCGGGCCTCTATAACTGCGTAATAATGGCATTAACGCTCGTTGACAGAGGTGAAAAACTGCGCTCTGAAACCCTATTTCTATATTTTTGTTACACGGTTCCTCTGTTCAGATTTATGTAACTACAAGTCTAGTATCAACATGCAAACCCATTTGTCAAACATCGGCGCGTAAGCCGAGAAATCAATGCAAACACCAACAGCTCTGTGTTAATTTCCTATCTCGAGGCCAATTCTGGTGCGTCGACGGTCTGAAAAGTACATCGTCGAGGGCTCTAAGTATGCGCATTGGATAGGGCTAGATCTAAGCTTTCATTTGAACTGGGTGTTGGGCCCATTTGTTCATGGTAGGCTTCAGAATCTACAAACAAGTGAAGTCACTTTTGCCCATGTCATAACCTCTTTAATAAATACTGGGAGCCTGGCATGTGATTTGAGCTATGTTACATTGTGAAAAGCCAACCTGAGAATTATAACATCATCACTTTATTTTACTATGTACATGTTGGGTTGATCTTAATACCACAGGGCTGGAAAAACGTGACCTTCTTGCAATTGCATTTGTCCCATTTGTTTCCTTGGACACACAGGAGATCTTATTATAATCCTGATCAGCGGATCAGCGGATCAGCGGATCAGCGGATCAGCGGATCAGCGGATCAGCGGATCAGCGGATCAGCGGATCAGCGGACGGATCAGCGGACGGATCAGCGGACGGATCAGCGGATTGACAAGAATAGAATAACATCCTCTCGGCTTAACACAACTTTAGTCTAGATTTGAATATTACTACCCCATGTTTCATATAACAAGCCTTTTTATATAAATTGATTAAATACTTGGACTTTGTCCTCGATAGACTACAGTTTCTGTGTGAAATTTTCTCCTTGTAACCTTGAAATGAGCTGAGTACCCACCTCATAAGGCTGCAGTTCATTCGGATTTAAAGACCAGAGATAAGGTTTAAGACTCTCTTCACCACAGCAGTAATCAATAAATCTCACCACACCACCGTCCACAAACATGTGAACATCACCATGGCCAGGCATATGCCAGAATAAGTTGGTAAAGCTGTACCTGGTAACAAAGGTTTGGATTAGTCTTTGTCACTTCACTATAGCATACTGACAGCAAAAGTGGGTAAATGGCCCGTCATTGTCATGATCGGCGGGGTGGTATTGAGGTTGTGTCTCATTGCCTTCCTCAGGTTCCTTGCTGAGGGTCGGTTAACCTAGGCCTCATCACCCATCGAAACTTGGCTACTCTTTTCTAGTTGATTGATCTTGTTTATTATCCACTAGTTGGGATCTCTATTATCAATTTTTTATTCTGGCGCTCGGAACTTACGGTAACCCAGTTGAATGAGAGACTTTCTAAAGGCCTGTATACCGAAGGAAACGAAAAACCCCACCAGTAAGTACTGAGAAGCGAGCTCACAACCGTTAGATTTCGTGATTCTGCTCTTTTACTGGCTGAGTTACACCGAATCAAACAGTGGCTTAAAAAATCAGCTGTTGATGTTACAGCTAAGCATTACTTGAATATGCCTGCGTTTTCCCATGGACCATCCTGCCGATCTGTGACTTCAAGTTTGCAGTCAGTAGGTTGAGCGATTGAATAGCTCTTCTCTCCAATCTTCAGTGTATAGAGACAATAAAGCATCTGGCTGTCATAAACATTGTTATGCTCTCTAGTCACAAATGGAATCAGCTGGTTAGGAGCGTCTCCCACTTCTGGGGCCAGGTGGATATCGGAGATTTTCCACGGGAAAATAAACGCCATAAATGTGTTTGAGAAAACGTTGACCTACAAAAAGAGAAAATAAGGGCAAACTTTTTCAGTCAAATCGTTTAGTTCCAAGACTGTGATTTAAAATAGGCTCAAAGGCCCCAACTGATTTGAGTAGATGAATATGATACTCAATGAGATTGGAGGCATTAAGCCTATTCGCCCGGTGCTAGACGTCTCGTTACTAGGACTTTATTTATTATTTTTTAATGATTTTCTGGTCAGACAACCAGTAAAAAGTTGGTCACGCTGGGGAGCTGTTTGGATTTTTTGTGCATCTGGTAAATATAAGCTTAGCAGGCGCCTGGCCAAATGAGCGGAGACAGCCAACTACTTTTCAGCCAATCAGAACTGACAACCGGTTAGTACCGCATTAGTTAGCTCGAAAATGAACACCACCGATACCAAAACTTTCACTAGTGAGTGGGTACTATTTGGTCGGCTGATTATTACAATGTGGGACGTTTTGACTGTGTGCTGTTCGCCTGCTTTTATTGTACTCAGACGACTCATTAGTGGGAATATCGCACGTCTAGCACCGGGCGGATAGGCTTAGTAGGTAATAAATCAATCTCTCTGCTACCGTGGTAGTGGCTTATGGGCGCATTTAGTTCTTCAAAGGATCAGATTGAAGTGGAGTGTCATGTTAGTCAAAGCATAGAGAGCTGGCCGCAAAGAATGCACCCTAAAATCCTTCAGCAAATCCGCCTTTACTGATTACGTATTATACTACCCCATCACATTGGGATATCCAGCCGCCTAAGGATGCATCACCCTATTCTTCAGCAGCTTTAACCCCCAAATAAATTCTGGTCTTCTTTGAAAATGAATGTTGTCCTAGTAGAGCGCTGCTTGGTCGTGCGTAGAAAATATGAATGCTGGACAAGGAGTAAGTGATGTGAGAGAACAATGACTGAACATTGATTAATGTACCATGAACAGTCCAGCTTCTCTGGTAGTTGGCAATCTAGAGATGGTGAAGATAAGCTTTTTATGCAGATCATCAGCGGAACGCTTGTCAATGATGATCGAAGTCACAACTCCTGCAAACCTTAGATTATCCAGAGGGAAGCTTGAGGTTGTGTCATGATAATCTGTAGAAAAGCAAGTCTTTGATAACTTTTACTTTCAGTACTAGCACAGTGATGCAAACTTGGAACATTCATAGCCATTGCACTTTTTGGTTTCTTGCACCTGCAATAATTTTAAGGACAGCAAATTATCACAACTTCTTATGACCCATCGAATCAAAACATCTGTCTGGTGATGCGCAAAAACCAATAAGCATGCATATATACGTGGCACTGGGCACTGGCTCAAACTTGTCAGTAGAATATCCATGCGCCTTATGGTACTTTCACCATAAGGGGAGGATAACTCTAAATGTATGAAGTGACAGCTCCTAATATACCATCTGCAGCTTTGACTCGTCATTGGTTGCCCACAGGATAGTTCAGTGCGGAGACAGTAATCCTCACCATCATAGCTAAGATTTTTAGAAAATGGCGGACATTGGCAAGCATGGTTGCTTTTAATACACATACCAGAGTTATCTGTGTGGTGATTTATGCAGTCACCCAGTGTTATTCCCTCAGATTGATCTGGGCTGAGTCGTAGAGGAAACGGTGGCTTGTTATACCACACTTCTGAGAAGACACAATACTTCCCACCAAAATATATTATGATGTTGCCATCCAGTGTTATGTCAACGGCGCAAGACTTGACACCTGCAAAAGGAAACAGCCCTACTGATTCTGGAATGAACCATGTCAGTAGCTAACATTATTATAGTTTACTATTAATCCACAATTTCATGGGGAATGCCATCAGGGAAGAGAAGTCGAGGGAAGCCCAGGAAGCGATTGGACGAAGGAATCAGACAGTATGTGTAACAAACTAGGCTGAAGAAGGGAACGACAGACAGACACACAGACAGACACACAGACAGACACACAGACAGACACACAGACAGGCAGGCAGACAGACACACAGACCCACAGATACACAGACAGATGCACAGACAGACAGATGCACAGACAGACAGAATAAAGTACAAAGGCTGAACATATTGCATGAAAAAAACTTCTACTTCAGGACCCAGGTAAAATGATATATAACTGGCGCACTTACGACAGAGATTACAATAAATCTTACGGGTAGAATTTGACAAATCACAAAACACAGTACATGTATTTTGTAAACCCTCATCACAATCCCATTCTCCATATCATGCCAATGGTTGAACATGTATCATACAACAGATTGAACCATAACCTCGAAAGACTGAGGTGACTGGTAATTTTTTCCCTGTTTATATTGGTATAGCCGGAAAGGACTGATGCCAGCTTATTTACTGTACTATATACTGTATCATTATGAGCTCTTTGTACAGCCCCATACCTTGTCCCTGAAGAGACACATTGTGAACTGACACAGACTCTGGTGCCATTGTCACATGATCGAACATCATGAAGTCATCAGGTTTTGTGTCTGTCTGTTTGACACAGAGTAGAGTTCTGTTATAGCCTCCCCCTGGTATCACATGCATCTGTGTATATTGAACACTGTTAGCTCCGTGTATTAATGTCTCTGTTCGGTTTATTAACTGCAGCTGGGGATGGTGGAAAGCTATCCCTGGAGCTAACTTCCTTGCCCATCCTGTATTGTGAACAATCCTATAAGAGATGCATAAAAATACGGTCGAAAGTCATTCCAGCTGCACCTAGTCGTAAATCTGAATCTAGACGGTCGAAAGTCATTCCAGCTGCACCTAGTCATAAATCTGAATCTAGACGTAACTCACAATCCAAAGAGTGTCAAGAATCTTACAACCAATTAGTCTAATCAAAGGAAACTCTAGTCAAAGGATAACAAAATTAATTACAGAACATGCCTCTGGTGGAGCTGACAATGCTCTAATGAATAGAGGGAGTATTTCAATCTACAACTTTATAACCCATCAGCACTGGGGTGAAAAGGTAGCCGAGAAGAATGGGCTAAGGAACAGAGGTTATTGGCTCACTACACTGCTTGCATAAACCATAAGATTGGGGGGGATTGACTAACCTTTGAATGTAAGCATGAAACCTGCGGTGTGCCGCCAGGTCAGCAGATTCATTAACCAACAAGAGGACTAAATCACAAGAGGACTAAATCACAAGAGGACTAAATCACAAGAGGACTAAATCACAAGAGGACTAAATCACAAGAGGACTAAATCACAAGAGGACTAAATCACAGGAGGACTAAATCACAAGAGGACTAAATCACAAGAGGACTAAATCACAAGGGTGCTTAATTGAGACCTACTGGGATCGAACTTTCACATTAAACGGGGTTGTGGATAAAAATTACCACTGCTGTGTAAATTTATTTTCTCAAACAGCCCCGATTGCGCTTTTTTATCTATGTATCTATAAGAGTTTTAAGGTCTTCAGCCGCATGGTAAATCAGCTCTTACCTTTCTTGAGAGCTGTAGATGTAGTCTATTGACACCACGAAGAAAGCCACCAGTTGATTAAATATCATGGTGGGTGAATGAAGTGAGTAAACAATGCTCATCTAGGAAACTATACCTATGGTTCAACATTGGAAAAATTCAGCTGTCTGCATTGCGCACAACAATGAGTAGTCGGCTATCGAATAAATCAGTAACTGTAAGTTATAACTAGGACTAAACATTCAAGTTACCTCCGCTAGCGCAGGGATTATAATAATCATGTAATAGAATATGAGGGTAAAGTATAAGGACTTGAGCATGAACATGGATATGGGATGACATCTTTCTCGGTATATATATACATATATGTATATATATACATTGGGTTAACTCGAGCCAGCATTACTTTTTGGAATATCGCCCACCACCAACCCTTGGTCAAGGTAATCGAAGCTAAGATCCCCATGAATGACATCACTAAGCCAATGGTTTGTTTTCGGGGTGGTTCATGGTTTGTTTTCGGGGTGGTTCATGGTTTGCCTCGATAAAGATGGTACTTTGGGTCTCCTTTACATAGCGCCACAGTCTCAACTTAGCGAGGGGAAAAGCACAGCGGTGCACAAACTTCGAATCGAGCCCAGGTAGCCTGCTCGAAAGCCAAACACGCTACCCAGTAGCCCACCACACTTTGCTTCTCTGCCGGATGGGTGTATTACAGATTTCTGGAACCTTTTTCTCTAGGATAAAAGAATACATAATTCAAATCACAATTTTATTTTCAATCGTTTTTAACACCGCATGGTATAAAACATTACCAGAGTACACTCCACTTGCAAAACCATCTGGGAATGTAATGGACGGAGAATTTCGACTGAGCCAACTCATTATAGTCACTTTTTCATGTTTCACTTTTCTTGTTCGCAGCAGCCGTGGCATCAGCTTTACTCTTTTTAGTACCATGCGTGGGAAGCATATTTTTAAAAGTTTGTTCATTAGCAGTTTTGGTACGAGAAGATATTAAGCCAGTTGTTACCACCTTTTTCTCAGTCGGGCTTGTGATACCAGATGGCTTGTGGACTTTTGAGACTGACTTTTGATTTTTATCCACCACCTTCAGACTCTGGCTCTTTTGTGTTGTAGAGTTTTGGCTGTACTGTCCTTCACCTATTATTTGAAAATCTCCTCTTCGTTGTGAGACTTGACTGTCGCTTCTTTCCGAGCTTCTTACTCTTTTCATTTGGGAAGTCTTGCTATCACTCTGTAGAGTGGTTCTTGTCACTATAGTTAAATTCGACGTTTTGCTATTATTTCTATTGTTAACTACGCCTGTATCTTTCCCTTTCAGAGTATGGCTGTCACTCCTTTTCTGGTCTGTACTAGCATTCTGGCTCTGTTGAGAGACTTGGCTTATGGATTTATCATGAAGCGTCTTTTCTCTCGTTTGTGAGGAATGACTACCACTCCTTGTCTGAGGTATTTTAGTTACCACAGTCAGTTGAGAGGTCTCACTTTCATTTCCGCTTTTTCGATGAACTTTCATATTGGCAGTTGACTTTCCAGTCTGATGGCAGGTTTGACTCTCATTTCTATCATTAGCAATATCTGACTTCATCGAGTGACTTTCGCTGTTTTTCTTTTTAGTTTTTACAGTCAGCTGTGACGTTTGACTGCGATTTTTCTCCATATTTTCAGATTTAGCAGGTCTCCTTGACCTTTCTTCACCAGACAGTTTTGATTTCAAGATTTCTTTCTCATCGGCCAGCCCTGTAGCATCACTGAGAGTTGTTCTGTGACTACCTTTGGAGCATTTACTGCTAGCTTTAGACTTGGTCGCTGATTTAGTATCGTTCTTAAGTGATGTTACGTTTTGAACAGAGGCGAGAGCTTTTAGTTTGAGTTTCTGCGTGTTTGACTTTTTTGGTTTCATTGATACTTTTGTGGAACTAGCAATGCTGCTCTCCGCCATTGCTACAAAATAGCCCACATCTGCTGATTTCCATGGCATCTTAAGGTGACAATTTTAATATAGATACAGATGTACCAAATTTAGGGTGTGTGCGTATTATAAATTTTTATACAATCATTTCATCCTCAGTATTAGCAATTAAGCATTCTATATTTTCATTCTATAGAAGAGCTGATGCACGCAAATAGTTAAGGAGATGAACAATAGTTGATTTCCAAACCTTTTATCTTATCAGCAACGATAGCGCTCCGGCGCGACGATACTTTAGCTTGGAATTTAATAAGACTTTCATGCTGCAGTGCTTCATAATTAATAAGTTCGTGTACTTTTATCAAGTCCAGCTCAGAAGTGGTCAACTACAGTGACAAGAGCAAAGAAATATTATTGAGGTTAGTAATGAAGTGACCATGATGGAAACCATATCCTCAACGTGTTTTATTTGACATGAAAACCTTATTTTACACGGATAACCTTAGGTATTTTTGGCATGTCCATGGAAAGCAGAGCATGAGAATCATGGTGGGTGTGGGGGAGAAACAAAACACTAAAACTACTGCCACTGCTATGCTTGCCCCCCCCACCCACTGCATGCCAAAGACCCAGTAACCTGATAGAGAATTGTGATAGTCATAACATAAGTCGCCTTCATATCAAAGGCCAGTCAAACAAATTTAATAATAGTCTGACGGCTGGTTCGCAGAAAAATTGAAGACCACAAACTTGTTATCTACTCTCAAAATTCTCTGTAATTCCAATGATATTGCTCCTGCAGCTCTCGTCTACTGTTCCTGACAGTCTGTGAGGTCAGCCTAGCAATACGGACCAATTGTGCAATTGTTTTTTACACCAAAGCATAATTATTGTGAAATTACCCATATAACCAAATCACCTTTTTTTCTTCCAAGGCACTTGTTGGCTATTCGATGTTCTATACTTGAGGCTTGTTGAAGCAGTAGGAGCTATGAATAATGTGAGCCTGTGAGGTGCTCATATTCATAACCGGGGCCCAGCATGACCGGTTCTCACGTCTGCAACCCCAGTGCCCTACCACTGAGCTATTCTACTATCCTTACTCACCGATGTATTCAGCCTCACATGAGTCTCCTTATGGCCCGGTAGTAAGTGATGGAAGTACTTTGGTTTGAAGTAGATGTGATACACAGCAGCTGATAGTGCTAGTAAGAGGGCTGGTAAAACTGCAACTATTCCTGCACCGATGTGCTCTACTCTGACCGCTTTAGATTTACCTACATATAATCAGAATTACACATAAACGATTGAACAAAATAGTACGCGTACTAGTAGCTATAGTACATCAGGTCATTTCATATCTGTGGTCGGAGCTCAAGTGTGACCCAGGACCGTCAGCACCAGTGGCTAGCGCTCTAGTCATTCAGTCACAGTGCCTCTCCTGAATAGTATCAGGCTAAAGATGTTGCCAGTTCTTCTATTGCTTATGGAATACTGTGTGTCAAATAATGGACTTGATGCAATGGCTTCTCTGTTTGAAAAGACTACGGGCATTTTCAAGGAAACGACTTGGATTTTGTGGCTCGAAAGTTTGGCTAATTCGAGGAACCTTTGCATAGGCTTACTAATGCTACAGATTAGAAAACAATAGTTTGATGCCTCGGTAGTGGCTAGCGAATCAACAGATTGTCTTGCCCTGTTGCAGTTTTTGCGGAGTTCAGAAGAGCAGATAACTCCAAATTTATGGTCAACACAATTGCCTCAAATGCCTTATTAGCATGATGTAAGAACCTGGGTTCGAGTCCCGATTGTGGCGGTCTCCCATTGTGAGTTTGAGATTCAAACTCAAAAGTAGAAAACAAACCTCATGATGAGGCGGTGCGTTGATACTGACCCACTCTGATGCTTCATCCTACGCTGTAACAGGTGAAGATACAAGTGCCTAGCCCGACGGGATCCCCATAACTGTGAAGGCGTCATACATGACAGCGCAAACCTACCAGTAAGCAGCTCTTCAGAGCAGACTGTATCGTAAAAATCATCCTGTGTAAATACCCGAATCTTTATGCAGAACACCGCTCCCTGCTTCAGAGGTGGATTACAGAATGAGAGGGAGCTCTTACAATCAGATTCTGTGCTAAAATATAGAGGGGACGTATAATTCTGGAGATGTGTGACAAATAATAAAAATAAAGTAGAATTAATGAGCAACTTTTCAATAAAGAAACAGTTAACAGTAAAAGGAACTTGGATGGGTAAACCCAATGAGGTAGTTCAGCAATGAAATGATATAATAAAAATTACAATCAATACAATGCGGTATAATGACATTACATGCCTGTGTTGCGGATTTCACACACATTACAGGGTTTTAAATGGTATGGCAATAGCGTATTAAGCAATGCATGTGTTATACTGCTGCTTTGGAGTAGTACAAGTGGGGGGGGGGTAATGACGTATCGAGCATCGAGCATACCATACCATACGTATCATAATGTGTGATGCACACGTGGTTTGTGCGTGTGCCATATGTGGAATGAGTGAGGGTTATGTGTGAGCCATGGAGACTTCGCACTCACTTTGTTCCGATCTGGTATCGTACAGTCGCGGCCACGGTATCAGAGTACACAGCGTCCACTGGCACCACCCCACATTCATCTGGGGTATCGAATATAAGACATTGGTTGGTAGCTTGATAACATTGCCATATCTCATATAATCTACCCGTTACTACCTGAAACAAATTGGTTCCCTACAAACTGGATAGTGATATATCTCAATGGATAGAAGCCTTCAGATAGAATATATAATATTATTATAATAATATTATATATTTTAATGTAGAATGATAGATAAAATTTAATCTAATGTGAGGCAATTCGATTTATTTAAAAAAACAATATTGTTTTTATTTACCTCAATTTATTTTTATATTTTTATATTTTATATACATGTCATGTCATTTTATATTATATTATACTACATTATGCCATTTTATATAATATAATATGATATTATCTTATATATTATATGATATGATATGATATGGTATGATTATATTATCACTATCATATATTATAGGCAAGTCACCAAATATGACTTTTTTCCACCATACCTTGCTATAAACAGGCAGCTGTGCACTTAGCTGACCATTATATTCTGACGCATTTTTTCCTCCCGCTATCTCGCAAATCACGAGGGCATAACCTCTGATATATCCATTCTCCTTATTAAATACATCTCCAATAACGACACCAGGTCTCCTGTTATGGTGAGAGAATGCACTGATACAGTCAAAAACCCAACACGACCAGGTCTCCTGTTATGGTGAGAGAGTGCACTGATACAGTCAGAAACACAACACGACCAGGTCTCCTGTT
>Ga0224501_10004448_pt1 | contig 11067 bp, 7 predicted proteins | sample SF_Oct11_sed_USG_4_FD_169105 | JGI IMG/M metagenome (GOLD analysis project Ga0224501, IMG submission 169105) | Sediment microbial communities from San Francisco Bay, California, United States - SF_Oct11_sed_USGS_8_1 | ecosystem: Environmental > Aquatic > Marine > Sediment | place: USA...
AATAATAATCTAAATGAAAATGATATTAATAATAATAATAAATAATAATAATGAATGAAAATGATAATAATAATAATAATAAATAATATTAATAAATGAAAATGATATTAATAATAATAACAATAGCAATGTATGTGAGATATTGCGGGGCATTCGCAAAGATCATCACCAATACTATGAACTTTCACTGCCTACTAGAGTCAATCACTGAAAGGACATTCAGACTAGCCGGATTATCGACTCCATAGGGCATACCGATCTCAACTTATTAGAAAACCAGTTGATGCAATGTCTCGATTGACTCATTTTGGGTAGGATTTAGGGTCTAGATGTTTACCCGTAGCTCTATGTACATGTATGTATATATGTGTGTGTATACCAGCCTAACCTGTGTTTTTTTAGCTGACGTTTGTTGACCTGATATCATATTCCATATGGAGAACCATGGCTCCCGGGACGGGCGCACTAAGATGGTCCCGACCTCTTCGCCCGCTATTTATAGTAAACTTCCCTCAGGCCAGGCAGGTAAGAACTCGCTAAGGTCTTATACTAATTCAGGCTTAAGCAAATTAACTTCTGTCATCTTAAGTTAAAATGTGTCAACCGGACTGGCGTTCAAAATGAAGCCCATCCATAGAGTTACATTCTTCATGAGGCAAGCATGTGCAAGTAAAGTGTCTGATTGGGTTGACACCGTACCATGTGAACACTTAGCCAAACCCAGTAAGACAATTTCTGCATTAATGACAAATGACAAATTTAGGCAGTCGCCCAGTCACTAGATATCTCCCTGGCACCGGGCCTCCTTTTCAGAAATGAGACAGGATCATCTACTATAACCCGCGGGTTGCGTCACTACCCCAGTGCCTGGACTGAGATTGAATTGAACCAGACACCTTTGTTCGACGTTTAATCTGTCATTGTGTGTTATCCATGAAGCCATCCCTTCCATCATTGATTTGTGGTCTACTGTAGATAAGAAGAGCTTTTCGTAACATTCGGAGAACCGTTGTGGAGATCATCTTTGTGCTTATTCTCTTCTTCTTCAGCATCCTACTATTTTCACTTCTTGCCTACAAACTGTTTTCTACAAGGTTTGTGATAATTGTTTTTTGTTCTCGTATGGCTACTCTACTGTTATGACGTAGCTGTTGCGCTAGATACTTGTTTTTCGCCAGCTATGGCTTAGCATGGGACACCACGAGTGGATCAGTATCAATGCTCCATCTCATATAGTGGCGCTAGATTCAGCGTAGCTTGGAGTGCTTCCAGTGGATCAGTATCAATGCTCCACCTCATAGTGACGCTAGATACAGCTTAGCTTTGAGTGCCTCGAGTGGATCAGTATCAATGCTCCATCTCATAGTGAGGCCTGGCCCGGTATTTTAAGCTATAGGTCTAAAGTGAGGAGCTCATTTTAACAACAATAGGCTGTTATGACCGGGATTTAAACCTAGGCTCTCACAGTTATGAACTCAGTGCTCTATCACTGAGCTATCATGTTATCCAAAGGCCAAGTTGAAAGGGCAGAATAAGATAAATGCCTGTAATTGTGACCCTTGGTTTGCAAATGCTTTATTTGCAGGCCAGTTTGTCGAGTTCCTCTCCAAGAGTGTAACACATTAATCTGAATTTCCCCAGACTATCCTTAGATCATCATTCCTTCTTTGGTTAGGTATCGATATTTCTAGAGTAAGTTTAGTTTTAACAGGGAGGGGTAGATAGTCTTACGTCTGGCCCTATGTTTTTTTGCAAAATAAGAATGGTTGTTAACTATAGGCTGCGAGACTTTCAAGCAAAACATAGCTAGGATGAATCGCAAACGCAAATCTCGGCCAAATCTGTAGGGGATTGCAATGTTTATGTGTTGTGCCCCTGTGTGCGTGATGTCTATTTCGAAGGTCTCTGTGCCGGGAAGGCTTCAGTCTATTTAAGCAAGCGAATAAACTCTTCTTTGCTGACCAAGATATTTATTAGCTGGCATTGATTGAGAAGGATGTGAGACACAGAGAGCGATAATAGGTGGACCACTGCTTTTTATAGTGCAGTGGGTCATTAGGAATAAGGCGTGGTTTAAACATAATTACAAAACCATGTGGTGCATGGAATCACCGCATGACAAATCTGAAAGGGTTTAGCTTGGGAATTGAAGCTGGTATCTGAGCTCTCTGGCATTATTAGTTTTAACCATTGCAGCGCTCCTAATATCCCATCTATTGGTAGTGGTAGATTCGACCAACCATTGGTAAGCCCTGAGCTTAGATCTAAACTTTGTTGTCGCGTGTGTAGTAAGCTTAAAACACATCTAAAATTGAGTTTACATGAGTGGTGCTGCCACGGTTTTCACTTGAAACCCCGCTGAAAGTGGTGACGGAGAGCGAATGTTGTATACTCTTGCATTGAGTAGGCGGTTACCAATGACCGCGCAGATTTAAATTTGTCACTCTATTGACTTCGCCCTTGATCAATATACCAGAGGAGGAATTCTGATGATGTAAATAAAATCTGCACTTTCATTGGTCAGTGGCCTCTACCCATGTAAGGAAACAGAGCATGTAGCTTTCACTCTCTACTGCTGGCGCACTGAAGAGTGACATAATTTTCAGTGGGGATATCTCGTGAAAACACTCCAAGGTTGACGCTGTCATCCTAGTAAGCGGCAGCCGCTGTCGAGTAAACTCACTATGCGGCCTGGTCTCCATACATGTGATTTCTGTCGTGAAAATCTTTTAGTTGTCAAAATTACTCCGAAAGGTTTTTTGTTCCAGGAAGATTGTTTAATGATCCCGTCGGATGCAGGTTTCACAAGCGAGCATGTGCTAGAGAACCAATACCTCTAGTGTTCCACTATATCATTGGATTTAATTTAGATTTTAAAAATCTTTGCTGACAGCATATGTATGAAGATCAGTGTTAACCCTCGCTTTACACCCGTTCCTATGTTATTATCGTACGCATCTTCTGCAGCCTGTTGTGTGTATTCTCACCTCCATGTATATAGGTGCTTTTCCTATTGCCATGGCTCAGTAGTTAAAATATAGGACTTGCACGCGGCTTTGTGGTTCTAAATCCCGGAAAAGTTGATGATGACAGGAAGGGCATTCAGTTCTAAGCTCAGAGAAAGTTTCAGGGAACCAAACTCCATGGCGTTGCACTGGAGATACTGTGGAGTTTAAAAAGGAAAAAATACGCGGGAATGGTTGCCATCTTGCTTTTATTGATACTATTACCTCAGTGACACTGCGTAACTCTACTGTGGTTCAAGGTGTTCGTCAACGTTTTGTGTTACAGAGCTCTCAAGGATCGATTCGGTAATGGATATTTTGACACCTATTGGCAGTCACTGTGGAACCTGTATGTTCTGGTGACAACAGCCAACAACCCTGATGTCATGTGAGTTTGGGCAGTTTGTAGAGTGGTGTTGACAATGATATAGATATATGGATAGGCAATCGAGAATCCCAAGATCAAACAAACTGCTCCACTCCTTATATTAAAGTTTAATGTCAATTACGCAGGAACTGCTACAATTACAAAGATTATACCAAGATAACGAACTCGATCCACTTTTTGGAAACACACCGCTGCATTCCTCAACCTCCGCTGGATTGTCTTCAGGTTGACTAGCCTGGCTGTAACTAGAGGGCTAACACAGACACTCAACAATTTAACGTGCACAGAACAAAACAAAATGGGACGCAGTTGCAGCTGTTTTAGTAGAGATGAAAGAACTGGGCTCGCTGTCTACAAAGTAGTGCGATCCCCTGTTATGCATATAAAACCAGTTTGAGCGTGGGAAAACTACAGTCTCGCTGAATTCAGGCTCTAAAGTATAACCCGATTAGTCAACCCAGTCGCTGATTGGGTGAGTGGTTTCCAATAGTTCTATTAAGTAGTACTATTAGAAGCCACTCAGCCAATCAGCGACTGGGTTGACTAATTGGGCAAACGAGTACAGCGACAGGTACACTCGGCGCCTCATGGTCACCTCACCCCATCCGTTTTCACCCGTTTGGATAGGAGATAGTTATCTTGGTATAATCTTTGACAATTATATCATGAGATGTCCTTTTTATGTTTAAGAGGAAACAACTCCGCATTATCATGCATTCAACTTATGGAGCTGTTTACCTCTTCTATGAAATTTATAGCGAATCCACTGAAATTGTATCATTCTGATGATGTCAGGTCTCAATGAGACTGCCTGTGGGATCAGCCTTATAGTGCGGATTGATTGCTGGTTCATATATTTAAATCAATGGATGTAGTCTGTAGAGTTATGTAAACCCTTGAAACATTGTATCGCACCACTAGGTTATTAGGCTGTTGATCAGGGGTTAGGCATCGATGTCAAACAACGTTTTACTGTGGTAATTAGGGGATTTATAGTCCGTGCATAAAAAATGCACTTTAGCCGCCATCAGGGTAGAAGTGATGTTATTTGTGGGCGCGATAAACTGAGTGTGAGTGGATGCACAGGCTCACAATGACTGCCATTGATTTTGTAGGATGCCGGCTTATGACTCCAGTAACTGGTTTGCTATTTTCTTTGTTATTTTCCTCGTGATAAACCTGTACATCTTCATGAATGTTCTTCTTGCTGTGATCTTCAACTCATACAAAAAACATCTCAAGGTATGACAACTCTAACTTCTTATCACTCCCATACATGTGTTCTAGGTATTGCGGTGCTCTTCAAACATACTGGTTCTGTCCTCCTGGCAACTTGTGTACACATAGTGACTACACATATATATGTGCATATAGAATGTGTCATGTTGTGTGTGGCTCTCCCAAGGCTGCTTGTTCAGTCTTGTCTCGAAAGGCTTCTCACGGAGTCAGCTGGTACCCTGGTAAACTGCAGTTGGCTTGGTGCATAGTTGACTTCCACAGTTCATGCACTATGTCAACACTGCCCAGGCCTAAAGCCTTTTTAGAAGCTGCATCATGGTTTCTCCATGACTCGCAGATGCCAGCCATTCCTTCTGGCCGGTCTTGAAGCAGCCCTCATCAATTCCAAAGATATTTACCTATATTATGCAGCGTGTGTTGTAACCGTATCTTTGTGCTCATCTCATGCACACTGGGTTATCATGAATTTGCCTCATTGTGAATGTCCAGAATGTTTAAGGTTGTCTCCTCACCCCATTTCAGAACGAGGTGAAGGAAGCCGTGTTTGCCAAAAGAAGAAAGCTCGCAGAAGCGTATGATCTTGTAAAGGTTTGTCTACTCATTCTTTTGTTCTCTAGTTCAACGAGGATGGCCCATGGCGTATCTTTAAGACAATGATGTTTTCTGAGTGGGTCACCTATTTGACATTGTGAATGATTTAAATCAGACAAAGGTGAAAGAGAAAAATGACATCCCACCGAGATCATAGAACTGGGGAACCCCAATGGTCATTCATATCTTCTTTTGTACCAAGGTCTGTGTCAATGGGTAAGCAGAAACTGTCCTACTGAATCTATGACTCAACGGTTCCCAGATTGTGTCATTAAGCAGCTTTTCACTTGCACCAGCATACGCTGTGCACTATAGAGGAGTTTTCTGTTTGAATCAGCCTTTTTTGTTTAAAATCGTGGTTTGAGAATGAAGCACAGTGTATTTAGTGCCCAAAACCGGAAATCAAGTCAGGGACAGCCAACCACATGGTTTTCTAAATCACCGCTTCACCCATTTTCAAATGTGGTGTCTTTATGTACAGGAGAGATATGGTGAGACCTATTGTCTTAGCTTTGAAACCTGGGCTAAGTTAATGAAGATATTAGCCCCAAAGCAGAGCCAGCAGCAGGTACGCATGCTGTTTCAAGTGATGGATAGTGATGGAGATGGCAGACTAAGTGAGTAATGGTAAAGGTTGTCCCTTAACTAATGCCATGTGGTGTAAGTATATCCTATTTTGACAAGGGATTAGTGACAATAGTGGGATAGCTCAATGGATAGAGCACTTAGCTCAAGGCCAAAGGATCCTGGGTTTCAGTCCTAGTCATGCTCCCTTCGCCCAAAATCGCAATTTTGTAAAAACAATGTGACCCGGACATATCCAGGAAAGTAGGCTTTGCAGGTAACAGGATGCTTTTGTTCTGTTTCAGCTAAGGCAGAGTTTCTAACATCAGCTGATTTGCTGAATGTACCACTCACAGAGGTGACAGACAGAATGCTGCTCTGGGAGAAGGTCTGTCCCCGTATTTTTAACAGCGAAGTCAGTACGGCTATACGTCTGGTCATACTTAACAGGTCAGATCATTGTTCCTTAACGGATTATCATTTCAACCTTTTCAGCCTTTACAACCTGAGAAGCGAGCCAGATAGATCTATCACCGGTTCGAGCCTCACTGCCAGCCTTTAGCAAGCCTCTCACTTCAATTTTGGTTAGGATCACACAGTAAAACAATGGAGACTCCAACCAGTGGATTATTAGGATCAAGACCACTCCACGATTGTTAAAGATGCGCCTCTCTCTTCTCAAGAAGAGTAGCCAAATTCTCAGTGGGTGATGCGTAAACTGACTTTGGTTGACTGACCCCCAACCTGGACCAATGATACTGACCCGCATGTGGTGCTCCGTGCTAAACCGTAACTGATGACCATGATGACCATTCGCCTGATGACGACCATCGGCGCGCAACTGCAGACGAATTACTATTCGGCTGCACGGAATTCCTTCCCAATTCCGGAACATTTTCCTTTGTCCTAGTTGGTCTAAAAGAATTCGTCATCATGTGTAGGCAACTACCAATGTTATGAATTTGTATAATATATCTGTTCATATTTGCGCACACACTAGCGGCTCATCGAATGCTGGCCTGTCCAAAAATGTCTATTGTTCTCAGAATGCAATTGTTTATATGACCGTGGGCTCTGATCCACCAATGACCATCTTTGTTGTGTCCGCAAGTCGAATTTGATATTTTTTATCAGAACTATTGTGATGCGCCTAATGAGGAAATTATTCTACGGATCCTTCCAGAATTATCATGAAGAAACTGACACCGAACTAATGTTTTATAAGCAAATAACTACATGTGGTTTTATAAACTCTTATGTACATGCGCTAGTTTTGGAAGAACTACGCAGTGTTCGCATATAAACAAAGTCAAAATATTTTGTAGATTTTTCCGTTATTTCTTCGACTTTGCAATCCTGGTGAACGCCATTTTCATTGCGGTGCCAATGCCCAAGCATGTGTCAACTCCTGCCGAATGGTTCTTCATAGCACTTTTCACCATGGAGATCTTTCTGAAGCTGTATGCCTATGGGCCTCGCAGATTTGTATCCCAGTTTTGGAATGTGTAAGTTCACAACATTTTGGTCACTTTTGCAATAGATGGCAAGCTTGTGTGGCAACAAGAGGGCAATGCTAGATGTCAGACAGCATGACAGCAGTGGTTGCTTTGCCGTCTGCAGGAAACCTGCTTTGTTGTTGGTCATGTCATTCTACTCCGACAAATATTGAATTAATTTTCGACTTGCAAGATTCCCCCCCCCTTTGGACATTTCACTCCCCTGGCTATTTTGGAGATAGCGCTTAGCATGCACAGTCTATATTAGTTCTGTGAGTTTCTCATCCTGAAGCAGCACTGAGTACCTGTGGCAGCTTCTTAAAGTGGTGTATAAAATTTTGATTTATTGAGAATCAGGAGTAGTTTGGCTAACACAAGACCTCAGGTCCTTAATTTTCATTCCTTCAAGCTATCCTTCACCTTATCATGTTATGATATGATTATATAGATAATGGCCAATCTTAAGGTTAATGAAACCGATGCACTTGTGGCATCACGACTCGAATGTAAACTGTGTAGGACTTGTTATAATTTTATCACAAGTTGGCTTACCTCCATGTTAAAAGAAGAAAACTCTAATTTAGTGTGCATCTCATTTTCAGAGTAGTATTAGTCTATTTTATCCATAAAAGTTTCAGTGAGTCCTGCAAATCTGTGTTGTTGTGATAACATCAGAACTCAATGAGACTGTCCGCAGAGTCAGCGTTGTGCTGCGGCCTGATAAACGACCCATATATTCACATTAATGGCTCCAGTCTCAGACGTAGAACCTTGCTTCCATAGATGAAGTTCAGAAATTCCGCTATGCTCTGTTGCCCAGGTTTGATGTTGTGGTTATCGGAGGAGCTCTAATTGCCACTATAGTTGAAGCAGCGACTGATGAGAGTGACCTCCAGAATGTCACTATTGAATTCATTCTCGTAGTGAGAGTTCTTCGTCTGGTCAAAATCGTCAATGGGATAGAAAGGTAATCGTGAGTTAACAGCATCCAATGCGTGGTTTGCATGTAGCAAGCGATATGGCAGCAGTAACGCTGGGCTGTCTATGTGAATGGTTGCTGATAGGATACCACTAGCGTTTGCTGTCCAGTGTTACAGAGTGACGGCATTTTCAGCAGTATTTGAGCAGGACTCACGGGGTCATCACCCGTGTAAACTTAACGTAAGACAGACAATGAAGATTAGTTGAAATTACGAGTATGATTTCTTCTGATAATATTTTTACATCATAATCAACCTACTTCTATATGTTGTGCGCTTGCTGTGAATATTTTTCTGTTTCGTAAGATCTCTCTGGAAATACTGCTTTGTCAGACCAACGGATCCACTGCTGGTGGGCAGAGTGTTTCTATGTACGGTGTTATCATCACGAGGCATGGACATGACTGGTTGTTATGGTCTTAGGATTCAGCAGATTTATAGCTAGACCATACGTAATTGATTGGTGACTCAAATGGCTACATACAATCAAGTCGGTACCCAGGGGACCTTCTAATGCACTTCCTGTTGCCTTTTAGGGCAGTTCCTACTTTCTTGTCGTGGTTGGGCCTGCATATCGGTCATTGCCACTCATGCTTTTTTGGAAGAAAACCATGACCCAGGGCGATAAACTAGGGCCTGGATTGGTAGAAGGTGATAAACTGGTGGGTATTATTGGATAACTTTACAGTGACCAAGTTTTTTTCATTTTATTACAGATTTAGAATTGTCGTTACAACACTGGTGAATATTGGACCTTCAATAGTAATCTATGGCGGCGTTTTATTTGTAAGTGTTAATCAGTTTAGCTTAGTCTAGTTTCGGTTTTTCAATTTTAGTTTATTTTAGTTTACTAAACCCACAGCCATGGACTGATAATAAATAAATGAAAATTAAATAAACACTAGGGCAGTGCCCACGAATAACTCTATACAGCTCACTGCCACCAGCCGCCCATCCCCTCCCCCTGAATGATCTCAGACTTGGGACATGGAGTGCTGCACGCTGTCTCCCTCCTGATGATTTTAATTCTGCCCAAACCCCACCAGTATTAAGAAGCGAACTCACAATCCTTCGATTGTAATGCCGCCCGTTTAAAAATAACCTTGGTGTTACCTTGGTCGCTATATAAAAATAGTTTCTCCATCATTGCCGAAATAACATTTATTGTTTTACAGACCTTCTATTACACCTTTGCCATTGTTGGCATGGAGATATTCAAAGGCGACGTTACGTACTTTGGACCGAGAACTTACACTCAAAATCAAAGCCTGCTACCAATCGATGAGAGATTCTGCGGGAACCCCAAATTGGAGGGCTCCGAATTTTTCGCTGTTCGTTATTGCAGCAACAACTTTAATGACATTGCAAAGGTATGTAGAAACTAACTATTATAGCCTAGCATTCACTACCTAATTCAGGTGATGGATCAGTACCCCGATGTGCTACGCTGTGATCTCAATGCGTTTTGAATAAAATCCTCTAGGCTTTCTCTCTGGATTCTATAGGGAAACCGGCCCAAACCAGAGAATTACTCTGTAAAGTTTTGTTTTTCTGGTTTCTTTTTTGTGAACATCGAAAAAGAGATAAAAACGGCTTGCGAAAAAAAGTTTGAGCCTGCAGGCAGGTTGCAATATATGCAATTAAAGATAATTCCTTTCTCTGAGTTTAGTAACATAATCAGTGAGACAATATTTTTTTAATTAATTTATATCTTGTGTACAATCAAACAGAAAGATTTTCCAGTTCAGCTCCGAATCATTCTATTGGTTCACAGTAGGTGCTTTTGTGTGATGAGTTTTAGCGTCTAAAAAGGGGTTTCAGACGCATTCTCAGGTCTACTGCTCAAAAGTGTGCCTGAAAAGTGCCTTTTTACAAGCCAAGGACCTCGGCTGCTCTGAAAGGGAATTCGAACACATGAGCAGAATTCTGTGCCCGAAAGTAAGTGTGCAAGGTCTCAAGGTCTCAAGGTTATCTATTGGCCGCTTACTGTAGAAGTACTTTCTTATCACTTACTTATTGTTGATACGGGAAACAAAACGCACATTTTTCTGTCCTTAGACACACAAGATGTTGAGAGAGAACAACTCTGAAGCACCCGAAACTGCGCCTGAAACTTCTTGCATTTTTTAACTGCGCCTACAAGTTCCCGTGATCGCGTCTGACCAAAATCACGCGAACACACCTATTATCCTAACATAAAAGATCTTACAGGCCAATTTTCAGTACTAGCTTTTGTGAAACTTTTAACTACAAGCATCCTAAGTTTAACGTCCTCAGTAATTCACGTTTGTATTCAATATTTTGGATGGTTTGATTAGTCGTTGGTGGGGACCCATCGGTAGAAAGGACTATTGCTTAGTGTAATAGTGGCCATTTTTTTCGTAGGCTATGGTTGTACTGATGGAACTTACCGTGGTGAATCAGTGGCACATTCTGACTCAGGGTTTTGTATTGGTGACTCATCCCGTTGCCAGACTTTTCTTCATCATATTCCATCTGTTTGTGGTGGTGCTTATCATGAAGTAAGTTGGAGGCCCCTTCTCATGGGGGCTTCCCTTGATAAAACTTTTTCAGAGCTCTTTCGAGACATTGCTTGAGAGGTGCGGCCACAACCACCTAGCAACAGAATTATACAACCTTTCAATCCGAAAGTGATAAAAATACATATAAGTTGCTGTTGGATATTGCCACATTTCTAAGAAATAGTTTTCAACCATGTAAGCCGGTTTTAGCACACCAGGCTTGTTTTTTTCACACGTTCAGTTGCATAAAAGCAGTTAATTTAAACCTGAATCACACTAGGG
>Ga0224501_10004449_pt1 | contig 11062 bp, 2 predicted proteins | sample SF_Oct11_sed_USG_4_FD_169105 | JGI IMG/M metagenome (GOLD analysis project Ga0224501, IMG submission 169105) | Sediment microbial communities from San Francisco Bay, California, United States - SF_Oct11_sed_USGS_8_1 | ecosystem: Environmental > Aquatic > Marine > Sediment | place: USA...
AGGCTGGGCCTTCAGGCGTGATAGAGCGGGAGCAATCCTTCAAACAATGGTTGATTGAATTCAAGACCATTGCATTGGAGCAGGGGATATCGGAAGAGACCTTCGAAAAGGCGTTTAGAAAAATAAAGAATCACAATGAACGAGTGATTGAGTTGGATCGTAGCCAGCCTGAAGTGAAACTCACTTTTGAACAGTACCTTTCACGAGTGGTTACCAAAGGACGTATTGCCAAAGGGCGCAGAGAACTGCGGAACAAGTCCAAGCTTATAAACAGTGCAGCGAAAAAATACGCAGTCCCTTCCCACTATCTCGTGGCGCTCTGGGGCATGGAAACGGATTTTGGTCGTTTGACGGGTGGATTTAATGCCATCGAAGCTTTAGCCACCTTGGCCTATGAAGGGCGGCGCAGTGAGTTCTTCACCAAAGAGTTGCTACACGCCTTGAAAATTCTAGATGAAGGTCATACCACACCGCGCAAGATGAAGGGCTCCTGGGCCGGGGCCTTGGGGCAAATGCAGTTTATGCCCTCCACCTTTCAACGATTCGCGGTGGATGCCACCGGCGACAATAAAAAAGATATTTGGAACAACTTAGAAGACGCGTTGGCCTCGGCCGCAAACTACCTCACCACAATTGGCTGGAAGCGAGACGAGAGCTGGGGACGCGAAGTGAAAGTGCCCGCGGGTCTGGCTGAGGAGCTTATCGGCCTCAATACGCAGAAAAAACTGACAGACTGGTCGGCGTTGGGTGTTACCCGGCTGGACGGTGCAGCGCTGCCCACAGGTGATTTAGACGCTTCCCTCATTCAACTCGATGGACCTGAAGGCAGACACTTTCTCGTCTACAACAATTTCCGCATGCTCATGGACTGGAACCGCTCAGAAAAATACGCCACCGCAGTGGGCATCCTTGCTGATGCGATAAAGCGGTAGAAAAAAAATTATACCTGCCTCTCGATTTCGTTAACGGGTCTGGCTTCTTTATGAGTGGAAAATGAGAAGGTGTTACGTGAGAAACTATGAAACAATAGAGTGTGAATTTTTCACACATAACCAACTAAAATTATAAGATACCCTTCCCTTATAAAATATTTTCTGCTAACCAATGATAATTTATCTTGCTAGAGTCTGCATTCTAAGTTGTAACATTCAGTTCAGATTTGACAGCGTGTCTGTGTTTGCTAGATAAAAAGCCAGTATTTTTATAGAGATATCAAAGTATTGAGCGTGTGAAAAACGTGCTCACTCATTTCCTCCGTTGTTGCAATTGCAATTCCTTTTTTTTATCGTTAGAATCAATCCGCAAGAATTAGTCTTAATTAAATACTAATAAAAATTCGGTCTTTCATTGGGCAATCTGGTGAGTCCGTATGGTGAGGGCCTCTGGACACTATGTCATATTAACGAAGAAGCAGCGTATTAGATGCTGCTGTAACTAGAAAGAAAGTCGAACCTGATCTCTATCTGTAGAGAAAGAAAAAGTAAGTTGCTCTAATTTGTTCCAGTGGGAGGGGTGCGAATTCGTATGGAGCGCAATTGGAATCTATTGCATATTTGTTTTGCATCAAATAGAACCGTGTTTGGCTCGGTTTTATTTATAGTTGTATTTCTCCTTAGTTTATTTTTATTTTTTTTTACTAATTCATCACGCTCCCCCTCGCCCGTTCAGGCCTCAAGTTCCATACAGCCCCTTAGTGAAAGTAGATTGCAGGAAATTAGTTCAAGAACTGATTCAGCACCAATTAAATCGATTTCCATTGATAAGCTTCAAATCGATAATGCGCAAAAAACATTGGATCAGAACAAAAAAAATATCGAAAAATTCTCTTCGCCTAAGGTTGTTGAGACTAAAGAGAACGCCTCAGAAAGTAAGTATTCTGTATCTATTCCCCCAATACCTGGCTATGTGCAAATTACTTCCAATTTGCCAAAAGGCTACACAGGGTTAGATGCGAAGTCGTTCAATACGTGGAAAGCGAAACCTATCCCTAAACGGAAACTAGCAGAGGAGCGACGAAAAAAGGCAAAGGGTGAGGATGTCTTTGTTCGTGTTGTCAATATTAGACCTCTGTTTAAAGGCCAAGAAGGATATATTTCACCAGAATTGAAGGGGAGAAAGATTATTGGTCTTGAACTCCCTGAAGGAAAAAAATAGTTACAAATCAAATCTTATGAAACATAAGCAAATAAGTAGCCTGGGATAGTATGAAGTTGATGTTGCATGGACTTAAGAGTCACCTTGTTAGGATTTTTATTACCTTCGTGAAAAGGTGGATAGTGAAATCTGCAAGACCGTTTTCGGTCGTTTTTCTTTTTTTCACGTCCTTTGGTTTTGGAATCTCTTCTAGTTCGGCGTCCATGTGTGGGGTCGATTACGGTGGTATTACGCTAGACAAAACGCTCAACTTGCTAAATAGCATCGAGAATCTTGTTGGCGCGCGATACGATACGTATAAAGGGGAGATCGTTTTTGTAGGGCAGGGTAAGGCGGAGACTTCAGTAGATTTGGAAATCGGTCTAGATGACTTGGTTGTTGCTACCCGTTCTATTTATGGCGTAAATTCACTAGGGACAAGCGAGTACCCCGGTGTCACCTTCGAAAGCACAAGCTCCACTGATTACGATGGTAAGCATATTGTTCAGTTCATTGGCGCGACTCGAGACACTGCTTTTGGAAAGATAGTCTATGATGCGGACTATATGCTTAAAACCTTGGCCTTGGGTGTCAGGCTTACACCCGATGGGCTATCTGGGGAGCTCTTAAGGGACCTTCCCGAATTTCAAAGTATTGGCTATCATACTCAAAAAAGTAATGCCCAAATCCTGCTTGAATCAGCAAGAAATCTTAACGGTATAAGTGTTCGATTTTGGATTTCTCCCCAAGCCCCAATTAACCTAGTAAGGTGTGGACCAACTCGTGCAGTGGTGTGTGACGAGGAGTCTTTTATTTTCCAGAAAGATTCTGCGGATCCAAGTAAAGATGTGAAGATGCAGATTTACGCACAAGTGGAACCAGAAACGGCTCCGACCGATGGTAGTATTCGGCAAGAAGATCTAGATTACGTACAAAATATTTCAAACCTTTCTGCACAGTATCTAACGACCCATTATGACACGATAGCTACTTTTCCCGGCTTTGAGTCTTTAGAAAAATTAAAACGATTGGCAAAGGTCACTGCGCTGGTTCGTTGGTTACATGATAGTGGAATACCCGTCGATCTTTCTTTCATGGATGGGTATGAACTAAAGCAAAATAAGGTAGATACTCCTCGAACTGTCAAACTATTGCAGCTCTGTATCGATAAATCCACTAACGAAATAATACCCTCTCTGAGCGGGCCTTGGGTACCTTTAAGTTGTTTTAATAACGTTACGGGAGGGATTGGCTATGACAAGATCAATACCTACGCTGACTTACCTTCTGCTAATGACTTTAGTCTTTTGGATATATTGAGTGCAGGGGCAGATGACCCCCTTCGCCCGCTTAATGCTATGGAAGTGAATGATCTAAAGTGGAATTTTGACTTTCCCGCTAGTACACCACCAGAGCTTACTTGGAATGAAACCACTTATGGAAAACCATTTGCGATCGCGCAGACTTTGGCGGAAAGTCCTACGCCGGGATCTGAAAATAAGACGTACACAGATCTGAATTTTCCCACTTATGGTGATTTACCGTTCTCTATCAACAGATACTACGACTCATTCAATTTAAACCGGCAAGATCCTTTTGGTGCTGGCTGGAACGGCATTCCGCAAAATATGGTATTTCCCGAAGCAAGGGCGATCTTGTGTCCAGAATTGCCGGATCCTTGTGTTTATTCCTATCCACGAATTCAATTTGAGGACAAAGATGAACGCCTTACAACTGAATTCGAGCCATTCGGCTTCACTGAGTTTGTAAATGAGGTCGATGGATCAATAGAGCTCGGCCCCAGATTTGTGTCGACGGACATCAATGACATTATTAGCCAACGGCCTGATGGGCTTTTAGTGTATAGCGAGCTGGACCATTTAGGTAACATCACAAAGGAAACGATCTTTCAGCCTGGGATTCGTGGAAAGCGTGTAGCTAGTCCGCTAATTACTTACACAAACGCAGCTGCGGCAGAGCCAAGTGAATCATGGGTCTCATATTCATACAACAATACCGGTGAGATGGTAAAGGTCACCAGTGGACAAGGGAACGAGTTGGGCCTGGTGTTAGAGGGCAAAAAGGTTAAGTCGGCCTACTTTCAAACAAACAGTGGCGTTAGAGATGTACAGTACAGCTATGATGTAGGTGGACAACTCCAGACCGTCCAGAGTAGTACTCAGAATACTGAATATGTGTATGAAGGTGCCGCTAAGCCGAGCGAAAATGCTTTGGACTCGGTTATAAACCGCATTCATACTGAGACGGTCATGAAGCTCGAGTCAGACTTTAACGGTCGGGTGATTCAGTCGATCCCCGAAAACGATCCAAACCTTAGGCAGAGTGTCCACTACGATAAAACTCAGGGATTGGAGCGTCGAACAGACTCTAGGAACAGGGTTGTTGAAACAGTTAGAGACCTACGGGGTAGAGTAACCAAGCGTGATGTTACTGTCACATTAGGAGGCCTGCCCACTAAGCTTTCGACATCAATGCTTTATGAGCACGCCAATGAATTAGCAGGACCTACAACGGAAACGGATGCCCGGGGCCAGAATGCCTTATATGACTACGACATCTATTCTGGTGAGCTAAAAAGTGTAACCAATGCATTGGGCCACACTGTGACCATAGAGCGTGGTGTAGATAGTGCGGATAGTTTTCCAATTACTGTTTTTACCGATGCGAAAGGTCGGAAAAGTGCGATCAAGAAAGATCTCAATGGCCGCGTCATTGCCAAATACAGGAGAATCACTGTTTCTTCACAGACCTTGATACCGCCACCGAATCCAGGTGATCCGCCTTTTGAGGAGTACAGCTTCACCTTTAGCTACAAGCCAGGATTTGTCACGTTTTTTAACTACGACCTTGGAACAGGTGATCTAGGGAGTATTTCTAACGATGGCGTGTCTTTGGCTGCAGAGTATCCTTGGATAGCAGAGGTGCCGGTCACTCTCTCTAATAAGACAGAGTTTGGCCAGGCAAGGGACGTAACTACTGCTGCAGGTTATGCTCAACGTCGAGAATTTGATAGCTTGTCGAGACTTGTTTCAATTCAACAGCCAGCTGATGTTAGTCCCACTACCTATGAATATCATGAGTCGGGTTATGCACAAGATCAGGTGGCTTCAGTAGATAATTCTCTTGGAAAGACGACTGTTGGATTCGATATCGAAAATCGTACATCGACAGTTTCAGATACCAAGGGAGTGCGCACAACCTATCAAAGAAACAGAAAGAATCAACTAAATCGGGTGACCGAAGTTAGTCCTGCTGGTGATAGTATTCTAACTTCCCTATACGATTACAACATCTTTGGTGAGTTGACGAAGAAACGTTTACCTAATGGATCACAAGTGTCCTATCAATACGACGATCTTGGTCGTATTTTAAATCGTACTGAAGTCGAGGGAGCGGATGTTAGTTCTACCAATTTGCCACCAACTTTGACCAATGTTCCTCCTGTAAAATCTACATTAACCGCGGGTTCGACATTTACCTTTGATGTAAATGCGAGTGATCCAGAATCTGGACAATTGAGTTATCAGCTAGCCGGTGGGCCAGACGGTATGACTATCGATCCGACAAGTGGAGTTATTACCTGGACACCTACCGTTGAGCAGTATGGCTCGGTGGACGTAGTGGTTCAAGTGATAGATTCCGAAGGTGGCGTAACGAACCATTCATTCACCCTAAATGTCGATGATAGTATCGCTAGTGCTTCTGATAATTGCACCAGCATTGCAAATCCTGATCAGCGCGATACCGATGGCGATGGATATGGGAATGCTTGTGATACGGATCTCAATAACGACGGTCGAATAGATTTTGCTGACCTTGCGCTGATTAAAAAGGTTTTTGGTAGCACAGACCCCGATGCAGACTTTAATGGCGATGGAATCGTCAACAAAGAAGACTTGAACCTCTTGAAGCAGAGTTTTGGTGGCGCACCCGGGCCAAGTGGGTTGGTGCCATGATTGTTAACTTAAAAAACAAGCTTATTAAATGGGGGTTCGAAAATAGGTGGATTTTACGTGCCCAACTGGTTTTTGTATTAGTCCAGTTTTCGTCTACTGTAATAGCTGGCCCATGTGGTGGCATGTATATATCGAGTAATGGGAACAAGTACCCTGGATCTGCAGATTTTGAGGTTCCTGAATCAAAGGTTTCAGTGACATTTTCCTTGATGTGTCAACAAAGTGATGGAGTTACCTATGCACCATCAGAGCACCCCGTATTCTATGCGGTCCCGATTCCAAGCAGTTTTGATTCAACCCCATATGCAAATGTGGCTTCAAATGGTGTAGTTTCCGCGAAAAAAATAGTTGGGACTATTCCCTATGGCTCCTATATGGCCCCTTTTTGGTTGAGAGCCTATGATAGTTCACAGGGAAGCCAACCGTATGCGCAGATAAAAGTTTATCTAAAAAATGATGTTGCCAATATAGGTTATTTTAATGCAAGTTTAACTAGTGAATTTGTATTCAGCTCAAAATCCTATTTTAACAAAGGTCTCTATAGCAATCTCTTTGAAATAAGGGACGAGACAGGTTTAATGGTTGCTAGCGCTGGACATGCAAATTGGTCTATAACTGGATCGAGTCAGGCAACAATAAGTAGTAGTGGGGTAGTCGATACTAGGTTGATTACCCAAAATCAGGCCTTTACAGTGAATGGTTCTTACACCTATGTCCCGTCAAATGCCTCCCATTGGGCTGAAACGAAGTCGGTGAGCTATGGAACATACGCACGTAGTAAAGTTCCTATAGCACCCGAGACAGAATTTGACACCGTTTATACTGTCTCAAGCAGTGGTGGTGCGATATTAGAAAATACGGCTAATGCCCAAACTTTCGCGGTTAACGTAAATTGGGATGATGGTAGCTCCACGCCCATTAATGCTACGTGGAGTGATTCCTCTCCCAACGCTACGATCAATGGTGCCGGTGTTTTGAGTACTGGGATGGTGGTTTCTGACGAACCATTCACTGTCACCGCAAAATATAATTTGTATAGCAACGATAATTATTATCCAGATTATGCTGGGATCATTACAAATAATATAACAGGGTTAGTAATCGTAAATACGATGAGGGTGTTTAACTCTATATCGATATTTGGCCCCGACGTAGTTCCCGAAAATCAAAAGTCAATTTTCAGTGTAATTGCTGATTTTGATGATGGCTCAGTGATTGTTTTTCCTGATGTTTGGTCTGAAAACTCAAATTTCGCTACGATCGATGAGATCGGTGTACTGACAGCAGATAACGTACAAACAGACCAGGCCATGACTCTCACCGCCGACTTTAGTTACGACGGTGTGACTCGTAGTGCCACAAAAAATGTCACCATTTCTAATAACGACAATGCGGTGACGAGTTTATCGATTATAGGGCCGACATCAATCAATGAAGGTCTTACAGCGACCTATGAACTGCAAGCAAATTACGAAGATGGGACAGTTGGAACCGTAGTACCCGATTCCTGGAGTATCGATTCTGCCTTTGCAACTGTCTCAACCACTGGAGATGTCACGGGTAGGGCAGTAACCCGTGGTGAAGTCGCTTACCTCTACGCGACTTATACCCAAAATGGGCGATTTAGTACAGCTTCTTTACCGCTTACAATTGTGAACTCTGAACGGGCAGCAATTTCTTTGGCGATATTCGGGCCGAGTGAGATTGAAGAAGGTACAACAGCAAATTACAGTAGCCGTGTAACTTTCGATGATGGAAGCAGCGCGGTCACACCTACATGGACCATAGGTGATTTGTCGGGGGCTCCCACAAGTTACGCAACAGTTTCTCCGGCTGGAGGAGTTAACACGACCACCGTACCGAGTACTACGGCGGTACGGTTGTCTGCGAGTTACATTTACAACGGAACAACTGTTACTGCTGATCAGCCTATTTCTATAATCAAAGCGGGAAGCAAATCTGAGCTAACAGAAAAAGCCAGTAGCAATGAACTGGCACTGCAGGCAGACGCCGCGAGCGTTTCTCCTCAGTTTAGCGGCAACGGTCGATACATTACTTTTGCCTCTGATGCGTCGAATCTTGTGACTGACGATACCAACGGGTTTACGGATATTTTCGTCCGAGATCGAGCTTTTGGTTCGATAGAACGAGTGAATATCAACACCTTGGGCGAGCAAGCCAATGCAGCGAGTACAGCGCCCAGTGTAGATTATACCGGACGGTTCATTGTATTTGCTTCTACTGCGAACAACTTGATCGGGAACAGCACTTTAGGGCGTTCTCACGTCTACGTCTATGATCGGGAACTAAAGCAGTTGGACCGGGTGTCTTCCACCGAGTTAGGTATGGAAGGTAATGGAAACAGCTTTTCACCAGTTATTAGTTCCGATGCGAAATATATTGCCTATGTTTCCGAGGCTGTAAATCTTATTAGTGGGGCTTCGTCCGACACAAATGGCGTCGCAGATGTATATTTGTATGACCGACTAAACGGGGTCACATCTAGGATAAGTATTACTGATACCGAATTAGAAGCGAATGGAGCTAGCCGATTTCCATCGATTTCCGGGGATGGACAAAGAATTTTGTTTACATCGGAGGCCTCCAATCTTGTTGATGGAGACTTTAATTCCGTCGCAGATGTATTTGTTAGAGACCTATCAACACAAGCAACCCTTCGCGTGAGTGCCCGGGCCGATGGCATAGAGGCGGACCTAGCAAGTCTAATCGGTACAATTAGCTCAGACGGAACAGCTGTATCGTTTGTCTCCCAAGCGACTAATCTAGTCGATGATGGCTTGGGAGCAGGAGTTTTCTTAAGACGTGTTGATAACCCAATACTAGCTAGGGCTGGCGTTGGCTATGTCGGCAGAGGGAAGCTGGGTCTAGACAGTAGACCTGCAATTAACGAAGACGGTCGCTTTATAGCGTACGTCTCTGATATGGACAATGCTGGTAGTGCTGGTAACGGTCAGGTCGATATAATGCTGTTTGAGAGAGATACCGCTCTATCAAAACGTATATCCATCAACACATCCCTAAGTGAAGGAAATGGGCCCAGTTTTAGCCCAAGTGTAAGCAGCGACGCTAGATTGATTTCTTTTGCTTCAGATGCCTCGAACCTTCTCAATGGCGACACCAATGGTGTTACCGATATCATCATGACCTATAGGGCAGCGAATCTAGAGAAGCGTTCGGTCTTTCTAGAACCACTTACTGAGGTTGGCACACCTGGTGAGACGTTGAGTGTCGCCCTGTGGATGGATTTTTCTGATGATCCAACACTAGGTGGTAGTCTTGATATTGGTTTTGATAACTCGTTGCTTACCTACGTGGATTTTCAAATGAATCCCCAGTTTGGTTCAGATCCAGAACTCAGTCGTAGCCCAACGGAAGTAAGTCTTGTATTAAAAAATCTCGCCTTCGGTAATTTTGATGGATTGGCTGGTCCTCAACAAGTTGGTACGTTGGTTTTTAATGTTCTAAGCGGTGGAAGCGCGACCTTTTCACTTACTGAAAATATCGATGATCTAAGAGGCTTTTATTCATCGGTAGACAGTGCTCCTCAAGTCACTCAGCTAGGTGGATTTTCAATTCCTATCACTTCACCTCCAGTTGCAAATGTAGGCGGCTCTCAGATCGTATTTTCCGGAGGGACTGTTCTTTTAGACGGTAGTGCTAGTACCGATGATGGCAGTATAGTCTCCTATTTGTGGGAACAGGTTTCAGGTACACCAGTTATTTTGAGTGATGCGAATTTAGCGGTTGTTAGCTTTATCGCGCCCAACGTCGCTTTGACGGAGACACTGGTTTTCAGATTGACTGTTACGGACGATATGGGCGCAACGGGTAGTGCTCAAGTGAGTATTCAGGTAGAGCCTATTGAGTTGCTACCCCCAACGGTTAATGCTGGGATTGATCAGTCTGTAAATGAAGGTGGCCTAGTGGCGCTTGCCGGGGATGCAACAGATAGTGATGGCACTGTTGTTAGTGTGCTGTGGGAGCAGTTTGGAACGGGTCCTACGGTAGTGCTCGCCGGAGCGAATACCCTGAACGCAAGTTTTGTTGCGCCGGCCGTGACGGTAACGACAGTGCTGACATTTCGATTAACTGCTACCGACAATGATGGTGGTATGGCATTGGATGAGATGCTGGTGACGGTTAATCCTGTACCGAATATTTTTCCCACAGCCAACGCCGGTGCAGATCAATCTGTGAACGAAGGGGTACTGGTCAGTCTGAGCGGTGCCTTGAGCGGTGACAGCGACGGCAGCATTGCGTCTTACAGTTGGAGCCAATTGACGGGTCCGGCGGTGGTCTTGAGCACACCGACTGCAGTGGGCACCAGCTTCACCGCACCGACGGTCACCACCGCAACGAATCTGACGTTCCGACTCACGGTCACGGATAATGAAGGGGCGAGTGGATTTGATGATGTGCTGGTCACAGTCAATCCAGTCAACACGCCGCCAACGGCCAATGCCGGTGCAGATCAGTCCGTGAACGAAGGGGCCTTGGTGAGTCTGACCGGTCTCGCGGGAGACACAGATGGCACTGTTGCGAGTGTTCAATGGGAGCAGTTTGGAACGGGTCCTGTGGTAAGCCTCACAAATGCGACTACGCTCACTGCGAGTTTTGTAGCGCCTGACGTAGCCACGTCTACGGTGTTGACTTTGCGTCTGACGGTGACCGACAACGAAGGGGCGATTGCCCTGGATGAGATGTTGGTGACAGTCAATCCAGTCAACACGCCGCCAACGGCCAACGCCGGTGCAGATCAGTCTGTGAACGAAGGGGTACTGGTCAGCCTGAGTGGTGCCTTGAGCAGTGACAGCGATGGCAGTATTGCCTCGTACAGTTGGAGCCAATTGACGGGTCCGGCGGTAGTCTTGAGCACACCGACAGCGGTGGGTACCAGCTTTACCGCACCGACGGTCACCACCGCAACGAAT
>Ga0224501_10004450_pt1 | contig 11061 bp, 5 predicted proteins | sample SF_Oct11_sed_USG_4_FD_169105 | JGI IMG/M metagenome (GOLD analysis project Ga0224501, IMG submission 169105) | Sediment microbial communities from San Francisco Bay, California, United States - SF_Oct11_sed_USGS_8_1 | ecosystem: Environmental > Aquatic > Marine > Sediment | place: USA...
CAGAAAACTCCTATGCAAGTATTCCGCCTGTACAATGCATACACACATATCCTGGCAGGCAGGTGAAGAGCGGGTAGAGGTAAACAGAAGGTAGAGGTAAAGAGGTAGGAAGTTAGAGGTAGGTAGATAGAGGTAGGAAGGTAGAGGTAAGTAGGTAGGCAGGTAGGTAGGTAGGTAAGTAGGCAAAGAGCAGGTAGAGGTAAAGAGTAGGTAGAGGTAAAGAGTAGGTAGAGGTAGGCAGAGAGACGTCCCGCCATTTTATCTTACCCAGTATTAAGTGCAGCTTAGCCTCCGTTTGAAAGGCATAGTGAAGTTTCACCAGGAAAGGACAATTTCTGATAGTCTCTAGTACCTGCCTCTCTGTCTTGGTGTGCTCTGTAACGAGATGGCAGATTGAGTTATGATATGACCTGTAACTTAGGAGGAACCATAAATCCTCAAAATAAAGCGGTCACTTCTTGTCAATGTGGGGAGGTGCTGTAGCTGAGTGGTTAGTGACCTAGTGGCGCTGAAGATCCCGAGTTCAAGCACAACTTGTGTGCGGGATTTTTCAATGACTTTCAGCAGCAGGGCATGGATACCCAATTCTTTTCAGAGCTGAAAAAGCTGAAATCTGTGTTAAATTTAGTATAGACCATACACTAGCTGAGTCAAGTTTACACCCGCAATGATTGTCAAACAGTATCCATGCGCTGGGTGTTTTATTAGGAGAGTAAACAGTCAATGGGAGATGGACCAACAGCAGAGTGTGCTAAAGACCATTGACCAATGACAGGTCATCTACTGCACCCTATCTATCATGTACCGAAATGGTTCTCCAACTCAACATGATGTAGTGATGTTGGTAGATAAGTTAATTTCTATTTTTCATATGTACCCATTTGAATTCAAACAAGCACACTGAAAACATCATGCATATATACCTGTGTCAAATCAACAGCTCTTTTTATAGGGGGAGGGGGCTACCGTGCTATATTCCGTTTATTCATTTTCCATGAATCAAAATAGTGGTATGTGTATCCCTGGAGTGAGGTGACTGAAGCAGATGGATTAATTGTCCTTCGACTTGATAATCCTAATGAAACAGTTTTAAACCTATTCTAAAGTTAACTAAACTTCAGTGTAGTTCTGTGTCTTTCGAAGCTCTTCACTGACCTGTGGTTTTATTTTTAGTTATGATAGTAGCCTTCTTTAGAACCTTCATCGCATAGAGCTGTCCCGCATCACGACCTCTATTCTTTCTGACCAGAAATACCTTTCCATAGGCTGAAAGCAAAGTAATGATAGCAGACCAGGCAAAAAACGGGACTATGCAATGGCATGATACCTCCTGTATAAAGATTGAGTTAGCTAAATATGGAGATCATCAGCTTAAACTCAAAGAGAAAGGCTTCTCTCTCCCTCTCTCGGGGATTCTGAGAATCACGAGTCCTCTCCCGGTGGTATCCGCATCAATACAATGACCGCTAACACAACCCAAAGGCTCAATATTGAATATGTACGGGATACTACATGTACCGATGGGTGGAATAAATGAATAAATTATTACCCCAATTTACAGACCCCTGGATGAGATTTCCTCAAGCCAACTCTGGCACTTCACTTATTGCGAATGGTGAGAATATGTATATGTGACACAGTAGGGTTTGTCTCCCTCAAACCGCACTAAAGCGATAACTGGAAGTATTTATCAAACACAAAAACGGGAGCTGAGAATCAATAATATTCACAGATGGTAGTATTAGATAACCTGTGCCTGCAAGGCTACAACCCTGGATTTTAAAAGCCACTCGCAGTGTCTATATAAATCATGAATTGATTCTCCCAACACCATGACTGCTACTACATAATCCAGACTGCAGTTACATATAATCCATTACCGATAATACCTCTACTTCATAGGAGTAATAAAACAATGAGACATTATTGATTCTATCATCAACGAATGGGTCTAGTCTTTATCAGCCATGTTTCTGCAGTCATAGGCATACACAAGTATTTGCACTGATTATCGAGTTCTGTTAGTGCAAAGGGGAGACAAAAAGATTCCACATGCGACACATTGGGTTTAACTTTTCCGCAAAATATTCAGGCAAACCACAAAATTTCAGGAGCCATTAGCCACTAATACAGCTTGTACTGATTCAATGATGGGTGAACTCCTAGCTAAGATGAGTTCTCGGCTGTTGTTTTACGGAGGTTCACAAAAAAGGCCGAAGACAACAGATTGTGGAACCTCTTGTCCTCTTAAGATGGGGATTTATAGCGCATGTGCCTAGGCAAAGGTGGCAAGATCACTTGGGAAACTTACCACTTTTACCCGGCGCAATTTAAGCTGAAAATGCCATTTTGGTGTCCGCGCATAACAAAAACTGTTTTGGATTTAGGCCAACATCTTTGCATCGACAAAAAATCAAGTCAAGCTCCCACACATTCAAGGCTGATTCCATGTAAAAAAAACTAGAAACAATTCGGCTCACCGGCAGAAATAATATGATGCAAGAATGTTTAAGAATGTATAATATAATGTTTCATGGACCTTAATGTAAAAAGCCCCCCTGGTCTTATTAAGTTATCCATGTAAAATAAAATTATCCTATCCTAGAATAGCAGCTGGTTACATATAGTCTATACTTACCCCCAGTACCAAGTACCTTCAGCAACTCAAAACATTTCAGAGATATACCTCCATCTCCTTGAGAGTTATCTGCATGAACAGGGCGCTTATTAGAGTTTATCCAAGGTGCTACCATGCTGGACATTACCAATAGTCCATCGAATTTGGACGATTTAAGTAGTCCCTACTAACGGGCATAACAGCATATACAGAGATAAGGACTGCACGCTCTGGAGAGAAAAGGAGTGTCAAAGAAATTATGATCTTGGTCAGTTTGGTCTTCACTACAGTAGGCAGCAAAGCATAGCAAATTCATAAGAAAGCGCGTCGTGAAATCCTTCGCTTTAGTGCGGTAAATTACAAAGTCACTAATATCACAAAACCGTTAGGAGAAATCAAACATCAACAACCTGAGCAGTCGACATTAATGCACGGATAAAGGGAGAATAACCCAGACGGTCTATATACTATAGACTTAGAAGTTAGAGGGTGAAATTCACCAAGTCAATTGAGTTTAGGAGTGACTGTTGCATGGTGCTGAGAGCTTGCAAGACCAACAAGTTAGTCACTAAATCAGTGTTATAGTCTTTGGGGATATCATTATCAGTACCACTGACTTAATTCTACATTAGAACTAGAAGTAGAACATAGATTTCGAACTGGTAGCCCTAGTAGAACATTTTATGCTTTACCCTTAGTTTAGTCTTATATATTGCCCATTGCTACAGTTATAACACTCAGTGAGTGTGTAATACATGCTCTCACTCTCTCAGTAGGTCACATTCACTCAGTGATTCAGTCACACGTGACTATCACTGTGATTCATTGCGAGTGCACAGACAACGAAAGAACTAGACTTTACTAGTTCTCAACAACTAGCAGCAACAGGGAATTGTTCTTACAGTTGTGCAGCACAAGCTCGCGGAGTGAGATGTTGTCTGTCGCCATAGTCGTAATGATACTGATAGTGTGTTCGTCCGTTGCACTAGTCAAAACTGATCATGCTTTTAGTGTTTGAAAGGAGTGGCATAGAATTGCAGTTGGTGAACGCCGTAACAAAGTTCAACAGGCAACTACTGATCGGACTAGCCTCATCTGACGAGCATGCTAGTATATACACAGTACTTGCGAATACTATAGATTATGCGCAGGAGGCTACGTTCTCGTCTATCAACTAGCCATACGAAGAAAATGACGAAATGGAATTGGTTATCTAGGCGGAATTACATATTCGATTGTGGGTTGTAGACAGTTGTAGGTTTGGTTAGATCTTTACTGCCGTGCCGCAATAACTGTCCATTTCGTACGATATTCCCGTATTCGTGATTTCCCTGCAGCTCATGAAGTTTTTAGCTGAAGGCTTGTGGATGTGACAAACATGAGCTTTTTAGATAACCTTGCCAGGAGTGTAGAGAAGACAGCGAACTCTCTCGGACATCAAGCCGGACAGTTCATTGATGGACATGCCAGTGGTGGTTTTTTGGTGAGTCATTTCGATTACGCGACCATTCATGACACTGGTTGGAACTCAGGTCAACCCTGATCTCGCTGGAGTCTGACCCAGGAGTCAGTGACTGGGCGAATAGTGAATCTGATAGTGATAGTTATAATTCTATAGATGGAATTATCCAAGACTAAGCACTTATTTACCAGAACTAACTTCACTGAAAATGTCTGGTGGTACTGCTACTTCTTCCATTCAGTTGAATTGCTTGCCCTACTAGTGTCTAGTGCTTCCAAAGTATGCATCGCACACTCCCGATCACTCTGAGTCAGTCTGAGTTTGACTCAGTCAGTGACTGGTTGACAAAAGTCTAAATCCAAACTTCGAAGTCTAGGGTGACCCACGAGATTATTTCACCTTCAAGTAAAACTTTATCTTGTTCTATGTGACTCTACTGTTGTCAATGATGGATTCTATCGCCTAACGGGAACTGTGGGTCTAACTCTAAGCCTGTCTGTAACCATTGTTGTGACTGCATTTAGCTGAATTTATCACCCATCAATAAAGACCAGTAAACTCTGAGTCTGACCAGAACTTTGCTAATGAATAATTGCTGATTTTCTTGTGTTTGTAGACGTATTTCAGTACTGGTAACATTGTTGTATTAGTATGTCGTCTAACTGGTAAAGCCCTACAGATTGTGGCCTCTAAGGATGGCTGTCTTCTGGTAGATGGTTTAGGAGCAGAGCATCCAGAAGCTTTTAACAGTGAGTATTTCTGCCCATTTACTACTTCTCACCAAAACTCAATATCAATATCTCGTCCCTAAATCATTGCATCTTACCGTCTAATGAATGGCGTCTGTCAAATTGAAGCTTTGATATAAAATCCTGTGTATGTGGGTAACAATTAGGTTTTTTCACTTTAAATGTCCGCCACAGTCTGTATTTACATGTCTGCTGGGGTAGGCGGTAGAGGCTGTATGGTGTATCAGATCCATGTCCCAGTTATAGTAATAGTAGCTGCTGTCGGTCGCTGTGTAACACAGACCGTTCCATGTCTCACTTGGCAGCTACCCCCATGCAGCACGCTGTGTGTTTAGTGTTGCCCGGGTTTTTGTGTTCACCTTTTGCTTCTGGAGATTACTTTCAACTGTGCCCCTGAGTCTCGGTCAACCGATCGATCAACCGCCTCCTGGAAGCTGAGAGTAGAGAATCTGTGATGGCAGTCCCTCAGCAAGCAGCCTGATAATATGTGGTGAAAGGAAGTGATTCGCTTATAACATATAATATCTGAGATTCGCTTTGTAGCTCGCTGGACCGTCATCAATGAGGGAAATAACATCATTAGACTCCATAATAATAATAACTACCTCTGCATCAACAACAGTAGAATCGGTCTGATACATTTGGTAAGGGTGATTGGGTTGTTTTGTTCACTTAGCCACCAGTTCATCCTATATACAGCCTTATCATTGGATGATAATGATCGTCGGCATAGTGATGTGGGGTGATGGGTGGTTGCTTTGCCTTCCTCTATACCCTTGCAGGTTTGGGTTGGTCAACGCAAGCCATGGATTAAACATCACCTGCCGAGAACTTGGCGGCTCTCCTACAAGGAGGGGAGAGGTGGATCTACAACTGTGGAGTAATCATTTATTTGGCTTGGACCTCTATTATTTTATGGTGGTGATCTGACGCCATGCTAGCGTAATGGATTGAGGGTCTCGTTTAATGTCCATACCAAGTAATGAATACCCTGTCAGTTGCGGAAGTGAACTTACAATCTGTGTTATCTTATTGATTGAGCCATTTTTTCCTTGCTAGTGCCAGTGCTGGAAGTCATCAACGCATCTCTTGTAGTCAGGAACACCTATTGGCGCAGAGTCACGGCTTAGAATCGCCCAGATCGGTGATTATGGCATCACTTTGGAGTCAGTGAAGGAACCGGGCCATTACCTCTCTGTGGATCAGTGTGGCAACGCTACTCACTGTTCTCAAGCTGGGTATACTAAACACTTCTATCCCAAACTACTGGTAAGCTGCGATGTTCCCACTGTCACTCATTACACTCCAGTTACAGTGACCTCTCAGTTACTGGTCCCCTATCAGTGTAACAGGTCAATAGTAAAATATCAATAAAGAGGTGCAGGTTTTCCCTTGGCCAATAGCTGTGTGGGGGAAGTGGTTGTCAGAGAGCCAACAATGTAACTATGGTAGGGTGCCACTCATCTTCCTCAGCACCTTCTCCGTTCCCAGTTCAGTACAATAGGCTATTTGCGGGATTTTGCTACCACCATAATGAGGGAAACCTCGAGATCATAACCTCACTTCTCAAATTTCTCGACTCGAGTTGATGGCCACATTAAATGTTATCAGAGGAATGACTTTAAATGGCTTTGGTGTGCCTCTGGGTTAACTGGTCCTTTTTTGCCATGGTTACTGTGTCTTGTGTACCGTAATAAAATCAGCTAATCTTACAGCCTTCTTGTATTTGTTACAGAGTTCCCCATATGGACCTGTGCCTGTACAGCAGCACTCCTATCACCTCTAAGGATTCACTCCCTTGTAATCTATTAGGGGGTAGCTCTATTATTGCTCTATCCACTGCTAATATTCATCTAATTCCATCTTCTCACTAATCTGTATCAAATCTCGATTTACTTTCTTTTAAAGAACATAATAATTTATTTTATTATATGGCGAAGAGTCTCTGGTAAATTAAATGCAATGACAAAATCAGTTCTATTGAGTTTTTTGGTTATAGTCTGCAAGTAGAGTACAGCACACATTAGACTAATTAATAGAATACATGAACACGCCGTGCAGTAACTTTCGCAAGAGGATGAGAATGGCCAGGGTCCGATATCAATTGTCAAGCTGGAGTTGACGATAGTTGGTGGCATGGCATTATAGGAGAGAATAACTCCATGGTTGGTAGACTCAATAGACTTGGAATATATTTTTGACATTTTGTTACCATGAGTGCTACCTAAAGGCACGTCATACATACTTATACGTAGCGCGTCTTAAGTGCCAGATTCTCTTTGATTGTAGCTGGTTGCCATTGCTTTACGCCCCCTGATTGTTGGTAGCATGACGTCATTGTATTAAAACATTGTAGTCGACATGGAGCCGGTTTTACTGTTAGGAATGATGATTATAGGAGCCTCGGCTCGTGTTTTACTCTTTAATCGAGCTATGAGCGGTAAGTAGTGTAATATAAAATCAGATTAGACCTCCTAGTCTGTGACGCGAGCAGAGGATGGAGAATTCATAGAGTATCCCTGTATTCATCACTGAACTCAATAACCGCGGCATGCATGGAGTAGCAAACTGGCAAATGGGGCATCGAATCTCCAAACCTTTTTCTTTCAGCTAAAAATATCATTAAAACCAGAACTCGATCAAGGTCCATAATATATATTCAGCAACACTCACAGAGCCAATAAGGGCTTTTTCCTGATACATATTAGTACCATCATCAGTGTCCTGCGTGGCATAAGCCAATAACAGCTCATTGAATAAACTGCTATTCAGTAAGAAAAAAGCATATAGAAAAGACCTGGTGTTTTCTGCTGGATATGGAAGTGTCTTTAACAAAATTCAGCTTGGTGGTGGAATGCCTCGACCGCTCATACTGCACAGGAAATATTATCTTACGCAAGCGTCACAAGAAAACCTGCTGATGATCGGTTTTGCCCAACATGCATTGAGAAGGTATTAGGTTTATAAGTCTTTTGGCAGGTCTGAGAACGTGCCCACCACCACCTGAAATAGCAGGTCCTACTAATGATGGCAGAGAACTGCAAGCACCATGGTCTTGCTATCCTCAAGGGAAAGGTAAATCCATAAACTATGGATGGAAAAAGATTATCAGATCATCTGTTCTATTCGACGCTTTATGCCCAGCAATTATTCATACAATAACTAATGAGAGACAACGAACATATATAATGAAAATATAGTCTCTCCATCATACATATATGAAAAGTGCGTTGAATTCCATCAAGCCTTTGCTGAATAACGTGCATAATAACTAACTATGGCCCTTGTTTTCATCTAGAAACTAAATAGTCATATTAAAGTATTAATGTTAGCCTTAAGTATACTACTCACAGATGTCTTGATTTTACCCAAAGAATGTATAGCTGTTAATGGACTCATTGTTGTGGAGTTGTAGAAGTACAGCATCCTCATACTAAATGTTATTTCACATAGTCAAATTTACTGTATCATTATTCACCGTTGGAAGTTCCATTTCGAACCATAGTTCTCTAATGGCATATGATGACACATCAGATAGATATAGATGTATATAATGTGAACTCCAGTCCCAGTAATTGCATCTTTTTTGTATGACCTCTTCATAGTTACGGTGAAGCTGCTGATTTTTTACCAGTTTAGGCTTAGCATGGAGCACTACTAGTGGGCCCTTGTCAGCGTTCCACCTCATGGTGGTTCTTTTTTACGAGATAGGACTGGGGAGCTAACACTCACGGCAAGACCCTGCCATGACCAAGATACAAACCTAAGCTCTCACGGCTGCGATCCCAGTGCTCTCCCCCTGAACCATGCATCCAGCTATCCCTGTGATTGCATATGCTCAGGTTCGACACAGTCTTCTAACTCTTCTTTATCTATCTGATGTTGCTAATTGGTTTTATAGATACTCATAGATATGTGGAAGGTAGTGTCTGCAGATCTAGGTGCTATCCTGCAGCTAGTCCTGATCCGGGAACTGAAGCAAGTATATCATGTGTTGCGGGGCGGAGTAAAGCACATCTCAAATGGAGCGCGAAGCCGTTACACTGCAAAGGTAAACTGAAAACCCATACTAGCCCCTGCAGCTAGGTTTTATGACATCATTGTTTGTTTAATCTACATATCTCGCCTCATCTGATTGTTTGATTGAATTCAAAGATTTGGTCTGAGCTTGAATATATTGATGATAACTCCATTAATCCAGCTCTGTAGTATGCGCAGTAGTCATGCATTTTTATTTCAGAAACTACGTGTAATACCAAGGAGATCTGGCCAGTTAGCAATGGCAGATGGCGGCCAGAGCGTTGTTTCATGCAGAGTACTGTTAGTAAAGGACAAAATTGTCAGTTAGTTTGTGATCAGTTCTACGAATCAAGTTCTGATTATCTCACCACCGTGTGTACTTCTCATGGGTGGAGCCGGAGTCTGTTTGAGTTCGGGTGTAATCTACAAAAGGACTACCGAGGTAATTTTCCGTCAGCGTAAGTTAGTCATAGCAGCCTTCTCTGAGTTTTTCTGTATAACCCCATCCCAGAAGAAGCCAACTAATGGGAATAATTTACTATTCATGTTTGTCTACTAGGGCACTTGGCTATCTAATTTAATTAACAGACCTCCTAAGCCCATTGGACCGATAAGAGCCAGAAGTATAACTATGAGGAGCTCATTTTAACAATGGGCTCTCAGCATGACTGGGATCCAGGATCTTTCGATGCTGAGTCAAACACCCTGGCTAATGAGCTATTATCCCGTGATTGAATTGATGTAAAGTATCTACATTGTAGGGCAATATCAAAAAGCATTTGCCACAGCTAACAACCCCACTACCTTACTTAGTGATATGAAGGTGCCGAGCTATGTCACAAAGGTGTCACCTGATGTCACCACCTCAGTTGAGGGACAGAAAAAAGAGGCAAGGGTTCCTGGCATGCCTCAGGTAGGCTGAATATCTATACAACTAATGTCGAAGGCCTCAACCATAGAGTTATCCTCCTATGATAAATCTGTCCTCTATGTGTTGGTCTAGGACTCAACATATTTTATTCTCCCTGAGATTTTTCGAAGCTTTGATAAAATAAAATGTTTTATTTGGATAGCAGCATGTTTTTCTTTCGGTAGATTTGCACATCAGTAGTTTGTACTTAGGTCGAATAATTTAGTCTGCGTACTGAGACAGTAGCGAGACAACATTTATTAAATGTTGCTTTTGTCAGGTGATCTGGCCCTTCGGCGTGTGACAGGCGAGAGACTCTCGCCCACTACCCGCCACATGCCGTAGAGCCAAGTCACCTGGCTAGAATTAGCTTTGTCAGGTGACCTGACTCTTCGGCATGTGGCAGGTGGTGGGGGAGAGAAAAGCAGTAGTTTGACTGTTTCTCTCGCCCCTCCACCTGGCACATGCCGAAGAGTCAGATCACCTAAATACACTAAATTGATTCCCTACAGATATTTTAAATACATTATCTACATCCGTGATGTACTCGATCTGGGACAGTAGACAGTTAGCTAGTAGTGACATGTCATTACCGCAGGGTATAATAACTTAATAGATTATAATTTCTATATCCAATGCCGCACTGCCGTCACTGTACCTACCCTCGCTTACCGTCACTTACCATGGCTTATCCTTAGTTACCATCGCTTACTCTCATTTGCCAGCACTTATACCCTTATTTACCCTCGCTTACCCTATTATCGCTAACCTATTAAATAATCTAACAGTAATTGTTTAGAACAAAAAGAAAGCTGTAATGCTGTGAATAATTGGTTAGGTTTCATTGGAAAATCAAAAGGAGCTTATGAAGAAATTCAACAATTTGCGAGTCACTACAGAAGACATTATGTGGCCGAAATCCTGGAACGACGAAGAAGATCTGTCAGGTACAAAATCAATTTCTATAAAAGAACTGCCCCACAATTTCAAAATCGTTAGTGGTTTTGGCTGTTGGTTGCAGTGCCACAAAGACCTTGTAACTAACAAAGTTGCTGCCTGGGCATGGTAGGTATAGTGAAAGCTGACGATACACTGGTCCAGCTTCACTTTATCAAAATACCCACTAACTCAATGTGAAGCACGAGCTACGAGTCTGAACGGGTGGTCCTGGTGGGGTTCGGGTCAGTCAACCTAAGCTATTTACATGTGGCCTACTGAAACTCGGCTACTTTAGACGAGAAGGGAGAGGTAGAGTGTTTTTTGTCGTGTACTGTTTCTATCGTATACTGGGTTGGCAGACCTG
>Ga0224501_10004452_pt1 | contig 11059 bp, 10 predicted proteins | sample SF_Oct11_sed_USG_4_FD_169105 | JGI IMG/M metagenome (GOLD analysis project Ga0224501, IMG submission 169105) | Sediment microbial communities from San Francisco Bay, California, United States - SF_Oct11_sed_USGS_8_1 | ecosystem: Environmental > Aquatic > Marine > Sediment | place: USA...
TTTCTTCTGCCCAGGATATACCGGAGCGTTTTCTGGAACAGATCCTCCTGCTGCTGAAAAGGGCTGGGTACTTGAGGAGTAAAAAAGGCCCGAACGGCGGCTATTACCTGGCTAAAGATCCCGATCAGATCACAGTGGCAGAGATCATCCGGGTGATGGACGGTCCCCTTGCGCCGATAGATTGTGTCAGCGTCACTGCCCATGAATATTGTCCGCGGGAGAGCTTTTGCGGGCTGAAGTGGCTCTGGAAAGAAGTCAGGGATAAAATCGCCGAGATCTTGGAAAAAACGACTTTTCAAGACCTGGCCGAGCGGACCAGAAAGGCAAAAAAAGAAAACGAGAGGGAGTGAGGAATATATTTTTTATATAATACTCGATATAGTTTATCGATAATATGACAAAAGGAGATGCTCTGATATGGACTTTTTGCAATTTTCAGTCATCATCATGATTTTAGCCTTTGTCTGCGAGTATGTGGATTCCTCTCTGGGAATGGGATACGGAACCACTCTGACACCCCTGCTGATGATCATGGGGTATAACCCCCTCCAGATCGTCCCGGCTATTTTGCTCTCTGAGCTGTTCACGGGGTTGACCGCCGGGTATCTCCATCATAAGGCAAAAAATGTCAACTTCAAATTCGGTTCAAAGGATTTAAAAATTGCCATGGTCATGGCTGTCTGCAGCATATTCGGCTCAGTGGTTGCGGTTTTTCTCGCGATTAAACTTCCGTCTCTTTACGTCAAGCTTTACATAGGTATTCTTGTGTTCGTGATGGGAGTGATCATCCTGGTCTTCGCGAATAGAACCTTCAGGTTTTCCTGGAAGAAAATCACATCCTTAGGGCTTCTGGCTGCCTTCAACAAGGGCATAAGCGGGGGTGGCTACGGACCCTTGGTCACGGGCGGGCAGATCCTCTCCGGAGTGAACTCAAAGAATGCCATCGGCATCACCTCTCTGGCAGAAGGTTTGACCTGTATTGTCGGAGTGGCCGCCTATCTGGCCTTCACCAACCATACAGTCGGGTGGAGTTTGGCTCCTTCCCTGGTAGTCGGAGCCATGCTCTCGGTCCCGTTTGCGGCCTACACGGTCAAGAAATTCAATCCTAGGGGACTGAAGATTATTGTCGGTGTGGCTACCGTGGTCTTAGGGCTGTTGACTCTGGGCAAGATCATCTTTTAGCTCATATCTTTCTGAATAATTGGGATCGGCCTTTCCTATTAATCGATTGGATTTCATTCGATTTTTCTATATATTAGTTCATTCAGAACTTTTATCTGGTTTTTTCACCGGACCAGAAAATAAACATTTACAAGGATAAAATCATGAGCAGGAAAAAGAAGAGTGGGGAAAGGTCAATTAAACAGGGAATTCTGTTTCTTTTTTTGTGTCTGGTCTTCCTGGTCAGCACAGCCGCTGCTGGAGAGGAGGAAGTGCTCCCGGTTCTGTCAGAGAGATTGCTGAAAATCAGCGGCTTTTCGCATATCCAGTACACTCACTGGGAAGGAGACAGCGAGGATTTCAGGATAAGAAGGGCCAGGCTCGGGCTAAAAGGAAATCTCCTGAAGAATATCGATTACAGCCTCCAGGTCGATGCTGTGAGAAGCCCGGTGCTGATAGACGCGCGTGTGGATATCACTCTCTCCCCCCAGGCTAAACTCTCCTTGGGACAGTTTAAAGTGCCCTTCAGCCTGGAAAACCTCACCTCAAGCTCCGCCCTGGATAACGTGGACCGGACTCAGACGGTGAAGAAAATTTGCCCTGCCCAGGACATAGGGGCGACTGGCCGAGACATTGGAATGACTCTGAGCGGAAAATTTTCCTGGATTGAGTATACCTTTGGAGTATTTAACGGCTCAGGAATCAACACCAGAGATATGAATGATAGAAAAGATGTGGTCGGAAGGCTGGTGGTTCGTCCCTTTCATTTTCTGAGCCTTGGAGTCTCTCATTATGAAGGAGTACACAGTCTTTTTACCGGGGGTCCCCTTTTGAACAGGGATCGGACCGGCATGGATGTATTTATCGCTGCAGGACAGCTCTTTCTTAAAGGGGAGTATATCTTGGCCAAGGATGAAGGCATTGACCGTGCCGGCTGGTATGTTAGAGGGGGGTACTCCTTTATCCGGGATAAGCTTCAAGCTGTGGTCAATTACGATTCCTATGACATGGATATCGACCTGGACGAAAACCGGAGTGATATATTGACATTGGGCTTGAACTGGTTCTTTTCCAAGAAAACAAAGCTGCAGGTCAATTACGAATATCACAAGCAGGAATGGGTAGAGACGGGTGACCATGTCCTCCTGGCCCAGTTTCAAGCCGGCTTTTAATACGAAAAGGGAACTGTCGCCAATTATAATTCCAGCTCGATCTTTTCCAGCAGAAGCTCTGTCCCGGAGAGAGTTTTCAGCTCTCTTGAAGCGCACTTCTCGCAGATGAATATAAAATCGTCCTTCGTTATTTCTGCTCCGCATTTCTGGCATTGAACTTTCAGCGGCACTTCTTCTATTTCCAGTTCTGCCCCGGAGGCGATGGTTTCCTTTTTATATATATCAAACGAGGTTTTCAGAAATTCGGGGACGACTCCTGAGAGAGCCCCCACTTTAAGCTTGACCGAAACAATTTTTTTGGCTTTTTGTTCCTTGGCTTTTTCCTCCAGGATCTCAAAGAGGCTGGCTATGATGGAGAGTTCATGCATTCTTCTGCCGCAGTTCGTGGAGAGCGGAGACGAGGTGCTCAACCCATTCGTCTATCCCTGTCTCTTTGAGGGCCGAGGTCACAAAAATTTTCAGGTTCGGGTTGACTTCCAGCGCTTCTTTGCAGGCATATTCCAGGTCAAAAGGAAGCACCGGCATGAGGTCGGATTTGGTGATGATCAAACAGTCGGATGTCGTAAAAGCCTTGGGATATTTTTTGGGTTTGTCATCTCCTTCCGGAGTGGAGAGGAGCACGCATCTGATGTTTTCTCCCAGGTCATAGCTGGCCGGGCAGACGAGGTTGCCGACATTCTCGATGAACAGGAAATCAAGGTCTGCCGGGATTTCAGGAAAAAGCTTGCCCACCATCTTGGCCTCGAGATGGCAGGCTCCACCCGTGATGATCTGCCAGGCAGGGATCCCTTTTGCTCTGATCCTCTCCGCATCCTTTTCCGTTTCGATGTCGCCTTCGATCACAGCCATCCTGTAATCTGCTTTGAGCTTTTCTGCCATTTTTTCCAGGAGCGTTGTTTTCCCTGCGCCGGGTGAGCTGAGGAGGTTGATGGTCAGAATACCTTTCTCCTCGAGCTTTTTCCGGATTTCAGCGGCGATTTTTTTATTTGAACCCAGCAGCTCTTCCAGAACCAGTATTTCTTTTTTCGACATTATTAAGCTCTCGTTTAGAAATATTGGGGACTGTCCCCGATTATTTATGGGTCCAGACCGGCGATCTCGCGCAGAACATTTTTGACCTGCTCAGCGATTGCCGGAATAGCTTTGGTCATTTCCTCAGTCAGCCCTTCACCAAGATTGTATATGTTTTTGGCTTCAACAGCTATGATTTTTATCCGGGATGGGACTTGGAGCTCCAGTTTTTCCCCGATTTCTATGGCCTGGGGAATGGAGACGTAATGGGGAGAGGGGCCGGGGATATGCCTCAGGTCCTTTCCTTCCATGAGATGGATTTTTCCGGTGACCGGCCGCGGCTTTTTTATGGTATCGATGAGCACGAGTGTGTCGTAACCGACAATGACTTCCAGGAGAGCCAGCCCGGAAAGCGAGCATTCCTCGAGCTCAACATTCTCGAGCAGCCGAGCTTCAATTTTTTTATCTTTAAGGTTCTTCTTCAATCTCCGGATCACATGGATACCCACCGCGTCATCTCCGTACAGTTCATTCCCTAAACCCAGTACCAGTGTTTTCATCTCATTCTATCTATCATCTTGGCTGTGTCATTCAGTTTAATAAAAAAGGATGATATTGTCACGGTTTGTGTAGAATGAATGATTCCAGGGGACGGATGCTTGGTGGACAGAATTTAACTCAGATCACTATTATTAATATGGATGCATCAAGTAATATGTCATTGCGAGTGAAACAAAGCAATCTCATAAAAATAAATTAATTTTTTCTTAAGGGATTGCCACGCCCTTCAGACTCGCAATGACAATACGAAAATATTTATTGCGTCTGCAATGGTATGTAAAATGACTTTGTCCCCTGGTCAATAGGATTGATGCAACAAGCGCTTTAGGCAGATAGGGGAGATCGCGTCAAAGGGAAAGGCTGTGCCTTGTTTTAACCTATCTCCCTTTTTTTTCAGCTTTGGGCAGCAGGACGGTGAACGTGCTTCCTTTATCCGGCTCGCTCGTGACCTGAATGGAGCCTCCATGGGCATCCACTATTTTTTTGGCTATGGAGAGGCCTAGCCCGGTCCCTTTTACCTTCTGGCCTTCGCCTCTTTTGACCCGGAAGAACTGGTCAAAAATGAACGGCAGGTGTTCCTTGGCTATCCCGATCCCCGTATCCCTGACCTCAACGGCAATGTAATCCGCGTTTTCTTTGATGCTGACAATGACTTTTCCGTTGGGCCTGTTGTAGCGGATGGCGTTGGTGGCAAGGTTGGAAAAGACCTGCTCCAGGGTGTCAGCGTTTCCCTGGACGACGTCGTTTTTGGAGCAGGAGCCGAGTTCCAGGGAAATGTTTTCTTCTTGTGTCAGGGGCTTCAGGTCTTCGATGACCTTGGTGACAATCTTTTTTACAGGGGTGGGCTGGAGGCTTTCGACGATTTGCCCGCTGTCCAGCCTGGCGACATCCAGCCAGTCAGTGATCAGGTTCAAAAGTCCTTCCAGGCGGGCCTTTGTTTTTTGAATTATTTCTTTCTGCTTTTCAGGAACGTCACCTGCCATCCCGCCCAGGATCACTTCGTAGTACTGGATGATCGTCACCAGCGGGCTTCGGAGCTGGTGGGAGACCATGGTGATGAAGTTTTCCTCCATCAATTTTTTCTCTTGCCGGAGGGATTCTGTTTCCAGAATGAGCTTTCGTCTCTCCAGTCCGCGCCTGATAATGAGGCGCAGTTGATCCGGAGAAAAAGGCTTGGGGAGAAAGTCGTAAGCTCCTATCTTCATGGCATCCACAGCTGACTCCACGGTTGCGTATCCTGTGATCACCACGGAGATGATATTCGGGTCGATTTCCTTGATCTTTTCCAGGACTTCCATGCCGCTGATACCAGGCATCTTGAGGTCGACAAGGACCAGGTCTGGCTTGATTTCCTTTATCTTTTCAAGACCGATGGTCCCGTTCTCAGCCGTTTCAGCCTGGAATCCGTCTTTGGTCAGGATCTGAGTGCAGGAGTCCCGCATTATCTCTTCGTCGTCGATCACGAGAACAACAGGTTTTTTCCCTAGCACGGTTCCTCCCTCTTGAAACATGAACGTCTGGATGTGTTCATAGCGAAAAGCCCGTCTATTCCAGGATGCCCTCTATCTCAGCGAATATCTGTTCATCGGAGAAATGCTTGGCCCTGGCTGCGGAAGAAGGACAGGAGGCAACGCACGTGCCGCAGCCCTTGCAGAGGGCTTCATTGACTCTGGATATGTTTTCTTCTTTGACAAAGGAGATGGCACCGTAGGGACAGATAGTGTTACAGAGGCGGCAGCCGGCACAGAGCTCGGGATCGATGTAAGCCTGGATCGGCTCTATCTCGACCTCGCCTTTGGCGATATAAGCCAGCATCCGCGCGGCGGCTGAGCTGGCCTGGGCCACGGTGTCAGGAATATCTTTGGGCCCCTGGCAGCAGCCGGCAATGTAGACTCCATCGGTCGCGGTGGCTGTCGGGTCCAGCTTGGGATGTTTTTCCAGGAAGAACCCATCAGGGCTTCGGCTGATGGAGAACAGGCGCCTTACGTTTTCCACATCGGGCTGAGGCTCAATGGCGTTGCAGAGAACGACCATGTCCACGGGGATTTCCCTGAATTTTTTGGCAAGTGTGTCTTCACAGTGGATGAGAAGAGGCGCGTCACCATTGCTGGACAAGGTCGGTTTGACCACTTCGGCCACTTTCCCCCGGATGACGTTCACATCCTCGTCCAGTATTCGGGAATAGAATTCTTCGTATCCTTTTCCGAAGGAGCGCATGTCGATATAGAACTGGTAGACCTCGGCCTTGGTCCTGTCCTTGATGAGATGAGCGAACTTGAGGGCATACATGCAGCAGACACGCGAGCAGTAGGGGTGATAGTTGATATCCCTGGAGCCCACGCAGTGGATGATGCCGATGGATTTGGGTTCCTTCCCGTTTTTCATCATGATTTTCCCCTGGGTTGGCCCGGTTGAACTGACGATCCTTTCAAACTCGAGGCTGGTGTAGACATCTTCATACAGACCGTATCCATAAGGAACCAGGGCATCCGAATTGAGCGTGCTGTACCCGGTGGTGAGGAGTACCTGCCCGACGTCGAGCTCCACGATTTCATCTTTCATATCATGGTCCACAGCCTTGGATTCGCAGACTCTTTCGCACTCATGGCATGCCACGCAGATCCCGCATTGCAGACAGCGGGAGGCTTCTCTGACAGATTCCTCTTCAGAGAATCCCAGATCGACTTCCTGGTAGTCTCTCTTCCTGACCTGGGCGTCTCTTTCGGGCATATGGGTCCGTTTGATTCGGGGGGTGTCCTTGAAACGGGGGGCGTAGCTGTGCGGACGGCTGTTTTCGTCCCTTTCCGGAAGAGTCTTGGGTCTGGGAGATTTGAAGTCTTTCAGCGGCTCGCCGTTGATGTATTTATCAATGGCCTCGGCAGCCCTTTTGCCGTCACTCATGGCAGATATGACCGTTAACGGCCCATTGAAAACATCGCCTCCGGCAAAAACGCCTTTGATGTTCGTCTCCATTGTCTCTTTATTCACATCCAGCGTAGACCACTTTGTCAGCTTAAGGGATGTTTTGGAGTCGACGAACTCGACCTCAGGGGATTGGCTGACAGCGATGATCACGGTGTCAAAGCTGAGGTCGTGCTCGCTTCCTTCTATGGGAACAGGACGGCGGCGTCCGCTTGAATCCGGCTCGCCCAGTTCCATTTTTATGCATTTTAAAGTCGTGATTTTTCCCGATTTTCCGATGACTTCCACCGGGGCAACCAGGTACTGGACCTTAACCCCTTCCTCCTCTGCGGCTTGGATTTCAGCCTCTTCGGCGGGCATTTCCTTTCGTGTCCTTCGGTAGAGGATGGTGACTTCCTCGGCTCCGCAGCGGAAGGCTGTCCGGGCACCGTCTATGGCCGTGTTTCCCCCTCCGATCACTGCCACGTTTTTCCCGGTAGGCTGGGGCAGTCCGAGGCTGATGTTGCGAAGATAATCCACGCCGTGGTAAACGCCTTCGAAATCCTCTTCGCCCGGAATTTTCATCTTGAGGCTTTTATGGGCTCCTGTGGCGATGTATACGGCTTTGTATCCTTGTTTGAACAGGTCCTGGAGGGAAAAATCCTTACCGAGAGCTTTGCCGGTCTTGATGGTCACGCCCGTTTTTTTGATGGCATCGAGCTCGTAATCCAGTTGCTCTTGGGGCAGACGGTATTCCGGGATTCCCACCGCCAGCATGCCCCCGGCGACAGGCAGTTTCTCGAATATCACGGGTTTGTATCCCTTGAGAGCGAGGTCATGGGCGCAGGTCAGACCGGAAGGGCCTGACCCGATGACGGCAATCTTCTCAGGTCTTTGCTCTTCAATCTCGGGCAGCTCCGGGCCGCCGTTTTTCATCTCCCAATCGATGACAAATCTTTTGAGATTCTTGATAGCCACAGGGTCGTCGACAAATCTGCGGTTGCATTCGGTCTCGCAGGGATGATAACACACCCGTCCGCAAACGATAGGAAGCGGGTTTTGGCGGCGGATCAACCGGGCGGCTTCCTTGAATTTTCTTTGAGCGATCAGGGCGATGTAGCCGGCTGCTTCTTGCCCGATAGGGCAGGTCTCCCGGCAGGGAGGGAGGCCTTCCTTGTTGATCACATAGGTGTTGGGTATGGCCTGGGGAAAGGTTTTATACACGGCCGAGCGCATCGACTGGTTTTCTTCAAAAGAATTGGGGACTTTCACCGGGCAGACTTCTGTGCAGTCGCCGCAAGACTTGCACTGGTCGGTGATATAGCGCGCCTTTTTCCGGACTTTAACTGTGAAGTTACCCATGTAACCGCTCACGTCTTCGACCTCGCTGTAGCTGAGAAGTTCGATGTTTTCGTGCTGAGCCACTGAGACCATTTTAGGGGTGAGGATGCAGGCCGAGCAGTCCAGGGTAGGAAAGGTCTTATCGAGCTTGGCCATCTTGCCGCCGATGGTTGAGTCTTTCTCGACCAGGTAGACCTTGTTTCCGGATTCAGCGATCTCCAGAGCGGCCTGGATGCCGGCTATTCCTCCTCCGACGATCAGGGTATTGGGGTTGATCTTGACCTTTGCCGGCTCCAAGGGTTCTTGATGAGCCACGCGGCGGACAGCGGCTCTGACCAGAGCTGTGGCCTTTTTTGTGGCTTCCTGGCGGTCTTTATGGACCCAGGAGCACTGCTCCCGGATATTCACCATCTGAAAGAGATAGCGGTTCAAATTAGCTTTCTCACAGGCTTTCCGGAAGGTCGGCTCGTGCATCAACGGCGAGCAGGAAGCGACCACCACCCGGTCGAGCCCTTTCTCCTGAATGTCCTTGACGATCAGCTCTTGACCGGGTTCGGAACACATGAATTTATAATCTCTGGAGATGACGACTTGAGGGGCATCGGTAGCGCTGTCTCTGACTTTTTCCACATCCACGGTTCCCTCGATATTCGTCCCGCAGTGACAGATATAAACTCCTATTTTTATATCCTTACCGTTCATTTCGTCACCTCCAGCTGGTTCTCCTTGGTTCGGAAAGGAATGAGGCTGCGCTGGATTCCCAATTCCTTGGGATCTCCTCCCAATGCCAGGCCCAGAGCCTGGGTGAAAAAGAGGATAGGGAGGTGGAGCTCAGTCTTGAACTTTTTGTTGATTTTGTCCTGGTAGGCTTCCAGGTTTATCTGGCAGAGAGGGCATGTGGTCAAAACAAGATTGGCTCCGTTTTGATGGGCGTTTTCCAGGATCTTTTTGTTGAGTTTCAGGGCGACATCAGGGTAGGTGGTCATCAGCATTCCTCCGCAGCAGCGGACCTTCATCGGGAAGTAGACGTTTTCGGCACCCAGGGCTGCAAAGAGGGAATCCATCATTTGAGGATTCTCTTTGTCATCCAGGCCCCTGTCCGGCCGCACGATCTGGCATCCGTAGTATTGGGCGATTTTCATTCCCGCCAGACTGACCTTGGCTTTAGAGACTATGGTTTCCAGGCCCACATCGTTGACCAGGACCTCAAGGGGGTGCCGCACTTTTATGCCCAGGTTGTATTTTAAATCGTCCTTTTTGAGGGCCTGGTCGACTTTGGCCTTCATGATGCGGTTATTCTTGAGGATGTGATTCGTCTTGTAGAGGATGGTGTAGCAGGAGCTGCAGGGACAGACGAGGTCATGGCCGTAGGGCTCAGCCAGAGCCAGATTTCTGGCCGAGATGACGAGAGAGATGGTTTCTTTGGTTGCCATGTAGTAGGTTGCCCCGCAGCAGTTCCAATCCTCCAGTTCTAAAAGCTTCAGTCCCAATGCCTGAAAAACGAAACGGAAGGATTCATCGTAACCCTTGGCCGAGGCTTCAAGGCTGCAACCAGGGTAATATGTATATTCCATGTTGGCCTCCAGGTTTATAAAGAGAAGCGAGACGGTCTTGGCTTTAAGGGCCGGAAGGTTTTCATGACTCTACTACAGGGACGACCATTTCCATGATCTCTGCTTCTTGTAAAATCTTAGAAAAGTTTTTTGATCCTTTGATCTTCTTGGGCAGTATTCCAATACGGCCTTTAAAGAATAATTTGAGAAACAGGGGAATCATTCCCAAAAGTTTGAAAGGATTGGTCTTTAAGAAGTAAGCGACTATGAGTCCGGGTTCGTAACTTCGGCCGTAGCGGTTGGCAAGATAGACAAAGGATTTGGAGAGAGAATAGACGGGGAATCTCTTGGGAAAGATCTTTTGTTCGATAGCCAACCGCTTCAGTGCGTACAGGATATCCGTGACCTGGACTCCCTGGGGGCATCTTATGGTGCAGGCGTAACAGGAGGCGCAGATCCAGATGGTACGGCTGGAGAGGATGGATTCAATGTCCCTCGCTCGAAAGAGAGCGATGATCTCCCGGGGAGTGATATCCATGGTGTAGCTGACCGGACAGGAGCCGGTGCACGAGCCGCATTGAATGCATTTCTTGATGCTTTCTCCGCCAGGAATGTTGGCCACCTGAAGAAGAAGCGAGTTTCTCAGTTCCTTTTCTTTTTGACTGTATGCTCCCTCAGCTTCAGCTTTCTGTTTCCTTGCCCTCATTTCTGGAGTAACCTCTCGATCCGGCCAATGAGATCTTCGGCTTTTACGGGTTTATCGATGTAGTCGTCTGGTCCAACCATGCCTTGTTCTTCACCTTTGAACTGGAACCTTGAACCCGTCATTTCTTTGACAGCGGAGACAAAGATGATCGGGGTGTCGTGGAAGTCCTTGTATTCTTTGGCTGTTTTGATCGAGTGGCACAGGGAGAAGCCGTCAAACAGACTGTCCATCATGATGTCAAGAAGAATAAGCTCAGGTTTATCTTTGAAGATTTTCTCCTTTGCCTCATTCGGGTTTGCAGCTGACACAACTTCATAATGAGCGGATTCCAGGATTGAAGTCATAGCATCTGTGAAATCAGGATCATCATCGATGACCAAAATTTTTGCCTTTTTATCCATTTTTTCCTCCTTTATTTACTAAAGGCATTGTGGATTGCCAGTTTGAGTTCTTCTTTTCCGAAGGATTTGATGAAATAAAAAAAGATATCCTGTTCCCTGACCTTGGCTTCCAGGCTCTTCGTGTTCTTTTTCGTGGTCATGATAATTTTTATCTTGGGATCTATACTTTTAATGATGGATACAGCTTCGTATCCCTTCATTTCCGGCAGGTTCACATCCATGATCAGGCAGTTGAAGCATCCTTCTGACACT
>Ga0224501_10004453_pt1 | contig 11058 bp, 6 predicted proteins | sample SF_Oct11_sed_USG_4_FD_169105 | JGI IMG/M metagenome (GOLD analysis project Ga0224501, IMG submission 169105) | Sediment microbial communities from San Francisco Bay, California, United States - SF_Oct11_sed_USGS_8_1 | ecosystem: Environmental > Aquatic > Marine > Sediment | place: USA...
GTAATGGCGCCGAAGCGCTATGGGTAGTTAGGGGAAACATAATGTATGAATTTTGGTATGGTCGAAACCCCATCCGCTATAAACTGCTAAACGGAGTCGGAACCGATGAGTATTTTTTCCATAATGTACAAAAAAGGGCCTATTTCGTCGCAGTTGCAGAAGATGCCTTCATGGGAAATCGGAATGATCCAGCTAGTGGCCGTTCCGTCTTTAAAGTCATTGTTGCCGAGGATGGTACGGGCACGACTCTGGATTTAAGAGGAGCCCTCGACCCCAGCACGTGGGACAAAGAATTTCATTTATGGGCCGCCTATAAAAAAATACTTAAGACCCAGTACGATGCCAGACACTATCTGGTTTCTCACGGAATGAGTGAGGCACCTGTTAAGGTTTGGAAACACGATACCGCATCAGAATATAGCTTTCCTGCCAGGGGTTATGATCAGAGCGTATATAGTGATTGGGGTAATATGTCGGTAACTGCGGATGGAAGTCGGTATATAATATTCAAAGATAATAGGCTCCAAGTCTTAGGTGAAAACACAAGGCCCACTGGGATATATGGAGAAACTGAAGATATACTAGTCCTTTTAGGGGAGTGCGATCCTTTCGAGGGATCAGGCGCGACATCCAGGAGAGCGGTCACTCACCCAACTGACAGCAGGCTGGTTCTTGTGGGTGACGGAAGATCGGAATACTCCTATGACTATTTTCGACAGGGTTCATCTTATGTGCCATACGGAACACACGAAGCCAGAGTTATTGATATATCCAACATCCAGTCTGGAGTATGCCCGGTTCACAACGCCCATCAGTTTGTTCACCCAGTTCTCGACACGTTCCTCGGCACACACATAGCAGGGTTTTCGCCGGACGGAACAAAGGTACTCACCTGGGGAAATACCTATATTCCGATTACCCTGGGTCCAACCTTCGCAAGCTACGAACTTAGATTAAACTTCTGGGTCTGGGATATTTCAAGTAACACCTTAGTGCATAGTGCTCAAATACCACTGCGTCCAAATGAACCTGGACTGAAAACACAAGAGGGTTCCGTTTTAGCATTAGATTCTACGTCAACTAAAGTTCTGGGTGAAAATTACAAGGGTGCCAATTGGGTCTACGACATGGAAACGGGAGGAACTCTGTACTTACAAGGCGCCACACGAACAAATAATCGTGCTATGTACAACACCTTTTTCCATCCTCAAGGGTTCAATCAAGTTATTCAGACCATGGACGCCGATTCAGGAACAATCGATGGGGTGAGCGTAACATTTCCCCCTAGACTCTATCGTTGGAATCTGGATGCCTGGGATTCGACCCAAGCTATCACCGAGTGGTATGTGCATACCGCCATACCCAGGCAACTACTACAAACCGAAGATCGTGAATATGTGTCAGGCCAAGGGGATGGGAAGATTTCTTACGCATTCTTGAGTGGCGATAAGAACCAAATTGCCCTAACCTCAGCACAGGGCAGAAATCCCACTGGGCAATTCGAGTTTTATTCTTTTCGTCCAACAGGCGAGATTATCAGCAGGCCGAAGCGCTTCTACACCCAATTTGTGGGGGTGCACGCAAGCGCGTCAGGTATTGATTACCAGCCAGTACAAAATCCAGTTAATAATAAAGTTTTCTTCATCTATCCATCTGGTTTAAACGGTACCCTCGAAACCATATTGCTTAATTTGGAAGCCGATCCCGATCTTGATTCAGGTTTTACCTATGTACACGACGGCAGAGTTAACACTGTAACATTCTCTAAAGATGACAACTATATTCTTTCTGGGGGATCAGATGGTAAGGCGGCAATTTGGACAGCCATCCAAGGTGACTTGGTTATCACGCTGGAAGGACATAGCGACGAAGTCACACGTGCGGTATTCACCCACGATGGTAAAGGGGTAGCAACATCAAGCCTGGATGGTACCGCCCTACTGTGGGATACCGATATAAACTCCACCGGCTGGGGCACGGTCCGACAAACACTGACCGGCCATACCGGGCCCATAAATCTCATTGACTATGACAATAATTTTAACCGACATCGCTATGCAACAGCCGGGGATGATGGTTCGATACATATTTATGAGGAAACAGGCTCTACTACTGTCTTTTCTAATTTGTTCATGGACGCCGGAATACCTCAGCCCGTTTCCTATGTCGATTTTTCACATGACGGGCGCTACCTGGTGGCGGGCGGAAAAACTGCTACCAACAATATTGTTGTTATCGATACCGATCCAGACGTGCTCTACAATGGGCAGGCCTACAACCTATTGGGCAGCCTAACGATTCATCAAAACTTTGTGAATAGTGTGATGTTTTTCCCTGGAGACAACACACGAATCTTTTCAGCGGGAGAAGACACCACTTCACGCGTCAATACACTCAGCTACACGCCAAACGGAACCAATCCTCCTCTTGTTTCTGCTACCCAGAGAGTTCAAATAGATACATTTTCTACCCGTGCCTATGTTACCAATCAATGGCATGGCCTGATTGTGGGCAGACTCTGTGTTAACTCCGGTAGTTGCTACGACGCACCGCAAATTACCCATTGGGATCTAAACGAAGGTGCTACTGAAGGTCTACAGTTTTCAGCAAGTACCGCACCTATCGGTCCGAGGCGATATATAGACAATACGGGACAAATGCAGAACAGGGGAATTCTGTACTGGGCCGAGGCCAACTCGGATGGTACCCGGGTGGTAGGTGCCCACCAGGGTAGTAATCAATTTGATCCAAGATGGGTGGAGTTCGATGAATGGTTTAATGAACCTGATCCGGAACGGCCCGGTTTACCACTACGGCCCGATGAAGGTGAAGAAGTCAACTACTACTATACGGAATCAGCAACATCCTCTTCAGCAAATGCCGACCAGGCATGCTATATCTGGGATATCGCAGCACGCACCTGCGCGACCAGTTGTTTGGCAGTTGGCGGTTGTGACGGTTACACAGTGAAATCTCAATGGCAATACACCCAAGATGGAACAGCCCCTCCCACTGGTAGTTTCATGCGACTCCTGGTTGAAATGGGGAGACTGGAGCAAGATACCTACCCCGACACCTGGGGCTATAATTTAGACTCTTTTGTAGCTGAACCTCTTTTATAACACGCTGACATTTTTGAGTATCTGTGCTTTCTCAAAATAGTAGTTACCGTTCAATATAGCGAGACTTGGCCAAGGACGACGGATTCGGTTCTCGGGCTTTCTACCCAGCGAAAAGCAACTTTCACTGTCGCTTAAGGGCTTCCACTACACATAGATATTGGAAAATAGTTAGCAATTCCGTTTTAAACAAATGCCCCTTTTTTCCGCGTTTTTTCCCCACCCATTAAACTATCGTGGATGCAACCAAGACGGCAGCAGATCATACGGATTGTCTTTTACGGATTCGTCAAACGGTATCTTATTCTCTTTTAACAACTTCGCGAAAGAACCCTCATTGATTTGATCGAACAAATCGGTACAACCGCCGAGAAACTTCCCTGCTACATAGATCTGGGGAATAGTGCTCCAGTTATTTTGATGCTCCAGGGCATCGAATATTTTACCGCCTCGATTACCTTCTTTGTAGGCAACAGAATCAATATCGATTGAGCGATAGGCCACACCGAACTTTTTGAAAATTTTACGAACCGACCAACAGAACTCACACCACTCTAGAGCGAACATGACTACAGGATTGTCTTTGTCATTGGTTGCTTCTTGAATCTCCTTCACCGCTGTCTCGTCAATTTCTTTCTTACCCTGTATGACACTCAATTCCTCTGCAGCGGGCGCTTCGTCGACCATGTCAAAGCGATAGCCCTCAGTGGACATGGATAGTTCCATCTCCTCGGCATTCATTTCCGCACTGATGTCTTCAAATAGTGGCGTTGAAAGATAACGCTCACCTGTGTCGGGTAACATGCACAGGATGTTCGACCCTTCGGGTGCCTGCTCAGCAATCTGAAGCGCACCGGCAAATGTGGCGCCCGCTGATATGCCGACAAAAATTCCTTCTTTAGACGCTAGGTCCTTGGCACATTGTAAGGCTCGATTACCATTGATAGGTAAAAAACCATCGATGTTTTCTGATGCAGTGACCTGCTCAACCAAGGTGGGGATAAAGTCCGGGGACCAGCCCTGCATCAAGTGGGGTCTGAAGCTTGGATGACTTTCACTGTGTTTGCCACTGGCATCGCGGGCTTGTGGTATTCCGCTGGCAAGTATCGAAGAATTATCCGGTTCGCAGACCATGACTTTCGTGTTTGGGCTTTTTTCCCTTAACACACGAGAGACGCCATTAAGTGTTCCTCCCGTTCCAAAACCCGAGACCCAATAGTGCAAATCTATATCTGAAAAGGATTCCAAAATCTCTACAGCGGTAGTCCTAGCGTGGATGTCTGCGTTGGACGGATTATCAAATTGTCGTGGCCGCCACCACCCATATTTTTCTGCCAGCTCATCGGCCTTGGCCACCATCCCTGATCCCATTTTATCTGCAGGTGTAAGAACAACCTTAGCGCCCAAAAACCGAATGAGTTTTCGGCGTTCCACACTAAAATTTTCTGCCATTGTAATAACAAGTGGGTATCCTTTCTGCGCGCAAACCATGGCCAGCCCTATACCGGTGTTTCCACTGGTGGCCTCTACAATAGTTTGACCCGGTTTCAGCTCTCCTCTACGCTCAGCGTCTTCAATCACGCCTAGGGCAAGTCTATCTTTCACCGAGCCCATGGGATTAAACGACTCTACCTTCGCATAAATATTGACATGCTTAGGACCAAGATTGTTTATTCTAACCACTGGGGTGTTACCAACGGTCTCGAGTATACTGTCATATCTTTTTTTCATTTTTCCGCTCCTGATTGATTCGCGTTATCTTTCTATTTCTGATTCTCTTCGACGAGTTCTTTACCCACTTTCAATACTTCATCCACCAGCGCTTGGGCATGCTGCCAAGTGGTACGAGCACCTATAAAGCAAGGCCGAATTGCCAATTTTCCTGCCACCATCGCGGTGCTGGGAATGTTTGTACCGTTATGCACAAGGCGTCGGTGTATATCTCTATTCAACTGATTTAGATCTGTGCATCGCTCATCCACATAGCGAAAGCAACAAATCGAGAGCGTTGGTTCTTGAACGAGTTCCAGATTGGGGTGGGCGCACGCCGCCTCGGCGACCATTCTGGCCATGCTATTGTGACGACAGATGCGTTCTTTTAGCCCATTCTTCCCTATCTCTCTGATTATGGCCCAAACCACAGTTCCTCGCGCCGGTGCTGAGAGTTCAACTCCAAAGTCAAAATAGGGAATGCCCAGCTCATCCATAGAGTGCTGGGCCTGAGTATGAGTCAGCGAACCTTCTAAATAATCGGATACTTCTTGAGTAAAGGCTCTATGAAGAATACTACGATCTCGAACATAGGTAGCGCCAATACCGACAGGGGCCCCCAACCATTTGTGAGGATCAACAATGATAGAATCCGCCATGTCCAAACCCTTGTATAAATCCCGCACCCGCGAATCCAAGATTCCCGGAAGACCATAGGCACCATCGATGTGAAACCAGATACCCTGATCCTTTGCAACGGAGCCAAGCTCAGCAAGCTTATCGATCGCCCCTGTACTTGTTGTACCGGCATTGCCTACCACTGCCACGGGAACAATACCGGTACTCTTATCTGCTTCAATCTGCTTGTGCAGCACCTCGGGTAACATGCGGCCCATCGAATCGCTCGCCACTATCTGTACGGACCGCCTACCCAACCCCAGCACGGCGGCCGCCCTTTGAATCGTATGATGCGTGGCGTCGGTGGCGTAAATACGTGTCGCTTTTACAATCCCATCTCGAGATGGATCGAGACCGATTTGCTCAAAGGCCCACTGTCTGGCAGCACCGATTGCAACAATATTTGCGACTGAGCCACCACTGCTATACACACCCTTCATATTAGATGGCAACTCAAACATGTGTGCCATCCAATCCAGAGAGAGCTCCTCGAGATAATTGAATGCAGTTAACCCTATGCGCTGCGGTGATGCCACTGATGCCGTCAGCGTCGCCAACACGCTGGAAGTGGTGGCACCAGTCGTTATGTAAGAGGTGCATCCGGCACGTGGAATTTGGGAGCCATTGGGAATGAGTATTTCTGCAATCTCTTTTTTCAACTCGTCTATACCAATGCCCTTTTCCGGTAAAGGCCGGTCAAGCGCAGAACGCCATATTGAAGCTTTTTCTAGCGCATCTGCGTGTTCAAAACGCTGATACTTCTCCAATTCCAATCCTATCTCGTGGAGCAGGGAGGGAAGCCTACCGCATTCTGCTTGTTCTTCTTTCATTGCACGAATCTCTCTTAAGATCTTTTACAACTAAAATGGGAGCGGAAAGCTTTTTCTCCGCTCCCGATTGATTTTCCACTACGCCAGCACCTGGGCACCACTGGCCAGAAACGCCATGGATCGGGGTGCGCCCGCAATTTCCACTCCCTGGCGCACATCGTTTTCCGTAATCCCTTTTGCTTTGGCGCATGCAGGGCACAACCAGATCTTTCCCCCGTTTTCGACAAAGGCGTCGATGAGGCCTGGAAGCGACTCATACCCATCAGCGACTAGACCATCGGCCCCGCCTTTGACGACGATATCGGCTGCATCACTGGTGACAAACATCGCTGTTTCAGCCGTTTTTGAGGCCGTAACAGCCAAAATAAAAGACACGGTAGCACGTTCCAAATCGTTTTTTCCGTTGCTACAATTTACCAAGAATTTCTGCGCTGTTGTATTAGACATTGGTTTCTCCTTTGTTAGTCTATTGTTTCAAACAAAACACTCTCGCTTCGTGTTGATAACAGTATCGCCCGGTAGAGCCTAAACTGCTTGGAGAGGCTGTGGTTTAAATCTGGAGAATATGTGGAGAAAGTCTGACACCGAAAACTTTACTTAAAATCTGGCTATCACTCTGAAATTGCTATAGCATTTTCCCATGCGCTACCAATTTGACGAATATGTACTAGATACAGACTGCTTTGAGCTTACACGGCAAGGGACAGCCATAAAAACAGAACCTCAAGTGATTGAATTACTTGCATTTTTAATAGTTAATTGTGGGCGTTTGGTTAGTAAGGAAGAGATCAATAAAGCGGTTTGGAAGGGTCGGTTTGTTTCTGAGTCGGCACTGAGCAGCCGTATCAAGTCGGCTCGACAGATCCTGGGCGACGATGGCAAAACCCAGCAATATATCAAGACGATACATAAAAAAGGATTTCGATTCGTCGGCAATGTACTCGAAGAAACGAGCCCCCCTACCCATTTCGTCCCCTCTGCCCCTCTCACGCATCACGAGGAAAGTCTCACCAGAAAATTAGAAAAAGCACGCGTGGCGGTTCTGCCGTTTTCTAATTTGTCTAACGATGAGGAACAGGAATATCTCTGCGATGGCATCACTAGCGATATCATAACCAATCTCACGAAACATCGTTGGCTGCAAGTCACAGCACGAAACACGTCCTTTGGTTACAAGGGGAAAAGTGTCAATGCACGCATATTGGGCGAAGAACTAGATGTAGAATATGTTGTGGAAGGCAGTATTCAACGAGCTGGCAATCGGGTACGAGTCATTGCCAATCTCATTGATACGCAAAACGGGAGTCATATCTGGTCTGACAGGCTAAATGGCAATATGGAAGACATCTTTGCCTTGCAGGACGAAATCACAGAAAAAATCGTGGCCCGCGTTGAACCTGAAATCGGTTTTGCAGAAAGGAACCGTGTTGTAGGGAGCAGACCGGCAAATCTCGCCGCATGGGACTGCTACCATCTAGGGATCTATCATTTTTTTAAGTTTACCGGAAACGATAATCTGGAAGCGCAACGTCTGCTTGCTAGAAGCCAGGAACTCGATAACACCTTCGGAGAGGCTTATGCGTGGTGGGCCTACGCCGTTATCCTCGGCATGGTCTATTGGGAAACCAAACCGACACAAGAAATGATGGATCAAGCACTAGAGGCCTGTGATAAGGCCTTGGATTTGGATCCCAAAAACGCGAGTTTTCATGCGCTCAAGGCACGCGTATTACTGGCAAGATGTGAATACGATGCGGCCTTGATTGAAAATGAGATTGCAATTAGTTTGAATCCCACCTTTGCTGCTGCGCATTGCGGCCTCGGTGATTCCTTGGCCTACGAAGGTCGCTATGAGGAATCGTTAGCGTGTTTTGAGCGCGCAGTGGAGCTGAGCCCTAATGATCCTCAATTGTGGGCATTCCTCACCTATGGCGCACTTGCACTCCTGTTCAAGCACGAATTTGACAAAGCACTTTCTTGGACAGAGAAGGCGGCCACAATCCCAAACTGCCAATACTGGACAATGGCGCATAAAATTGTCGCGCTGGTGTACTTGAACCGTTTGGATGAAGCCAAAGAGACAGTATGTGTATTGTTAAAGCAAAAACCGAATTTTTCTCTTTCCTTTGCGAAAGAAAAACTGTTTTATTTAAAAAACCCTGAGCAAATTGAGCTCTATATGAATGCGCTCGAGAAAGTGGAAATTCCTCAGCACTAACTGCTTTACCACGCCTTAACTGGGATTTTTTTGCATCGATTCCAGCTTGTACTGTTCAGGCAAAATCGACATTTCCTGGGCTCCATAATCTTGAGTGATATACGCGGAAATAAGTTGTTGCAGCCTTTCGTAGCTTTTGTGGTCATAATCAGAAAACATTAGCCCCATGCGATTTCCCTTCACATAGACCACGAGCATATTGACCTTAATTAGCTGGCTGACCTGCTCGTTCACTTGAAAATAGGCCAGCTCAATCAAATCTCCACGACTTATGAGCGCGGCCACTTGTCGCTTCTCAAGAAACTCTACGCTGACCCCTTCCCGGCTTAGATTATTACTGGTACAACGAATCATACCCACGGATGGAACTCTTACAACCAGGGGTAAACAAAGCGGCTTACGTTGACTATGCCGGTGTTCCATTTCTCCACTCTCCTCTTTGTGTAGAGTTCCCCATACATTTGGGCACAAAAACGCCCATTTCAAGCACTCTTGTTTCTTCAATACCACAAAGTTATTAAATTCAAAGACTAATGAATAGAAGTGTAATTAAATGAGTATTCTTTTGAAATAAGGGTTTTCCCTTACTCGCATGTTAGTATTTTAATTGATTTGACCAAACGTCGACTAGCGAGCCTTTTGCACTGGAAGCCTAAAATAGAACAAGGTGCCACCATGGGAACCCTTTTTATAGTTTAGCGTACCACTATGGGCATGCATGATCGACTGACTAATAGACAAGCCGACTCCCATTCCGTTTTCTTTGGTGGTAAAAAAGGGAGTAAATATCTTTTCGCCATCGTCAGGCTTTATTCCAGATCCACTATCGTCCACTCCGCATTCCACCTCTTCCGAATCTAGCATCTTGGAATAGATTTCCAGTTTCCTCCCCTCTTTGGGTTTTTCTAACATGGCGTCGACAGCATTCCTTATTAGATTGACAAGAACTTGTTGGATTTGCAATGTATCTACACTAACATCCGGTAAGTCAGAACCGAGATTTAACTCCACGCCGACCCCTTTTGCTGCCAGATCAAAATCGATGAGTGTCAGCGCGTCCATAATCACCGTATTTAGTGTCGTTGTTTCCAGAGTAATGTCTTTTTTTCGCACGAAATTGCGAATACGAGTCATAATCCTCGCCGCTTTTTCCGCCTGCCTACAACATTCTTCCAATGCCTTGATGATGTCTTCGTTGTCACCTGAACCCGATTTAATATAGTTGACACACCCCCTGGCGTAGTTAGTAATAGCCGCCAGTGGCTGGTTGATTTCATGCGAGATAGATGTGACTATTTCGCCTAAAGCATCTGCCCGCGCCATTTGCGCTAGTTCGGTTTGCTGAGCTTTTAGTGCTTTCTCAATCTCCGCCCTATACTCCTTTTCCTTATCTATTTCTTGCAGTTTTCCTTCGACTTGAGTATTGGTTTGTTCAAGGGCTCTCATTTTTTGAAAATAGGCTGTGACATCTCGAATAGTAAGGATTACAAATTGAGCCCCATCAGACTCAAATGAATTGAAACGGATGTCCGCTGAGAATTCGCGCCCACTTTTGTGTAAAACCGGAACACCATCCATATCACTTTTCGTGTTCTCGACGGGGCGATTCGTGAGATTCTTGATCTGTTTACCATGAATTTCTTTCGAACACTGGGCCAATAGCGTGTCAATCGGTTTCTCAATCAGTTCCGAATAAGGGTATCCAAAGAGTTGCTCAGTGAGGGCATTGAACAGGATTATCCTACCATTTTTATTGGTTACTATCGCCGCATCCGGCAGAGACTGAATGAGTTTGTTTAGCAGGGAAAATTCACTTTTGTCTTTGTACATCACAATTAGAATATATTGCTCTAAATATAAGAAGGGTCTTTGTGTTTTCTAACTAAGCACACCTTATTCTAAGCCAAATCACTACACATTGAGCCAAAAAAATAACACGTTTCCTGCCTTAGGTAAATCTACGTATGGACGCCACAGACCATTCTTGGATAATCGAAAATGACTAGAGCAAGAAAGGACCGAATTGGTATCACAGAAACCTGACATCAACTGCAAAACCTGAGATCCATCACACCCGTATGGGCGCGCATTGAGAGTCGTTCCGAACTGGTGTATTGTTTATGAAAGCCCAACGAACAAGGCCAAAGTAAACGAGTCAAAAGATGGATAGTCAGAGTATCGCGCATGTACACATTGTAGATGATGACGCTTCAGTGAGAGAGTCTTTGGAATTTCTCATAAAATCACTAGGGTGGAAGGCATATACCTACAAATCGGCCAAGGATTTTTTAGAGGGCTACTCCGCTTGTGGCAAAGATTGTCTCTTGTTGGATGTGCACTTACCCGATATGAGTGGCTTGGAGCTGCAGGAAATAGTTAACAGCCAGGACCTGGATGTATCAACTATTCTTATGACCGGCTATGGAGATGTGCCTACAGCAGTCAAGGCGATGAAGCTTGGCGCTGTCGACTTCCTTGAAAAGCCCGTGGACCAGCAGGCCTT
>Ga0224501_10004454_pt1 | contig 11058 bp, 10 predicted proteins | sample SF_Oct11_sed_USG_4_FD_169105 | JGI IMG/M metagenome (GOLD analysis project Ga0224501, IMG submission 169105) | Sediment microbial communities from San Francisco Bay, California, United States - SF_Oct11_sed_USGS_8_1 | ecosystem: Environmental > Aquatic > Marine > Sediment | place: USA...
CCGGAAAAGAGACTGAGCAGGAGAGAGAAAAGAAGTTAAAGAGACTGGCTACCTCCATTGGCCTACCTATGGAGGATGTAGAAATTCAGGTCCGGGATGAACGGGGCAAGGTATTGCCGGCTGGTAAAACCGGGGAGATTGTAGTCCGAGGCTCTAGAATAATGAAGGGCTACTGGAAAGACGAGGAAAGGACCAAGAAAGCCTTTACCCCTGATGGATGGTATCGCACCGGCGATATGGGTTATGTAGATGAAGAGGGCTATATTTATCTTAGCGGGCGTGCCGACGACGTGATTGTAAGAGGAGGCGAGAATATTGGCCCTGATGAGGTGGAAAGCACGCTTTATTCCCATCCTAAGGTTGAAGAGGCGGCAATAATTGGTGTCAAAGATATTGAATGGGGTCAGCAAGTCAGGGCTATAGTCAGGCTCAGGCAAGGGGAAACAGCTACCGAGCAGGAAATTATTGACTTTTGTCGTCCCAGGCTGGCTGGCTTCAAGCGTCCTAGCTCGGTAGTTTTTGTTAAAGAGGAGCTCCCCAAGACCTCCACCGGCAAGGTTCTGAGGAGAGTTCTCCGAGAGAAGTACGGGCAGGCCTAGCTTCCTGATTACTCACGCAGACGGCGAAGTTCAAAAACAACCGGATTAGCCGCATCCGGGCAAGTAACCGTGGTCATGTCGGGGTCGTCTTCCCAAGGGAATGCCCCACCAAACATCAGTACTCGGAGGCTGGGAAACAAGGCACCAAAAGCGGAAAGACATATGCCGCCTGGCGTTTTCCCGTTGGTGACCCATTGGTCGCCGACCTTGTGCTCGTGGGCACAGGTTCCTTTCTGACTTACTACTCTTATGCTAACTTTGTAGCGTTCTGCCATTTTTGACCTCCTTGTAAACTGACCTTTTTATCAGAGCTTGCTGCCCAAATTCCTGGATAGAATAAGATGTTATACCGCTGATTCAGCGACTAGCTCGGCAATATCAGCCACTTTAACCGATTCTTCAATGGCTTTTGCCTTTATGGCGTCGTCAAACATCTGCAGGCAGAAGGGGCAGGCAGTAGCCACCACCTGAGCCTTGGTCTCCATCGCCTGCTCAATGCGCACCTCGCTAATCCTTTTGCCAATGCGCTCTTCCAGCCACATTCGACCGCCGCCGCCACCACAGCAGAAGCCCATTTTTTGGTTCTTCTCCATCTCAACTAATGTTAAATCGGGCATGTTGTTCAGGATTTGCCTCGGTGGCTGGTAAATATCATTGTATCTCCCCAGATAGCAGGAGTCGTGGTAGGTTACCACTGCGTTAACACCTTTCGCAATCCTTAGCTTGCCCTTTTTAAGCAGGTCAGCAATAAATTGAGTATGGTGAATGACCTCAAACTCCCCCCCAAACTGAGGATACTCATTCTTTATGGTATTGAAGCAATGGGGACAGGCGGTAACTATTCGCTTCACATTGTAGCCCTTTAATATCTCGATGTTTTTCTCTGCCTGAATCTGGAACAGGTATTCATTACCCAAGCGGCGAGCCGGCTCACCACAGCAGCTCTCCTCAACCCCAAGGAAACCAAATTTAACCCCGCCTAGCTTCAATAGCTTAGCCACCGCCTGAGACACCTTTATGCTTCTATCTTCTAGTGCCTCGGTACAACCCACCCAGAACAAAATATCTACATTACTATCCTCGGCCAAAGTCTTAATATCAAGTCCCTCAGCCCAGTCTGTCCTGGACAGGGTAGTTCCCCGCCAGGGATGGCCTCTATCCTCAATGCTTCTCAATGCCCCCTCAGCCGTCTCCGGAATAGAGGCCTGCTCCATTACCAGATTTCGCCTCAGGTCAATAATCTTATCCACGTGCTCCACAGAGACAGGGCATACCTGCTGGCAGGCACGGCAAGTGGTACACGCCCAGATTACATCCTCGGTTATCACGTCACCTATCAAGGCTTTGCCTGGATTGGCTGGGGAGGCTTCTATCTTACCCTTGGCCTTAAGCAAACCAGGCCCTACTTCTAGCAGATGATTCTTGAGGTCATCTATCAGCTTTTTGGGGTTAAGTGGCTTGCCACTGGCGTATGCCGGGCAGACTTCCTGGCACTGACCGTAGATAACACAGGAATAAAGGTCTAAAAGCTGCTTCCAGGTGAAGTCAGTTATCTTGGCGACGCCGAAAGTCTCCGCGGTCTCCAGGTCAATAGGACACAGGGCTCCTTTAGGACGCGGTGACTGAAGAAGGGTATTGAAGATGGCTGCCACCATGTGTAGATATCTGGAGTAAGCGATGAAGACCAGAACAAACAGGACGATGCTCCAGTGCGCCCAGAAAAAGCTTATATTTGCTGTCTGCACTGAGCTTGGGGCACTGCCAGCGAAGAGCTGACTCAATGCCGCGCTTATCGGTGGCAGGCTGGTGCCTAAGCCGAACGGGGGATTACCAAGGGCGATGCCGGTTGCCTCCTTAAACAGGTGGGTCATCGGGTGGATTAAGACCGTAACCAGAATGACCATAGCCTCAAAGGTCTGCTCTCCCTCTAGCCTTGATGGCTTGACAACATATCTGCGGATGATGCCCCATAAGGCACCGAGGATGACGAAGGGGGCAGCTATGTCCATAACCCAGGCATAGTAAAAGAAGAAGCTAGTATTTTCCATTGTCTCGGAGAGACCGAAGCCGCCTCCGATAATAATAAATAGCAGATAGAAGGGAATGAATATGAAAAACCCCCAGGCCATAAAAGCATGACCTATGCTAGACCTATCCTTACTGGTTAGGTTTTTAAGCTGGCACCATTGTGCTAATACTGAGACTGCGGTGTTGAGCAGCCTCCTTATCATGTGACCAAATCCCCCCTCCCCTCTGCCCAGGGACAAATAACGCCCAAGCTGAAACATCCTGCGCAGGAATAGACCCACGGCAAGGGTGAATAAGACCCAAAAAATGACATACCCTGAGATTCCCCAATAGGTTACGCTAACCGGTGACATAGTTACCTCCTATGTAAATCCAATTGAAAGGCAAAGCCCCTAGCGTAGTCGGGTAACAGCGACAAAGATACCCAGAGCCAGGGCTAATAGATGATACAGTATAAACAGACCAAAAGGAAACCCGCCGGGGAAAGCAAAAGTAATGAAGTAGCTTATGGCTACAGCAATACCACCAACAACAGCTAACCCTGTGCCGCGCTTACGGTTGACTGAGAGACTGACCACCTCTCCGATGGCATAGCCAACACCAGGAGCCAGCAACAAATTCAAGGAAAAGAAAGGAATCACCCACCCTATCACCCCCCAGGCGATGCCACAAACAATAGCCATACCTAGCGCTGTTCCCGCAGCCTTCAGGTAGTATTTGGTGGAAATGCGATAGGTAGGCAGCTTACCAAGCTTGGCACAATCAGGGCATCTAGCTCCCACCGGGGTCTGCACCATGCACTTAGGGCATATTGGCTGACCACACTTGCCACACCTCAGGCTAGTTTCAACATCGGGATGATAAGCGCATCTCATTTTATTACAGTCAACCCTCCCCTTGTTTTTCTTCTCGCTTAACCGGCTGCCGACGTATCCAGGCTTCCCTATCCCTTATGTCGCGGTCGAAAAGCAGGCGGTTGAGCACTAATTGCCCTGGGGGCACCGAAGCAGTAACCGAGGTTTTTGGCGCTGTTAGTCGCCTGATAACCAGTAGTAGAAACATAGCTACAAATCCCAGGGTCATAGGTAGTGGCTCATCAACTCCCCAGCTAACTAAGGGCATGGCAGCTACGCCAGCGCCTGTCCCCAGCGGTATGTTATGAATAGTGAATAAACTAACTGCGGCGACGGCAAAAAAGGCAATTATCTCCCATGGTATCAAACCGTTTATCAAGGGGAGGAAAAAGGCTAATCCCATAATAGTTAACAACCCTCTTCCGCCGCTAAAGCGGAGGAAGACTGGCCAGTTATGTCCGATAATTACCGCCAAACCTATCGGCACCTGCTGGGCAATACCCAGGCCTATCAGTTGAGCTGCCCAAACCATCACCATTCCCTTGGCTGCATCAAAGATGATTGCCACAATAGCTATCCATTTGGAGGTTAACCCCAAAAGGTTGGTTGCCCCTACATTGCCACTGCCATATTGCCTGATGTCTATCCCGCGGGACCACTTAGCTGCCAGGTAGGCGGCTGGAACTGAACCGAAGAGATAGGCAGCTAATAGTAATAATACAAACTCAACAGCCATAAGCTCGCCTCATAACCTAAGGTTATGGTTTCTCTGTTTTGCCAGAGCTATGAGTTGCTCCACTGATTCCATTGGCACATCGGCGCCACCAATGGCGGTCTCAGCGTTGAGGTCCAGACCATGGTAGTCACTACCACCGGTGGCAATAAGATTATATCTATCGGCTAGGCTAAGCAGCCTATTGATTTCGTCAGCGGTATAGCCATCATAGTAAGCTTCAATGCCTACCAGGCCGGCTGCTTTTAGCTCGACAACTATTGTCTCCGGGTCATTGATGGTTAATGGGTGAGCCAGCACTGGCAGCCCTTTAGCCTTAAGTATAAGTTCTACTGTCTCTGCTGGGGTCATCTTTTTCCGCTCAACATAGGCAGGACCGTCTCGACCTATATACTCGGTGAATGCCTGTTTAAGTGAGGTGATATAACCCTTCTCTAGCATAGCTTGAGCAATATGAGGGCGCCCAATTGTACTACTGCCGGCTATTTCTTGGACTCGTTGCCAGTTGATGTGGATACCCAGCTTGTTCAGTTTAGCCACCATACCCTGAGCCCGCCTAAGCCGAGAATTTCGAAATCTATCCAGGGTAGCCATAAGCTCGCGGTCAGTATAATCTATAAAGTAGCCGAGGACATGAACCTCATTGTGGGGGATATCGGTGCTGATTTCAGTGCAGGGTATGACCTTTAGCTCGGGGAAAGCCTGGGCTGCGGCTAGGGCTGAAGCAACCCCGTCCACAGTATCATGGTCGGCTAGGGCAATAAAGGTTAACCCCAGCTCCACCGCTTTCTGGATAATATCTGCCGGGGTAAGTCGACCATCAGAGGCAGAGGAGTGTATATGAAGGTCAACCCTGCTCACCCCTATTCCACCTCCCGATAGATTCGTTCAATGCTTATTGCCCTACCACTGTCGTTAGCCACTGTAACCATTATGGCGTTGAGGGCTGTTTTGCCCTTACCCACCGATAAATGATGGGGCATTCTGGTCAAAAAGCGCTGAATTACTGCCTCGGCATCATCACCTATAATTGAATCCATAGGACCGGTCATACCTATATCGGTGACATAGGCAGTGCCGTGAGGAAGCACCTGGGCATCAATGGTTCCTACATGGGTATGGGTACCGAGCACGGCGCTGACCCGTCCATCCAGATATCGTCCCATTGCCACCTTCTCCGATGTCGCCTCGGCGTGGAAATCAACGACAATAATTGGCTGCTCAAGTTCGACTAGCAATTGGTCCATCGCTCTAAAAGGGCAATCGAGATTGCTCATAAAGGTGGTGCCTACCAGATTAACCACGGCTACCTGACCAATGACTATATACCCTTTACCAGGCGCTCCCGGGGGATAATTTAATGGGCGAAGGATAGGCATGTCACCATCAAGGTAGGGGATAATCTCCTTTTGCGCCCATATGTGGTTACCTGAGGTCAATACATCAACCTCAGCGTTGAATAGCTCCTTGGCTGTAGTTGAAGTTAAGCCTAAGCCGCCAGCGGCATTCTCACCGTTGGCAATAACTAGGTCTAACCCATATTGCTGACGCAGGCCTGGTAAAAGCTGGCTTACTGCTCTCCTACCAGGCCTGCCAACTATATCACCTATTGCCAATATCAGCACTGGCTCTTCCTACTTTGCATAGTCTGTAGCTCTTGTCTCCCTGAGCACGGTAACCTTTATCTGCCCCGGATACTCCAGACCTTCTTCTATCTTCTTAACGATGTCTCGGGCAAGCCTCATCGCCCCCAGGTCATCAATCTCCTCTGGTTTAACCAGAATACGGATTTCACGACCGGCTTGGATAGCATAGGACTTCTCTACGCCCTTGAAGCTATTGGCTATATCCTCCAGTGCCTTTAGACGCTTCAAATAATGTTCCAGAGACTCACGTCTTGCCCCCGGCCTGGCGCCACTAATAGCGTCAGCTGCGGTCACGATAAAGCCCCAAACGCTGGTGGTGTTAGTCTCACCGTGGTGCTCAGCGATACCCTGGACTACCTCAGCGGATTTATCCCATTGCTTAACCAAATCAGCTCCGATGGCAGCGTGAGAGCCCTCTACCTCCCTGTCTACCGCCTTACCAATGTCATGAAGCAGCCCAGCCTTTTTGGCTATGGCAACATTGGCTCCTAGCTCAGAAGCAATTATGCCAGCTAGATAGGCAACCTCAATACTATGGGCTAACACGTTCTGTCCGTAGCTAGTGCGGTACTTCAGCCGACCAAGTAACCTCATTAGCTCAGGGCGTAGTCCATGCACCCCCACTTGGTAAGAAGCTTGCTCTCCGGCGGTATAGATAGTGGCCTCTACTTCCTCCTTGGATTTGGCTACTACCTCTTCAATACGAGCTGGGTGGATACGGCCATCTAGGATAAGCTTGGTTAAAGCCAAGCGAGCTATCTCTCGCCGCACCGGGTCAAAGCAAGAGATGGTCACTGTTTCAGGGGTATCATCAACGATCAGGTCAACCCCGGTAGCCTGCTCCAGAGCTCTAATATTACGCCCCTCCCGTCCGATAAGCCTCCCCTTCATCTCATCGCTGGGAAGGGGAACAGTGGCTGCCGTGGTTTCAGATACAACCTCAGAGGCACAACGCTGTATTGCCTGCGACAAAATCTCTTGAGCTTTGTTATCGGCATCCTCTTTTAATTTGGCTTCCCACTCCCGCAGGCGCCGCGAGGTTTCATCCCGCATCTCAGTCTCTATAGTAGCCAGCATGGTTTGCTTTGCCTCGGCAGTGGACATGCCTGAAATCATCTCTAGCTGCTCTAACTGCCTTTTTCTAACCTCATCAAGGTGACTGTGAATGGACTCTATCTCCTTTTCCTTGTTGGCTAGATTGCGCTCACGATGCTCCACACCTTCTAACTTGCGCTCCAAGCTCTCAGCCTTTTGAGATAGGCGATTTTCCTGGCGCTGTAGCTCAGCGCGCCGTTCTCGAAATTCGGCATCAGCTGTTGCCTTGATTTTCTCCGCTTCCTGTTTCGACTCATTGAGCGCATTCTTGGACTCAGTCTTGGCTTCAGCTATTATTTTGGTGGCTTTTCTCTGGGCAATACGAATCTGACGGTTTACCACCATCCTTCTGAAAAGGAAGGTAGCCATGCCGCCAAATACCACACCTATGATGAAACTAAAGAAAATGCCTAATACTGGTTCTATTCCCATTTTACCCCCCTTTCACTTATAGCATTCCACTCCTTGGGAATAGATTATAGATAGCTAATACTACTCACTTTGCCCGTTTAGGTCAAGGCAAGAAGCTATCTAGACCTACTCCCCCTGTTCCTGCCATACCCGTTCCACAGCATAAGTTATCACTCCATAACCAAAACCGCGACGCTTAAGATATTCACCCAGCCGACGGCGAAAGCTCTGGTAATCAGACAAGGGCAAACTACGAGCTCTGCTCAAGGCTGCCCGATAGGCGCTATCATCATCGTCAACGTCGGCAACGACCTGGTCTATGATGTTACTGGCTACCCCCTTTTGCCTTAGCTCTAACCTGGTTAGCCGCTGGCTGCGTGGGCTAAACGATTCCCGGTTATCCTTCCAGAATTGAGCAAAAGCCAAATCATCCACTAGCCCTTGCTCTCTTAGCTTGGCGATTACTGCCTCCACGTTATCACCATCAAAGCCACGCCGATGAAGCCGTTTTCTTAGCTCTGCCTCGCTGCGAGGTCGGTAGCTAAGGTAGTGGATAGCGGCATTAAGGCAACGATGGAAGTGGTCAGACCTGGCTAGCGCTTCAATGTGGCTATCAGCTAGCTCTTGCCCCACTTGCAAGCCCTCTTTTATTGCTATCTCAGCTTCCAAGCTGAAGGCAAACTTGCCATCTAAGAATACATTTACTCGCTTTCCCTGCCTCCTCCCGGCACGGATGGCAGTAACCTTTTTCATCGCCTTGTCTTACCCCTTTCAAAGACATAAGGCTGAAGCTTATGCCTCAGCCTTATTTATATTGTCTATTAACTTGTTCTATTTAAAAATACTGTTAAGCTAAAGGATTACGGGTGGTGACGGCTGAGGCTCTAACCTGCTGCTCAATCTCCTGGGCAAGCTCGGGATTCTCATGCAGGTATTGTTTAGCATTCTCCCTACCTTGCCCTAGGCGAATGTCACCATAGGAGAAAAAGGCGCCGGTCTTCTTCACTATCCCCAGCTCTACACCGAGGTCGATAAGATTGCCCTCCTTGCTTATGCCATGGTCAAACATGATGTCAAACCCAGCACTTTTGAACGGTGGGGCAATCTTGTTCTTGACCACCTTAGCCCTGATAAGGTTACCTATTGCTTTATCTCCCTGCTTGATAGTCTCAGTGCGCCTTAGGTCTATCCTTACCGAGCTATAGAATTTCAGAGCCCTGCCCCCTGGCGTCACCTCAGGATTGCCAAAGATAATACCAACCTTTTCTCTCAGCTGGTTGATGAATATCACTGCTGTGCCAGACTTGCCGATAGCAGCTGCCAGCTTTCTCAGTGCTTGAGACATTAAGCGGGCTTGTAAGCCAACATGAGTATCTCCCATCTCCCCCTCAATTTCAGCCCTGGGTACTAAGGCAGCTACACTATCAATTACTATGACATCAACAGCCCCGCTCCTGACCAGTGCCTCGGTGATCTCAAGGGCCTGCTCCCCGGTATCAGGTTGGGAGATGAGCAGGTCATCAATATTGACACCACAATTAGCAGCATAGGCAGGGTCTAGAGCGTGCTCCGCATCAATATAGGCAGCTAACCCGTTTCGCTTTTGTGCTTCAGCAATTATATGTTGACCTAGAGTGGTTTTGCCGGATGCCTCGGGACCGAATATCTCTGTAATTCGCCCCCTGGGGATACCGCCTATACCTAGCGCCAGGTCTAATGCCAGAGAACCGCTGGGGATAGCCTCTATCGGTGACATGGCAGCAGCCTTTCCCAGCTTCATCACTGAGCCTTTGCCAAACCGCTTCTCTATCTGGCTGATAGCCAGCTCCAGCGCCTTCTCTTTCTCTGTGGTCATATTCGCCTACTTGTATCATAGCACAAGCACCCCACTAAAACAAGGAAAAGGAGAGTATTTATCAATCTACCGCTCGGATAAACGACCTCAAAACGGGTGAGGTGTTAGCAGTGGGATTAAAAGGGGCGTAGCCTTAAACTGCGTCATTGCACTTCTCAGTAAGCGGGCCTAAAGCCTAAAAATTGGCTACCGGGGGTGGCTGGCGCTTGTGGTCACTGGCGGCTACCATGGACTCAATCCTCTTCTTCAGTTCAGCTGATGCTTCACCGGTAATTAGATAGCGGTCAAACTCGTCATAGCTGAACCCCAGCTCCCCTTCGTCGGTTTGTCCTTCCCATAAACCGGCCGAGGGGGTCTTATCAATAATCGGCTGCGGAATGTCCAAGAAGCGAGCCAGCTCTCTTACCTGTCCTTTGACCATGTTGGCCAAGGGCATAATATCCACTCCACCATCCCCGTACTTGGTGAAGTAGCCCAATGAAAGCTCACTCCGATTACTTGACCCGACCACCATATATTTAAGCTGATTGGCAAAGTAATAGAGGGTGAGCATTCTTAACCTGGCTTTGAGGTTTCCTTTAGCCAGACGGCTGACATCAGGGTCTGCCTTGTCATCGGGCAATACCTTCAGCAGGGCATCAAAGATAGTATCAAGAACCACCGTCTTAGTGGGGATAGAAAACTTTTCGGCTACTGCCTGAGCATGCTCCGTATCCTCATGGCTATTGTAGCAGGGCATAATCACTCCGAGCGTACTTTGGGGAAAGGCACGGAGACTTAGTACTGCCACTACTGAGGAATCGAGTCCGCCACTCATGCCTACCACCCCCCCCTTACACCCAGCAGCCGATACCTTATCTCTTATCCACAAAACCAGCTTCTCAGCTAACTGTTCCATTTCATATAAATCCCGGTTGTAGCACCGGGCTGCCAGCAGTATACTACAGTGTAGCTCGTTGGTCAAAGAGTTTAATATGCCAGCCGCAGACCTTATCCTTAAGAATGCCAATGTGATAACTATGGATGCTTGGCACCCGGCTGCCGAGCTGGTGGCTATCAAAGATAACCGGGTTCTGCTGGTTGCCGGCAACGAAGAGCTGGAGTCAGTTAAAGGGGCAAAGACCAGGGTAATTGACTGCCATGGCAAGACGGTGGTGCCCGGTTTCAATGACGCCCACTGCCATATTTTCTCCTTCATAAGAAAGCTGCGTAGCCTCGACCTGAGCCTGTCATCGGTTAGCTCCATCGCTGACATAAAGGCAGCTATTCGTCGCCAAGCCCAGAACATTCCGCCGGGCAGCTGGCTCACCGGCACCGACTACAATGAGTTCTATCTCGCTGAGAGACGGCATCCTAATCGCTGGGATATAGATGAGGCAGCACCTCAGCACCCGGTAGTCCTGGCTCACCGCTCGCTACACGCCTGTGTACTTAACAGTCTGGCACTGTCTCTGGCTGGCATTACCACGGAGACCCCAGAACCACCCGGCGGGCTTATTGACAGAGACCTGGATACTGGAGAGCCAAGCGGTCTTTTGTTTGAGATGTTGGGCTATATCAGGGAGAAGGTATTGCCGCCTCTATCCGAAGAGGAGTTAGCTGAGAGCATAGCCTCAGCTAATCGGCATTACCTGTCTATGGGCATTACCTCGCTACAGGAGGCTTCAGCAACCAATGATTTTGCTCGGTGGCAAACCCTCAAGCAGTTTAAGGATAGCGGTAAGCTTAAGAGCCGGGTGTCGATGATGTTTGGCATTGAAGCCTTGAGCCAGTTTCAGGAGGCGGGTTTAGCTTTGGGCTCGGGCGATAATCAGTTGCTCCTCGGCGGGGTGAAGAT
>Ga0224501_10004455_pt1 | contig 11057 bp, 5 predicted proteins | sample SF_Oct11_sed_USG_4_FD_169105 | JGI IMG/M metagenome (GOLD analysis project Ga0224501, IMG submission 169105) | Sediment microbial communities from San Francisco Bay, California, United States - SF_Oct11_sed_USGS_8_1 | ecosystem: Environmental > Aquatic > Marine > Sediment | place: USA...
AAGTACCGAGTGGTTTTATCTCTCTCTATTCCAGGATACTTGCTTGGTTGTTGGTTGCCCCTTTTCAGATTGAATCATGAATCTCTGTACCCAGTGATCAACGATAATCACTGTCACTTGCCTTGTTCTCCATCCCTCTATTTGCAACTCTTTATTGGAAGCTCATTTCTCGAAAAGTAAACTTAGGACCTTTTCATATCCTTGATTTATTTTTAGACTTTGGAAGATGGCGCCCGGCGACTCGTGAGGCAGAAGAATCAGTGACAGCATCAACCGAACTGTACATTCCCCGGCTGTCAGCGAGAGAAAAGAGTGCCTCTAATACAATGTAAGAATAATAGCTTAAGACGGGCTGCTTTTACTGTAGGGCCACGGGATAGTGGGATAGGTCAATGGGTAGAGCTCTTGGCTCAAGCTTGAAAGATTTTGGGTTATGTCTTAGCCATTCTGAACGCCCGCTGTGAGAATGAACTCCTCACATGATTCCTAGCACCTACTGCTCCAACAAGCCTCAGGCTTAGGAGGTCTGTGAAATGTGACAGCCGAATGCCTGAGTGTAGAACAAAAAAGCGATGTTCGCTGAGCTCATCTGGCGAGTTGCACATATTTTCATCACCCCCTTGCTACGGATCAAGTTGCAAGAATTGGGAGTTTATCTTATGAAAAACTTGAGCCTGAGAATTGCAGTGATTTTAATAATTCAATTGATCTGCCTATCATTGTTAGCATCTAGATTCGTCAGTCTCACTACCCTTGCAAACTGTAGGTAAGGTGCCTGTTCCGATGATATAGGTCTGGGGGCACTGTAGAGCTCTAACCACTGGTGCTGAATGTCCTGGGTTCAAGATATTTTGCGAGTGGATTTTTTCACAAATTCTCTCCGTTCACCCAGCACCTGGTTCTCTTTAAAGCTGGGGTGAGGTGGAGGCGGTGAGAAGAAGTGATACTCCACCTCAGCCACACCGTTGCAGTGACAAGTTGACTCTCAAACAGCCACTTTCCTACACAGCCATTGGCTAAACTAGTGACTTAGCGGCCTTTTATTTCACTGGCTAAGGGCTAACCTTTACATAATTTATAAGGTAAAAGTGACGGCTGCGTGCCATACACCACACCCTCTGGTCCAGAGTATTCGCTATCGCCTCTCTTCGCGCCTTTCAGTCGTCAATCGAGGACTTCAGCCATTCAGAGCGTAGCATCGACGCGACGATTACCGGCAGCCTCTCATCATTCCACTGTTATTGTGGCGGCTCCAGTTCAGAGAGGTTTCGCAACCGCTCCAGATGCACCCAAGCTACATGGGCTCATATCAGAATTTACAGTTGCTAATCACTATCAGTGCCCGGCCGCTCTAAGGTCGCAGCTGCAAGGTTATCCATTGCATGGTGAGTACTGTATATCTCCTCCTGGCTTTGAGTGCTATATATTCCCCCATACACCCCAATCTCTCTGTTCACCCAGCAGGGAATAGGAACCCGGGTTTCTTCCAGGCTGGGGAGGTGAATGCAGCAAAGAAAAGGAGCGGTATCGCACCCCAGTTACATTGTTGCCAGTACAAACTGGTTTATAGTTATTTACCCATGCGGCCACTGAGCTAAAGACAACCTTTTACTTTTATTTGGCTGTAAGGAATCAGTTAGCCTATGACTGTAACCCGTGCATGGTTTTGTAGGACCACATGTATGCAGGTGCCCTCGTAGGCGAGTGCCCTACATAACGGATATTGAGCTAGATGCATTCGTTCAGAAGATTGTGCCATCAAAACAACTCGTAGTCATCTCCATTGTGTCATCCCTGTAAGTGCTATTACCATAAAATAATCTATGTATATATTCATTTACTGTTCTACTCGGGCAATTGGCCATCCTATTTTACGGATCTCCTAAGCCTGAGGCTTGTTGGAGTATTACCTAGGAATCATGTGATGAACTCATCCTCACAGAAGGTCCTCAGCATGTATTAGTAAGTTTAAGAAGAGGGTGAACGCTCAGCTAATAGTTAGGGGATACGGTCAACATCTCAAATTTGAACTTTTCTCAACCACTGATTTGTTGAGCCTCAGGATAAATCAGGATTATATTTGGTGGCTCCAATGTGTTGGGTGAGGTTGGTTGGTTCACATGATTTCCCACGCCCAATTTTCATGGCCTGGATAAAAAGATGTGATGACAGGAAGGACAGCACTTAGCTGTCATATAAACCTTGCCAGACTCAGAGTTCTGTCAGCTAAAAGCCTGTGTCGAGTAATTAAAAAATTGGTAATCATTATTGATTCTAGGTACCCTGATCGCGACCCCAACGGAGAGATGTTGGATCGGCTTCATGCAGAACGTAATGCCAGTCGTACGCACACGTGCATGCAGGCCCGAATGGATCCATTTAGACTATTTAAATACGACGTGGCTTCCGCGTACTTCGATTCCGATCACACGCAGCCGTGTCTATTAGCTCGTCACAATGCCGTTCCTGGCATGTTCCTGGTAGGTACCACTATAGAGTTATCAATTCCTACCCATACCTGTCTCCGATCTAGTCTTTGCATCCCCGTATGAACGTTACTGATATCAGCGGATCGAAAATTTGGCCCAAAATGGATGCTGCATGGCCGTTTATCTATATGCCAACCACAAACATATACATGTAATACATGTAATACGTTTGTACATATATGTGTAATACGTTTGTACATATACGTGTAATACGTTTGTACATATACATGTAATACGTTTGTACATATACATGTAATACGTTTGTACATATACATGTAATACGTTTGTACATATACATGTAATACGTTTGAGTGAGTATTGCGCCAACGTTTTACTGAGATAGTGCATTCTTGGGACAGGAGAGCACAATCTCAAGCTACCTACTACCCTATGTTCAGTAACAACAATGCGGTCTACAGAAATGCTGTGGCTGGGTTTATTCCAACTAGCGACCCGTTATGTCTAGTTAATAGTCAACCAACCTTATCTTTATTCCGCGTGAAAGGCTGCATACCTTTTATGATAGATCTTCCAAGGCGGTCACCTGGTTTTCTGTGATCATATCTTCAATGGATACGGAAACGCCAAAAAAGACTTTCAGAAGCAACTGGTGGACTGCCGGCGTTTGGCTCATAAAGGCTTTGCTTTACCTAATGACTTCAAATTCAGGTCTGTTTATTCTTCTCTGCATGTATGAAAATAGATAACAGGCATCCCCGGTTCAATTCCCGACTCGAGAGAAACATTCCCTCGTCGGGTTTAGGTCGCGACGCTGAATAAAGGATCTCCGCCCATAAAGTTTACCTCGGGAGGCGGAGGTTTATGTAAAAAATCTCCTTATGACACACCCCGGGAAACGCCGACAAACGCAGTAGTAGACCGATCTTTATATGGCCCTGTGGTTGTTTCGAGACTCCTCAGATATTGGGAGACGATTTTCTCGAATATTTTAGTTGTCTTGGTCCATTGTTCGCCGTGGGTCCATACGAACTTTTCTTGTCAATAAAGTTAATCACTGACTTAGGATTCGTCGACGAACATTCCTCGTATAAATCTAGCACATGTTTCCTCTTGAGAGTCCTACCTGTAACTGTGCAACTAGGTTGAGGTTCAAAGCCTATAAACCTCTTGTACACTCTTTCCCTGAGATTCAGCTAACCAATCACACCTTTATCATTTTATAGTCCTCAGACGGGCAGACATGGGCCAAGGTCACCATGGGGAGGTACGATAGGTGGCGCTGGTGTGGATAAGCATGGCCACCCGGGGACCGTCGCTACGGCCAAAGATCGAGCGGACACGCCTGATTCTGTGTCAACCTTGGAGTATCACATTGGGTAGGTGCAACATTATATGAAATGTGAATCTAAACTGAAGTTAACTAATTCATGTGGTTAATGGAACGGGAGTTATAATCTGCACACAAAAGGTAGGTGATTGAACCACTCACACATTAAAGGGCGACTATGCATGTGTGAGATCATGAAGTCAAGTATTCGCCTGACCTACAGTTCTTCTGTCATAAGCATGAACTCTTCTGCTCCAACATAGACTACTTCAGTGGTCTACTAGAATGGCCCAGACTAAGTATCATCAGAAGGCTACTAAGCAAAACTGTTAAACAGTTTAGAGTTATCTTCCCTTGACTATCAGCTCCCCGCTTACAGATTAACCATGATCATAAGATCTCTTCAGTTGCTCTGCTGAAGTCGGTCAGTCAGGCCATGTGAGGTGCATGTTTACATCAATTTGTTAGCACGTGTGCACTGTAAGCTTTGTCTGGTCCATGTTTACTACGCATGCCCGATTTAATTTCTGCGAGCACTCATCGCCTATTTGGATCGTTGGCGATCCTTAGGATATACTTACTTTTCTTTTTCTCTGGCAAGTTGGTCCACGATTGCGATAACGCTAGCCATTGTAATACCATAGCCACAGCTGTTCTTTCTATCTGGTTCTCATATTTTTCTCGTGTGGCAGTCTCACCGTTATGGTGAAGCTGCCGGATCAGATATATATTATATAGAGATTTACAATTGAGCTCCACGAGTGGGCCAGTTTAAATGCTTCGCCTCATAGTGAGGCTTGCTTTTGTTTTGAGCTAGGATTAGTGGATAAGCTAGGATTAGAATGTGAGGAGCTCCAAGGAGCTTGGGAGCTCGTCGTGACCGGGAATCAAACCCAGGTTCTCAAGATTGGGCGCCCAACGCTCTTCCCGCTATCCAGTTCTCACAACGATCATCCCATTACAGGCGGAATGTGCACGGTGATGGAATGGGTGCAGATACAGCCAAGTCTCTTGTCTATGAGATGAACAGGAGGTTCAAACGAATTGAAGTATAAAATCAGGGCATGCGTCAGTGTTCCTTTATCCAGTTGATTTATGTTAGGCGTATCTAGGAATTGGGAGTTACCCTCTTTAAACGCATGACCAAGTTGCCATGACTGTAATATATAGTCGTGGGTTTGTACTGTAAGTTATGATGAGTTGGCGATCGGTGCATAGCACCTGTAAGTTGTGGTGTATAGCTGTGCCAATCGTTTTCCATACAACTCTCTCTTACAGCTATGTCGAGTTTTATATAAAATGATGCTATCGCAATAAAGCATAGAAATAAAATGAATCAGTCTAAATATCTACCAAACGCGGAAATATTATCATTGGTGAGACATGGATTCAATCAAGTTTAGGCAAGATTAGATTTAATGTACACTTACCTAGTAGTCTCACCTTCTATTCGGCAAACCATCTGGAAAACAGGCGTCTTATTAAATCATGTACATATATGAAGGAAAATAGTTCTGCCCCTTAAATTGAAATTCACCAGACCAGATTTTGGTGCCCATAAGATTGAAATTTAGTTTCAGTTATCCCGGAGTTTCTTACTTCATACAAACTGTCAGTGATACAGCGAGCGGAATGATTATGTTAGGATTGTATGTTTGTCTTCGGCGAAACCGGAACTGTAAGAGTCTAGAGTCATTACATCAATCAGTTATGGTACTAGCAGGTGGATTTACCCGAAGCACAACCTCAAGTAGTTACCCCTCTCTTAAGTTGTTCTAATGCTATACTATTCATCTGAATTCAAAGCGCAATCATCATGAATCTCCATGACAACGGGCCGTGAAGTGCCTCTTGTCCCTCCAGGTCTTTTGTTTGCTTCCTTTAGAAGAACACAACCCCTGGCTTACTAATGCTCAATGGTCTCAGAAGGGTGCTTGAGAGGCACAACCAAGTGCATGAACAGTGCACTAAAGTATACATTTCATTAGCTTTCTCTTTTAGTAATACACGCGCATGCACTTGACTGTAGCCTGAAGCGGTGCACTGATTTCGTGGTGGGGCGGCTCACTGCCCTCAGCATGAAGTCGGTGACTGTGTGAATGATGGTTGTTGTGAAGTAATATTTCAATCAACTGGGCCAAAGCACAAGTTATGAGAAAAATCCCCTATTTCCAAAAACTTTCTAGTGGCTTGAGAAATGATGAACCCGATTTCCTTTTAGCTTGATTAGTACTTACCTAAAGCATCAGCATAATGAAAAGCAAGCAGCATAAGTAAACGCATGATGCCTGTGAAATAATGTTGCCTCTAGTTTACTGATAATAATTGATACAAACCCATCGCAGACATCCTGCAGTCATGGCAATTTTACTGGATTTGGAGCAGCTAGCTCTCAATGCATATAGCCTATATAGGGCGAAAAACTGTTGACATATTTGGAACAATCAGTATCTGAGGCTTCCAATGGCATAACATTTACCTGGATTAGTTTGGAAGCTTGGAAAATCACAACAAACTCTTAGTGCAGTATAATAAGTGGAATGTATCCAGACTTATGCACAGCACTGTAGCACGCTGTCGCTCATAGTGTGTCTTACCACCTACTGCAACCAGTACTCATATAATGCCAGTCTGTCTCATCTTATTGCACAGACATCTCACTATACAGGTGTGCTGCCGGTATCACTGACTATACCAGTAGTCTGCCTACTGCTACCAGTACTCATATAATGCCAGTCTGTCTCATTTCATAGTGCAGGGACTGACTGATAGTGAACTGATACGAGTTTGTACAACTTACCCAAAAATAAAATTTACTTTACCTCAGAACTCTTAGGACAATTCGCGACTTTATTTAGCCTGCGAGAACTGTCATCATTTTGACGACTTACTTCACCGGACTGGATGGACTGATCTGGCAATGCGGAGACGATCTCATATGTGTATGCTGACTTATAAGACTGTTACTGGAGACGAGCCTTAGTATCGGACTGGTGATTGTACCCGCCTCACATCGGCTTACAGAACGAGATCGAATATGAGGAACTCTCTTGATGTTCCCAGGGCACTCAATCGAACTCAAGATTTAGCCTTTAGTGTTACAGCGCCTAGACTTTGGAACTCTCTTAACCAAGACCTCTTAAATGGTACAGCTTTACCTAATTTCAAGACTCAGCTACGTAACGATGTGATACAGCAGAGAGATATACTTTCGATGCTGACCCGGACTGTCAAAGGAGTCTGTTACCCACCTAGTGTCTTTGATTAATACATTATTTTCTTCAAGGACCTTAGTGTGAAAAAAAACTTCTGGTCTTATTTAAGCTATCCATGTAAAATAAAATGGTCAACTCAAACTATGAGTTTCACAGTTCTCGCGACGCATTTTTTGCTTTACATGATTCGCGACTTGACAATAAATCCGCTGCCATGTGGCAGACCCATGTGTGAATGTTTTTCTTGCCTGGATTTGTTGATTCCATTTGGCAGGCCAAGGAAGTGCTTAGTTTTGGGGCCGGTAGAATTAGCTGACAGAGAAACTATTTTTGACAGCTGGGATGTGACACAAGCTGGGATGTCATATGTGACATGCATTCATGCCTTGTGGCAGGTGGCTCTACCCAATAGCGCTCGAAGGAGTTTTCATAATCGTGTCTAACATTTCAATGTCCAATTTCCAGTACCTGATCATCTGACTAAAGAGAGCCGTATGATAAGGTGTAATTACAGCTTAATCCGCGAACAAGATACTTATAAAATAAACAGATTCAACACCTTCCACTAGATTTTTACGCCTCCGGTTTGAAAAAACATTATGTACAAATAACTGCGCAGCAGTGTTCTGTGATTGAATTTCAGTCAATCAGTTGTTTGCTTAATTGAGTCTAGCCTGAGTCAGGACAAGCTAAATTGCACACATACAGTGTAATGTTGAGCAGTGGGGTGGAAACAGTAAAGCTTTGACAAATGTTATAACCCATGGGCGCTTTTCACATTTACAGAATTATGCATTTTATCTATACCTGCTCATCATGCATGCTAACAACCACTGGAGGGTAGCTAGGAGTTTTTATAAGAGTGCTATTCTATGTACTAAGTTCACAGGTGTGAGTTGAGCTCTACCGTTTTGCCCAGATTCATTCCAGCGAGAAGGGACAGCTAAAAGCCAATGGCATCCTCGATTCAAGGCTTAGTTATGCTGAGCCTCTAGGCGCATCTGCTCCGAAAAGCCCCGGGCTTGGGAAGTCAATTAAATAGTAGAGCAAGTTTTTGCTAGCATGGTTGCATAGTAATACACCCTACTCTCAGTGCAGAGAATGATCGCATTCTACTGTCTACTTACCCATGTTTACCATGACCATGTAACATAACTATTGATGAACTCACCTTTCATTGAATGAGAGGCTCTGAGAGGAACGCCAATAGTGGTAGGAAGGTAGGTGGGAAGGTGTTTGGGCGGATCATAGTGAGTTGTCCTGAAGAAGACTCTGAAACAGCGCTTGATCCATGGCGTTTTGCTCATGACGTGTGTATCGGGCAATGGATAGCTTCTATTGTATGCATATAAAATATGGTGAGATTTTGCAGAACTCAGAAAGTTTCTCGTGTGAACCCATCTGATGAGGTTTACTAGTGCTAGTAGTTTTAACACAAGCTGGTGGTTTGGTTCAGTAAGCGGGTTTCATAAAAACCGTAACAGGAAGACTAAGGTATATGTCTTAGGTTATATCCACACTGTACAGGTAGGGAATTGCTGTGCTATGGAAGGCCATTTAGTCTAGAGACATTCGATAGCCGATACCCGACCGTCAGAGGGCTGAATCGATTATGCATTTCTTCTATTTCAGATATTATTGGTCGTCTTACCATTCATCCATTTGTACATTTTCTGTAAGCCGGTTTTCAGTAAAACCCGCTCTGATCCATACTTGATAGAATCTTAATCCACTCAAGTTCTCTAGACCACGCTATTCATGCCCGGCTGTATAAGGACCCTTGAAGCTAAACCTTTGTGTTACAAGTGTCTACTCTGGTGGCTTACTCTAGCGTTTTATTAAATCTCGCCACAATCACTGCTAGTGTGACAGACATGCCTTACCTGGCTAGACAGTAAAGATCCGCTCAATCTGTTCCATCATGAGTCATGTAGAGGTGTAATAGGAAATCTACAGAGAAAAAGATAAACTCACACAACTTCTACAAAGGGCTGTTGATAGCCGAATAGCTCAGTGGCTAGAGTACTTGCCTCAACATTAAGAGATCCTGTGCTCAGGCCATACCATTGTCCCACTAAAGCTCCTCACAGAAAGCAATGTTTCGGCTGGTCCAGAACAAGGTTCTGGTTCAGGGAGTATGAAGAAGAGAAATATTGGGACTGCCAACTTGGGGTCCGAGGCGGAGCCTCCGCCGCCGAAGCCAAAAACACATTCTGATATTGAGATACTAGAAATGCCAAGGTGGTTAACACGCACGGAACGGAAGATCCCAAAAGTGAAAATTATCTCCTCTCAATATTGGACCATTTCCATGTGGTGAAATATAGCAACAGGGCACATTTTCAATACCAGCAGCAGACCTTCAGAATTTGTCCAATACATCAAATATTACAATCATCTGGTTCATTTGTCAACCACTTATTGAGTAGTTGTTATAAACAAGTTACCACCGCAGATAATTTGGTTTTTACTTTTTACCCCAAAGAGATATAAAACGTGTAAACACAGGCCTGTGAGGGTAATTGCTGCAAGGGAAACCGGCAATCTTGGGTCAGTGAAAGGCACCATAGTAACCACATACAGTATTGTTTTTGAGCACCTAACTCCAAAGTAGTAGTGGCCGCAAGCTGTTAGGCACTGCTTGTTATCTGCAAAGTTGGGACAGCCAGGCCCGATCATCCATGCCTGCTCATACAGCCTGTAATCTGGCTTAGGAGAATGGTCTAGTACCCTCAATAAAATAAAATAAAATAAAATAAAATAAAATAGCAATAGTCGGAAGTGTGGTTGTGCGCTTTGGAGCAGGGAGCAGATGTGTGCCATTGAAGGTGACATTATGGACCGACCAGTATATAGGAATTCATATGAATCCCACTGATAAGTCCCTGGCACTTTGTTGTAGATCACTGAGTAGTCTGGTGGTATATTTCATTCTTTGACCTTTAATAATTGATTAGTTCATGTGACATGACTGACACTTGTTAGTCTGATGATGTTAATATATCATCAGGTCAGGTAAATATCAGCCCAGCTATTTCTGTAACTCCTAGACATTCGAGAATTTTGGCAGAATGGCAACCGAGAAACAAACGAAGAGAAGGAAGACCTACGACACGATGCATGGACCATAGCTGGAATTCTAGGAAAGAATAGATTATTCCAGTTCACAATAGGAGTGTCTGGTTCAGTCGTGATGGAGCACAAATGTCTACCAATGGTGATGATGACGCTCAAGGCTCCCAGATAACTGAATTAGATTGATTTGCAGTGTCCTCGTTTTGTGCATTACATTTGATTATTTCAAAGAGGTTTTAAACTGTTTAACTTCTCACGGGAAGGGTTGACAGCTAAGCAGCTAATTTACAGAACAGTACAGAACATAGTGGCTAGTTACTGAATAAAATTGGCATGCAAGCTATGCTAATCAGTGACTTCCAACTGATGACAAGACAGATTATGGCACCTTGAAGGCAGTATTCTCACGACAGACTCACCAACAACCTGATAATGACTGCTAATAGAAAACCAAGGTGTGGAAATGCTATTTGAGTATTGATGAGTATGAACTAATTACACACGAGGTAATGCCGCTTTCAGTGGCAAAAACACAATAGTACTCCCATTGGAATTAAATGTCACGTTTCAATCAGCTTTCAACTCGGTTAAAGTACACCGCATGTAAATAGAATCTGCTAGAACTACATGCAATTTGCAAGATCAGTAATCTCATTTTGGTGCATGAGAATAAAATCTAGGAATATTTAGGGAGAAGCTGTGGGTAGCGCATTCATCTATCGACTAGGTGATAAGGGTTTAGCAACAAGTCTGCGAGTAGCTTTGCACTTTCTATCTCGCCAGATTCGAATCGTGGTGCTAGAAAGGGAGCCCAACCAACTCTATGGGGCAAACCATAGAACACCCTGGCCATTGACTTATTGATGCTCAGATGAAGTCAAAATCATCTTAGATTATTTTATCTCATCTTAAAGGCCGTGTACATTCCGCATTCCAGCTCTCTCCCTCTCCCTCTCCCTCTCCCTCTCCCTCTCCCTCTCCCTCTCCCTC
>Ga0224501_10004456_pt1 | contig 11057 bp, 2 predicted proteins | sample SF_Oct11_sed_USG_4_FD_169105 | JGI IMG/M metagenome (GOLD analysis project Ga0224501, IMG submission 169105) | Sediment microbial communities from San Francisco Bay, California, United States - SF_Oct11_sed_USGS_8_1 | ecosystem: Environmental > Aquatic > Marine > Sediment | place: USA...
AGATCGGGAGACGATAGTGAGATAGCAACCTCCTATAGATCGGGAGACGATAGTGAGATAGCAACCTCCTATAGATCGGGAGACGATAGTGAGATAGCAACCTCCTATAGATCGGGAGACGATAGTGGGATAGCAACCTCCTATAGATCGGGAGACGATAGTGAGATAGCAACCTCCTATAGATCGGGAGACGATAGTGAGATAGCAACATCTTATAGATCGGGAGACGATAGTGGGATAGCAACCTCCTATAGATCGGGAGACGATAGTGGGATAGCAACCTCCTATAGATCGGGAGACGATAGTGAGATAGCAACCTCCTATGGATCGGGAGACGATAGTGGGATAGCAACCTCCTATAGATCGGGAGACGATAGTGGGATAGCTCAGTGGTAAAACGCTGGGCTCGCAACCGCGAGGGCTTGGGTTTCAATCTTGATCATGGTGGGCTTCCATTGTGAGTGTGAGCTCCAAACAAAAAACAGTCTCATAACGAGGTGGAGCATTGATACTGACCCACTCATGGTGGTCCGCGGTCAGACGTAACTGCTGAAAAAACAAGTGGCTAATTCAGCAGCTTCACAGAACCATGAAGACACCATACGTGGAAGCAAGAGGAAGCAAGAGAAGATAACTCACCCCATGTTTGTGGTCCTGGCACGGCCGGTAGAATCATAGACACATCGCCCCACGAGGATATCATTAGGACTTATACTATGAGGTGACTTCATCGGGTAGAATGCCTGCGGCCACTGGGGATTACCTTTACCTAATTCCTCCCAATCATTCAGTGTCTCATTCATCTTATACGCCGTTATTACACGGCCTGAAATCAAAGGTCAAGGTCATAGACAAGGTCAGAGGAAGGCTGTATCGAAACATGTGATTAGGTAGTATTTAACAACATTTTAATTTATCATATTCTTTTTAGAAGAATTCCTCAAAGATAGTCAGGTGCAGACATTTCAAGTGTAAGTACTACAGCAAATAAAAAGTATTTTTATGTCCGTTTGTAAGTGTGCTCTCATTTAAACCATTTTAGTTTCCTGAGCAACAAATGGATTCATTATCTTTATTACTAGTTACTTGCATGATCTATACATAATTTACTGCGCAGTACATACTTAGGCTGTGAGCGTGAGTCCTATACGCGAAAGGGTAAATCTTCTGTTTACCAGAGAATCGACAGGAAACATCGACAGACACATCTACAAAATCAGAAACCACAATCATATCTGAAGGATAAAGGTACGACCTACATATGCCCTACATAACTGATTTTTCTGGATGAAAGTCTGTTCTAAAAGATTATTATTATTATTGTTCCATAAATCACCGGATATCAGTGCAATCTCAATTTCAACGAGGATAACCATCTCTCCGAGAAGCAAATGGGTCAGTGGCTAGAGCCTCAAACTATATTACGAGAGGGAGTACGCTCCACAAACTTACCCCATCGGACGTCTAAAAATATTTGGAGACCACCCACAAGCTAGGATGGTAAAATGTTGAGGAAAAAACAAGAAAATGCAGTGGAAAAGTTTAATGTAAAGAAAGAGCTGTGTAGTGTGGTTATAACTCACTGTTAGTATTGCCAGGAACTTTACCATCGGCAGACATAAGTAAAAGAATTCCCTGAGTGAAGTGTGGTCTGTTCACTGTGGTGGTGATAGCCAAACCAGAGTGGTCATCTGGTTCATCATCTAAAACAACCAGCCAGGTTATAGCTTCAACATCATGGAATAAATAGAGGACAACTCCCAAAAGCTTCTGGATTCTATTTGGCTACGGGGTGCTATGTCATTGCGGTTACTCTTCTTTTTGGAGCTGTCTTGCCACATATGTCCTCCCAGTAGAAAAAGTATTGGTATAATGATTGTAGGCAGCTACAGAATGTTACACCTTAACTAAGCTAGTTGTGTCAGAGGTACCAATACTAATACAACGAGGTGTTTTCTGGTGCTTGATGACCTTACCAGAAAGAACTCTCGCGTAATGAACCTGCATTACTAGATAGTTAACACCACTGTCACCTCCAATGTGGAAACCGACATCTGCAAACACAAATACAAGAATGCCGGAAATGCACACTTTTTATGGTCTGGGTCAGTCTAAGACCTGAGGGAGCCTACAGAATGTGACAAGAATGGTGCTATAGTATAATGCTACATGTGAAGCAGCGGCTTAGTGGAGATCACACTGGACTTAGGACCAAAAGTTATAGCTTCAATTCTGCGGGCTGCATCACATTGTCTTTTCACCATCTGAGACTTTGATTCTCAATGCTAAATGAAGGTGACAGACCCAAACCGGCAGAGAGGCCCAATAGTGGGGCATCTAGTCGGTTTTATTATAGTTAGCCCCGTAATAACATTGCAATACTTACTGGGAGGCAAGGACGTTGGATCCGCATTTTTAGCCCAGGCAAACAGAATCTTTGGATTCCCACGACATGTGGCTCCACACTGCCTGCAAGTAGTGACAAACAGTTAGCTGGTTTTTTTCACACGGGATAAAAACTTGATGACAGTTGTCACAACAAAGTTTGAGTCAAGCAAGCGAGTAGGCGAGTCCATGTACTTAGTAAACTAATCAAAGAGTCAATCAGGCAGTAAGCTGGTTAGGTGTTCAGTCGGTCGGTCGGTCAGTCAGTCAAGCAGTCAGTTGGATCATCAGTTGATAAACCAGTTGACCAGTCAGTCAATTAGTCGATAACTCAGTCAGATATTATCTCACCATGTTAACTCATCAGAATATGGAGCATTGCATCCGAACAACAGGATATGATGCGCTGTACTGGCCTCGGCAAGAGCTCTGTACTGCGCTGAAAAATTACATCTTTCATAACACATTCAAACATCATAGATGTAAACATATAACCGATAGAAAAAGGAAGTCCCATAGAAGGTCGATATTTTGGAGTTCAATTCACTAAGTTAGCAACTTTTTGTACCAATCCAACTTTGAACGCTTCTACAAGATTTGAGTGGCCCCTGATTTGGGGCAGTCAATCAGTGAAACCAGACAAACGTGATAGTATTCGCGTCCACTACGTTTTGATAACAGATGGATTAACAAATAAGGGGATTAGGTCTACTACACTAATCTGTCAGGATTAATTTGGTAATAGGAACGATTCCACTGCAACACTAGTACATGTACTATAGTTATCGAGAAAAAGAAAAACCGGACCAGTCTGTGATTGTCATCCGATGTACATGTATGTAACTCAGAGAATCTAGCAAGAGAGTTACTTAACCTCAGTCAGCCTCTCACCCACAGGACAGATAGGTGACCGATGCACTTACTGATAAACAGTTCCTTGTCAACTTTCATACTGGTGCATGTGTAATAATCTTCCTGCAAGTAAACAGAAATACTATTGATTTTTTGTGCAATAACCATGATCAACTCACAGAGCGCTAGCAACAAACAATCTATGCAATCATTTTCTTTAAACCTATAGGCAACAGGGCAGTTTTGGTTTAGACTACGGCTGATTTCCACATGGTGCGCTGAGGGAAGTTGCCCCATAAAGTTATTCTCCCCATATAGTTATCCAGTAGGAAATAGGAACGACGCCCATCGCACCCACCACACTTCTATCTGATCATACCCAACCAGTGGAGCTTCAGTTTTGGTTTTTGGGTGGGGTGACTTGAGAAGCGCAGTTTCTGTCTACCAACTAATCAGAAACTGTACATGCATAGTTCCCTGTTGGCAGCAGTCTCATTCACTTACTGATTGCCCGGTGAGGTCAGTATGATTGGGTTGTGTCAAATAAATTTGAATTCAGGGGGTCACGCTAATTAACAAGTCATTGGCACCAGTTTACCCCTCACAAGCCTCAATGCTAAAAGCAATTGAACTACGTAGCAGGTTGGGCAGGCAACCGTGAACTACCGTAGTGTAACTACCAGGATCTCCAGGATGCTGTCTCCAGGATCTCAGCAAGAAGCAACTGTACCTAGGCTGTTAGGTAATCAATGATGCTAACATCACAAAATAAACCAAAATTATTATGTAATATAGTACTATGCTTATCCTGCATTTAGGTAGAATGATCTGTTCTTTGAATTGAGGGGCATTGAGAGGGAAATTGGTAGTGGTAAATACAGCCCCGGGATCTACTAACACCCAGTAATACGTTTATCCTTTATAGCTAGCTCATAGCAGCACATTGCACTACACTAGGTTTGTCAATTATTACTTGACATTAATGTTATGATATGCCACTACTAACAGCAACTAACCCTGGGTGGTCGAACTCCAGGCATCTCCAGCTCAATGACATCATTGGCAGCTCTGCTGACTTGTCGCTGACTTGTGCTTATCACCAACGCACTCAGGAGAATCGCCAGAATACCCTTCATGCTTTCTGTAAGGAAAGAAATCTGAACATATAATATCAGAGAGTTTGCGGAGTTGTGTTTCTGTACACAAACCGAAAATGACCCCAATTTGAGGTAATTGGGGCGCAAAGGCAGACGTGTTACCGTACATTTGTATGAAATTCCCTCTAAATTCCTTATGATGATACCTAATATGTTTCCCTCTTTGCAGTTCATTCAAAGAAGTCTGCCGCAGTTTGTAGGCAATCGCTGATGTTATGAACTAATATACCACACATATTCATATATTTGCACCCATATTGTGCACTGAATCATTAGTAATACCTGTCCAAAAGGAGAAATGTGTTCACTGAGCAGGCGAACCGCTCACCGAGCGAGTCATTATACATTAGCGGGGTTCGCAACTCTTCATAATATTAACTCGGGGTAATGAGACATTTAATGCCTTCTTTGCATCAGCATTATTCACTACATCTAAATGTTAACAAAAGTCTATCTCAGATGCAACATAGATCTCCTGGGCGCCAGGATAAAACACTGTTATCACTGCACTACCAGGAACTATGCAGTATCACCTACCCTATAATATGGAGCTCGGCTAGTTAGGATACGTAGGTTAGTAAGTAGAGGTACCCAAATCACATAGTTGGTCCCGTGGGTATGAAATCCTTACTATAACTAGTCACCGGGGCTGCTTGATAGCACGTACTCATCGGCGTTCATATGGTAACTCCCACGCTGATAGTAACAAAACTTCATTTACATACACGCATACCTCACTACACCCAGACTACAGACAGCGGACGATCAGCATCATGGCATAGCTTTTTAGTCATACATCATGAAAATGATGAAACTGCCTCATGGCATATATCTAGATGAAAACTTGGCTTAACTACGCTAACAATTGAATTTCTTTAAAGTTACCTCTCTTGCCTCAGTCAGGAGCAGGTGTTAATCAGTCAGAGCGAGGATGAAGCCAATGATATGCTAATTGTTAGTGTGAAATCTCAACATGGGGACACTATGTCTGACTGAAGGACGCAAGCGTTTGTGGGAACTTTTCTCACTTTTTGAGCTGGCCTTTTATGTCATTAGACCAAGAAATCAAACTCCTAATGCTCATACTTCAGCATACCGCGTAAAGAAATAGAGAACAAAACATGAAATATTAGGCAAATTTTTCTACATGTATACATGATTACATAGAGCTTGTAGCTCCAATATAAATCACAAGGCAATCGGGTCAACCGTTAGCTTATCTGACCAACAGCAATGATCCCATGGGCGCAGGCGGATCATAGCAGACATGTACAGCGCAAACCTATGTGCGGTTGATCTATCAGTTAGTTTGACTCCTTGAATACTTGGGCTCCATCCTGGGTCAGCATGTGGCGTATTACATAAGTTAATGATACTGGCACCAGTTAAACATGACTGAACTTCTATCTCAAAATCAAAATTGTTTACGTAAATAAGTTTGTGCTTAAATCAAATGGGACACGGCAAGTATCACGTCACAAACGAAGAAACCTTGTACATGTTTCTCTTTATGAAGTTAGAGAATTTTAGCACCAAAGCTGATCTTCTACCTTAACTCTTACGCTATAGAATGAGGTAACTTAGTGACACAGAGGAGTCACTTTTTATGTCACTAAGTGACCTATGTTATGTTCTATTCAGTGTATAAATTATACTACGTCTGTAAGCATCTCGGGTGCCATATGCGCTACATGTATTGTCACTATTTCAAAGACAGTTCAATCAACGATCAGTTGCACTTATTATTCATTCGTGGAGTCGGTATTTACTTGTAGTCGATTAATAATTGCCTGTGACGAGAATCCTAGTCATATTGAGGCCTGGTACTGAGAATAGACAAACAGATTATTGATTGAAGTCAACTTTCAAATGCCACAGGAATCAAGTCAACCAATAAATTTCCATTCTACCAAGACGAGTATTACCAGAGTATCATCTAATATAGTCAGAAACTTCGCTATAACTATGGTCAATCTTTTGATTTTGAAGGTGAATTCACAATCAATTATATATTACCAATCTGCAATGAGTGACTCACTAGGTGATTCAACAAGTCGTAAAACGGTTGTAAGATTGCCCACTAAAAATGAGCTAGTAAGCCAAATGGGTGTGTTCTGGATGAAAGGAGCAAACAGGTCACGCATGAATAGCAGTATATATGTTAGGTAAACCATGTTTAGCCCATCAGACAAGGCAAGGGGTAGACAAAAACCTTCACAATGATGGGCCAGAATGGAGTATAGTGATAACGCAGAGAAGCGATGCTTATTGTTCCTGGTCACCGCTCAGGGGTTACCCGCTTACCTGCCAATCAATTCTAGTTTTTGAGGTTACTCGGCAGTCACCAGTGCGATGGGTGACTGTGCTACCGCCTATCAGTAAGCGATTGCTAATTGCGGGCACTTGGCAAATACAAATCTGCAATGACCTTGGTGGACCAGACCACATACGCGCACAAACCGTGTATGAAGGCAAACTCTAGCACCAACTAGCAAGACAAGATAAACAAAACACTGAGCCTGGACACATCAACTCGATTTCACTGCTCGAGTACAGTTCCAATGTAGTACAACCCCAATCTCGACGTACTACCACTTGAGTTGGGGTTGGTAATGATCAACATCAAGTTGATTCGCTACGTGCTACCCAATATTACAGAACAAGGTTAGATCATATTGGTTTCCCAACTGGCCATACCAGTACCAGTGAACTGGTAAAGGCAGTAATTGACTTGAGTAATGTTTACGTTACACGCACACTGTGTACTGAGTGTACTGTACATCAGGCTGATCAGCCTCAGCTTCGCCTTCACCCTTCAGGACTGATTCAGGTGTCCGCTGTTGAAACAGTGGCTTTTTCTCAAGATTTATCTACCTTGGAGGGTTCAGTTATGAAGAAGTAGTTGTCCGACACCGGATAATAAAGTCGAGGTCATCGAATGATCATCCCATGCGTCTCAAAGCGATGAATTACTGCAGGAAAAGCTAACAGCTGGTATCAGCACTTGGCAAGGTGAAGACAAGTTTATCATCTTGTAAGGGTTCTATCGTTGAAATCGGGCTCTATACAAGACATTGTATTGCTTCTTTTGATCTTCCGGTAACCGGAACCTGTTTTGAGCTCGAATCTCTTTTCTAGGGTTCAAAAGTTCAATATGTTCCGTAAATCAGGCGACGTACCTCGCTGGTGGGTGATTATGTTATAATTTTGCTCACGCATATTCATACGCTGTCCCTATTGGGCGTAGACACGATTTCACTTTTCTAGCACCGATTATATGCAGGGTTTGCTGGATGTTATTGTCTGAAGTTCATGAAGCAGTGGGGATAGCAAACACGACTTCATTCCATAGCTCAATCGTGTCACATAACAAAGTACACCACACGTATCTATGACATGGTGGTAGAGGCCAATGATATTACATCCTATTTATTATATGATAGTCATTTCAAATAAGCATGGCTAGTGAGCGTAACAGCAGTGCAATGCATAGCATCAGAAAGGTGTTTAGCAATGTGGCCCGAACAACTTCATGAGGTAGTCACTACTGAATAAACATGACTTGCGAGTTCTGACGAATGAAACCAAAATCACAGATTGTTTATGTATAAAACTTGCACAGAACAGAAATCCAGAAATAATAGAAAACTAAATCTACTGCCTATAATTCCATGCGGAAGTTTTTATAAGAAAGAATGACGCCGACACGGTGGTAAAGGATATGAGTATCAATATAACAGGTCACAGATGAATGGTCTTTCCTTCCTAGCTCCAATCCATAGTCAGGGACTTGCCATCCCCACAGGGCAAGCGTAGTCAGGGTAAGAATATTGTGGTGACTACACAGAATCCATACACTCAGCTTATGATAAGTTGTTTCTATGCGGGAGTTACCAAAGTCGAAAATTCTTTAGTCACCCCTACCAAAAACCCAGACCCCTTGGTAAACTGTTTAGAATCGTCCACCCTAACAGACAGTTTTTGTAATGGTGTGGAATAAATATAAGGTAGACGTTCCTTTAGATATTATAGTAATATACCATCACCAAAACAGTAACAGAATACTGTAACCTACCTGGGATCTGTAACCCACCTGGGATCTGTAACCCACCTGGGATTTTAGTCTGTATGGCCCTAATTCAATAAACAAAACTAAAGATATAATCCCTGGTTAATTTGGTTTCTCCTGTCCGTTGTTGAACAAGCTGCCATATTCAGGTGGTGGTCCATCGTTATTCCCAGTCTTTATAGGAGAGCTGGGATCTGAAACTGATGGTCCAGTGGGATCAACAGAGGCAGCCGCTGCGGGCTGCCTTATTATGGGGTCTGTGTCATCATCCTCCGCCTGGTAAAGATACAGAGTCCCCATACAAATACAATCACAACTCAAGGTTATGTGTATATAATGACTTTCTATTGTTCAGGATTCGAACAGTGTCTCTTTATAAAATCCCTTGAGTTATCAAAGGCCACAGTAGCACTCTCTTTGATAAACAGAATTGCTGAAGAAACACAGAAAAGACAACTCCATAGATTAATGTTACGGATCTTCAGATTGCCCTTCATGAACTGAAACTGATATCTCCATTCATCTCACCAACTTTTACTAGAAGAACCTAGGACACTCAATAAAACTGCAGACTGCGGATGCCGCATTTACACCGCATGACCTTGAACAGTCCAGATAACTTGATCGGACTGTCAATCATTGATATTTGGGTGGATCGTCTCCTACCTATGAGTTTGTCCCACTGTTTTGTTTCCTCTTGTTGGGCATATTGTGCATACCAAGGCTTTGTTATCCACGTAAAAGAAAATTAACCCAACTACAGATTTTCAGGTGAAGGACTCCCGGGTCACCAACGGTTTTGCTTTTGTGAACTCGTTGACCAGGGAAACACATTGCAGTACTTTTCATATGACTCACAGTATACATAACTGGAGAAGAATCGGACACAGAGTTAGATCGGCCATACTCACAGCTAGATCATCATAAGCCTCCCATGTCTCCTCCTCTTCTTTGGGACCGCATTTACCGCAACAGCAATTACAGCAGGCGCAGAAACAGCAGCAGCAACAACACCCCGTCAGCAAGCATCCAATACCAAATAACACCTAAATGAGTCATCCACGATGTTTCAATATAAGCCTAAAGTGCTGCTAGGCTAAAAAAAACTACAGTGAAGTTAGGTTACCAATTTAACTGATGACTACCTGATGGTGGGTCGATCTAACATCTTGAAAGGAGTTTGGTCAATGTCTATTCGCCCTGAGCAAAATCTTTTTAAGGGATGGTTTGCCACACGTCTGGCATTGACTTGATAATACCATTTCAGAGGGTAGGTAACAGTTCCTGGTTGGTTAAATCCACACAAAAAACACAAGTTCTGCTCTACCTTGACCAGTCTAATTGAGCACTTTCACAGATTATTTTCAGCTACCAGGGCATAACACATCTGTGGCACATAGTTGAGCATACAGATTATACGTAGGTCACACACAGACATATCAAAGTCTATGCACTTATTACTTGCCTTGAACCATGGTTTCTGTATGCAGAAGAAACACTTTACATTATCTGCACCGATTCTCTCGGCCATCAAGAGCCCCATCGAGCCGTAGGAGTCATAGATTCCTTTCTTGGCATCATCGGTTAGAATAGCATTGGCATGGTTTATCTGTTTGAACAGCTCTGTGGCTTCTTCATTACCCTGATTCTTATCCGGGTGGCAACGCAGCGCTTTCTGTTAAACGAACCATCAGCGATACAGCAAGAAATGTCCAATAACACCGTACAGCAGTAAGTCTGTTTCAATGACTACTTTCTACTGAAATTAATTCACTATTCACTGTCTATTCCGAATACCATAAAACGGCCGGTAAATGCTTTTGAAATCCAAAGGGTGTGGAAATGAACATCTGTTCGATACCATAATCTGCTTGTATATATATATACACTCATATAGATCAAAGATGCCATTCACATGTTATATTGAGGAAATGTATTTTTCACTGTATGTTTCATGACTTACCTTTCTGTATGCCTTTTTTACTTCTTCCACGGTCGCTCCTTTTTGTAGCTCAAGAATTGCATAAAGACTTTCTCCTGCTGTACTACAAATAACGTATTAATACGGTGCATGAGTAGTGTTATTGACTCTTAAGCCAGAAATGTATAATACCCATGGTATGTATTCCTAGTAGTATTAAACTCGCTTTGTTCCCGTTGTACTTGGGAATAAAGTACAGCATCCAAACCAATGATATCGTTGGTCACCACCCGGTCAGAGTGGAAGAAAATAAAAACCAGGCCTCACTCACTCTCCACTGTTGGCGAACCTCCAGCAGCATCTGAGTAGTCACCGCTCGTGTAAACAGCCCAGTATCGACATGCCATGCAGCTAAGTGGAAATCGCCTTGTTGACACTGTCTTGTAAGCCCGCTATTACAGTAAACTGACAAATCTGTGATGCATTGCAACTGGTATCCTTTTAACATGTGGGGCTACATTCAACCATATCAACTAATCAAGATCGTTTTAACCTTAGACACTCACTTGAGTGTAACTATACTGCATATTTGATTCTGAAAAATCAACTCACATGATTGTGATGAAAAACTCGGTGACTGAGTCAGACTACTTACTTAAGATGTGAAAAAGTA
>Ga0224501_10004457_pt1 | contig 11052 bp, 11 predicted proteins | sample SF_Oct11_sed_USG_4_FD_169105 | JGI IMG/M metagenome (GOLD analysis project Ga0224501, IMG submission 169105) | Sediment microbial communities from San Francisco Bay, California, United States - SF_Oct11_sed_USGS_8_1 | ecosystem: Environmental > Aquatic > Marine > Sediment | place: USA...
GAGAACGAAGCCGATCTCCATGGACTGGCGTTTGGACAGCGTGTCATTGATGGAAAGGTGGATGGCAAGACCGTGTGGGATCTCAAGTCCCAGGACCGTCGGATCACACCACGCTTCAGAGTCCAGTTTCGCACCACGTTTTCCTCCTCTCCGACACTGGACGGAACAGGGATGATCCTGGATCTCTCCGCTGGTGGCTGTCGGATTGAAAGCAGCGTGTCGCTCACGGCAGGTCTCTCGCTGGAACTCCGGATCTATGCGGAAGGCTTGGAATGGCCGTTAATGGTGGAGGCAGCGACTGTACAATGGGTCAGCGGACAGACGTTTGGGTTGGCGTTCTTCCGGATGAAGGAAGCCGAGCGGCAGCGGCTGGAGCAGGTCATCCAGGACCTGACAGACCCTCCCATCTGAATGAATACGAACCGAATTATAGGTGTCAAAGAACGGGCTTGCTGGGAGGCCCTTATCTCGTACGTGATGGAGCCATCGAGCGTGCGCGCTCTGAGCCTCTGTACGAGACCGCTTAATTCTCTGCAATCACATCACGATCGGACCCTGCACGCACCATGTGAATAACGCGCATCGCGCGAAGGATGCGGTGTGCCTCGCGCCACAGCTTCTCGGGCCCCTCGTCACACGAGGCATCGGACCCGCCTTCCTCTGAATCTGAATCATCCTTTCCTCGTGCCTCGGCTGGTCGGTGAGTCGAATCGATCTGAAGATCCAGCAGGTGTTGGAAGATGTCCTCAAGTGATGGGATGCCACGCGGGGGCAGAGCGCGTTGAAGGTTCGGCAACACCGTCGCAAGTGAAGCCTCCGGATGAGTGGCGCGCGACATCCATTTGAGACCAAGTTTATGGTGCAGGAATTCGCTGACCCACGCCTGATCCATCGGTTCCAGGTCCTGCACTTCGATGGCGAATTCATGATCCTTGACCCACAAGACGGTCGCCCGTTGGACGCGAAGCAATGTGGGTCGTTCGGGAACGGACACCTGCAAGGTCAACTGCATGCCGGCTACCACGGGCATCGTTCCCACCACTCGCCAACCTCGAGCGGTCAGATCTAAGACGGTCCCTTCGGCCAGAAAGGTGGCATTGCCATACCGCATGGGCCAGCCGACTGGAAACCGACTCGAACGCCGCACGGGACTCTTTCTATTCTGCATGAGGGGCTCCTTCCCTTGATGGCTCTCGGCCTAGAGAAAGCGTAGCCCGGCGGTCCGCCCTGCGCCTTCCCCGAACTTGGTACTTCAGAAGGGGGGGGGCTAGAGTCGGTGAAGTCGTGTTGGGACGGATATGCCACGAGCTCTCGCACACAGGCGGTGAGCTGAACCATGTCCAATGATGATCGCAGGGAGGGAAGAATCAGACTAAGCCATGACGCAGGATGGGGACAGCTGCGCTAGTGAGCCAGGGTATACCGGACCGCTCGCCGTACTTCATCCGGGGTGAACGGTTTTTGAATCACACGGCGTGCTCCAAATAATTTGGCGATGTTCAGATAGTTCCGGTCTCCGGTGGCGCCGGTGATGGCAATGACTCGGGCGTCGAGGAATTCTTGTGTGAGAGCCAGCGTCACTTCCAGCCCGTCCCGCTCCGGCATCAGGATGTCGGTAATGACGACATCGGCCGGCGCTTCGCGATAGAGTGTGAGGCCGTGGTGGCCGTTGGCCGCTTCGCGTATCTGATGGCCGTCGTCGTCAAGAATTCTGCGCAACAACAACCGAATCGGTGCTTCATCGTCCATGATTAAGATCGAGGCCATGGCCCTTCCTGGAACGCACGCAATGGGTGTGGACGCTTCCGTGTTGGTCGTTACACAGGAATCAGGCCGCTAGCGTAATGACGGCTTCCGTGTCCGCATCGAATTCGTTGTTCGCATTGTATAGTGCATGACTTGGAGGCACCAGTTTCTGTTGTATTCTGGCCAGCCGATGATGTTCGATAACCGGGTCGTGGACGTTGCCACAATTCATGCACCGATGCCCGCTGGCCCGCGTATGCCCGATCGTCCCTTCGAAGTCCAAGAAGTGCTCTCTCACCATCAGACCGTGGCAACGTGAACAGTTCATATGCGCTCTCCGGGTTACAGGTTGTGGGGCTCGTGCGTGCTGTGGAAACGATACCAAAGTCCTGGGGATGAGGTAGACCCAGAGGAGGTAACGCAAACGAGGGGGCACGACGACACAGGCGTGATCGGATTGAAACGAGGAGGCCTGCTCTATAGGCTTCTTGACCTTATTTGGTAGAGACTGAACGAACCTACTGAGTCATGTGGTTGCGAAGAGAGGGGACAGCAAGCCGTTGGTTTATCGCTTACTCCCATCAGTCCGAGACGGGTCTGGATCGTCAGATTCCTGGTTGCATTTGGTTGCAGAGTTGCGGTCATTTTGCCCTGTTTTGTCCTGTTTTGCAGAGCTAAGTCGTTGATCTTGTTGATGTAGCATTGCGTCCGGTGCAATTCGAAACCCGTACTCCACCTAACAGAACAACAACTGGCAACAACGTCTACGTTTCTTATCAAGAATCGCCTATTGCTCTACCTCGAACTTCCATCCCCAGAGCCCTCAGAAATTGTTTAGGTGAACGGGCTGAGGTTTGGGAATCGCTCCGAACGGCGGGCAAGGAAGAAGCCTCTTGCACGTTTCTCCCAAGAACCAACTCCCTCGACGTGTATAGGTGCTACTACTGTGGTGGATTTCGTGACACAAATCTGCAGGAACGGAAGGAAAGAGACGGGAACGCATAGAATCAATAGAAAGCGCTCACCTCTTAATATTGCAACGAATAGTGGGGAAATCCTTGCCACAGCGAACATTCCTAAAAACCAGCTATTTGAACTTTTAAGGCGAGGGCCTCCATCCCCCTCCGTGTCTCGTTGAGATAGTTCTGGTCGCCAACGGCGATAGCCGACCGGCTCTAACCTGCGAGGCGCATCGCTCGCGCCAGTGTCCTGTCACTCTCGCTGCGTGGTCCTCTCCGGTCCGCCGGTTCCTGCCTCTGCCTGCTGTTTCCTCGGTGACCTGTGCGGTGCCTCTCCTCTTCTCGTGAGAGAGCCACCTTCATCTCACACAAGGAGGAACCATCATGGCGACCAACACTTCATCCAAACGACCGGCGACGACGCTGCGATGTGGGAACATCAAGGCGACGATCTGGCGGAATGTCAGCGAGAAAGGCCCGTTCTTCTCCACGACCTTTTCTCGCCCGTTCAAGGATCAGTCCGGCGCCTGGCGCAACGGCACCTCGTTCGGGCTCAATGATCTCGAGGCACTCATGAATGTCGCCTTCGAGGCCAAGGAGTGGATCACTACTCACGCGCTGAAGCGCTGAGTTGCTTCCAAGGGAAGCCTCCGGGAGCTTACCTTCAGCCGTGTGCAATAACCGTCCAGTCGTTGTTGCAAGCTCGGGCTGGACACGGCAGGTGGTACAAACAGTCCTGCCCGGCATCCACGCCTTGATCCTGACGGGTGACGGGTGCGACTCAGGTTATGGAGTCGACACCATTGATGGCCAACAACTACTCCACAAACAGGCATGGCGACGTCCACAAGTGGCTGGCAAATCGCACACCATTTCAGATGTACTTCTACCCACGCCTTCTCTCTGGCAAGCCAAGGGAGAGGAGATCCTCCGCAAGATTCACCGGGTGAAACAGGTGCTGACTGTCTAGCTATTGAAGAAACCCTGCACCAGAGAGTTTTGTGACCGCCCGGAGCAAGTCCAATGTGAAGACATGTCAGCGTCTTACCGGTCTGGAGCCCAGGGACGTGGTAAGCGATTGATGCCGTCCAGTGCGGCGACTTTATAACATTCTGCCAGCGTCGGGTAATTAAAGACCGTGTCGATGAAGTAGTGGATTGGACTCCGATGAGCCATGATGGCCTGACCGATATGGATCAGCTCCGTCGCCCCTTCTCCGATGATATGGACGCCGAGCAATTCGTAGGTCTGCCGGTGAAACAAGAGTTTGAGCATGCCGGTATCGTCACCCATCAGCAGCCCACGGGCGATTTCTTTATAGCGGGCTGTACCCACGGCATAGGGAACATCAGCCTGAGTGAGTTCTTCCTCGCTCGCTCCCACCATGGAGATTTGCGGAATGGAGTAAATGCCATAGGGCAATAACGAGTTGTCAATGCGATCCGGATGGCCGAAGGCATGGCAGGAGGCGTGGCGTCCTTGCTGCATCGAGGTTGAGGCAAGGGCCGGAAAGCCGATGACGTCGCCGGCCCCATAGATATGTGGAACCGCGGTCTGGAAGTGTTCGTTCACGCCCAGCCGACCGCGATTGTCCGGTTTCAATCCCGCCGCTTCCAGGTTGAGTCCCTTTGTCGCGCCGACCCGACCGATCGCATACATCAGCATTGCCGCTTGGATCGGCTGAGCATGCCTCAACACGACATGGATGGAATTGTCAGGTGCCTTCTTGATCGCGAGGACTTCTTCGTCGTGATACAGGGTGGCGCCGAAGTCTTTCATCTGTCGCTGGAGATTTTCAATGACCTCGGCATCGGCAAACTCTAACAGACGAGGACGCTTGTCGATGAGGGTGGTGGGAATTCCCAGCGCCGCAAGCATAGAGGCGTACTCTGTGCCAATGACCCCGCCTCCGACGATCACGATGGAGGAGGGAAGGCGTTGGAGGGTCAGGAGCCCGTCCGTATCGATGATGGAGGAGTCGTCGAACGGGATCTCGGGCGGGCGGCTTGGTTCCGTGCCGACGGCGATGACAATGAAATCAGCCGTATGTTCGCTCGGGCCGCTCCGGTGTTGGATGAGGAGCCGGTGTGGATCGAGAAAACTGGCGGATCCGAAAATCATCTCGACCTGGTTCCGAGCCATCTGATCGTGCACGATCCTGATCTCGTTCGTGATGACGTAGTTGGCGTGGCGAACGAGTTCCTCGATTTGAATCGTGTCCTTGAGACGGTACGGGGTGCCATAGATGCTGCGCTGTGGAATGCCGGAAAAATAGAGCACGGCTTCGCGCAGGGCCTTACTCGGAATCGTACCGGTGTTGATGCAGACGCCTCCGACGACTTCCTTTTTCTCGATCAAGCCCACCTTCTTGCCAAGTTTGGCCGCCTGCACGGCGGCCTTTTGGCCGGCCGGTCCCGTGCCGATGACGAGTAAGTCGTAGTGTGCCATGCGTGCTCCGAAGAACTGAGGCTAAGGTTGAGGTTCAGGAGAAACTGAACTCTCCCGGTCCAGGCACAACATTACCATTACCCTTCACCTGTTTCACCTTCGCGTTTCATCCCCACTCGACGGGCGGACCTGAAGGCTTCTTCCATGGCGGGGAAGGGACGCTTCGTCGCCGATCGAAGCGACCGAGGTCGCCATCAGGACGCCAAACGGGCGGTATACCCCGGAGAGCTCGATGACGGGACCGCCCTCCGTATCCACAGTGGCTTGGTGTGCGAGCCCAGGCTGGATGCAAGCCTATTCGCTCTTCCGACCAACTGCCGGTGTGTCCTTGGTCTCGCTGTTCACTCCGTTCTACTCGCCTTTTCTCGCGCCCGTGCTACACTTACAGACTGCTCATCATGCATATCGTTCTGCTTATCATTTGCGCGGGACTGTTCCTCAGCCTATTCCAGTCTACTCGCGATGGACTCTTATGGCTGATTGCCGGCGTCTTGTTCCTCGGCATCGCCTCGCTGGTCTTCCCCTTCGCGCCGTGACACCCTCTTCCGTTCTTGCCTCACAGGCCCCACATTCAGTCATTACGGGATCAAGACCAGGGCTCTCGTCTCCTTCGCCCTTCACCACGATGCGGACCCGGGCCAGCTCTTGTCGGAAGCATACATCAGAATGAACTAGAGCTCCTCAACCCGTGACCCCTGGCACTCCCGTTGCCGATTCCACTCCGGCCTTTGCCTCCTGTTTCCTCTGTGAACTGTGCGGTGCCTCTCCTCCTCCCGTGAGAGAGTCATCTACATTTCACACGAGCAGGAAACGAGATGGCGACCAACAACTCATCCAAACGACCGGCCACCACGCTGCGATGTGGGAACATTAAGGCCACGATCTGGGAGAATGTCAGCGAGAAGGGCCCGTTCTTCGCGACGACCTTTTCTCGACCGTTCAAGGATCAGTCCGGGGAGTGGCGCAACGGCACCTCCTTCGGTTTCAACGACCTCGAGGCGCTCATGAATGTCGCCTGTGAGGCGAAGGAGTGGATCAACGCTCATGCACTGAAGCGATGAGCTGCTTCACAGGGAAGCCTTCGGCCCTCCGGGGGCTTCCCCTCACTTTCCTCCTGCATCATTGCCGCTCCTGTTCAGCTCCCTGACCACAGCTGACCAGCCATGCCGATGCCCGACGCTAGCGTTGCGTCCCCTGATCGAATCTGCTAGAGTTTAACCAGGTTTAACTCATGAGGTAATCCAATGAGCAGAAAGACCGCGGTCTTGGGTTTTTCGGTCACCCCGGAGATTGCCGCAGAGTACGAAAAGCTCACGGCCCGCCAGAAGACGACCAAAAGCGAGCTCTTTCGACGTATGGTGGAAGCCTATAAGGACCGTCTCGCCGAGGAAGAGTTTTTTACCCTGCAACGCAAGATGGGCCGGCGTGTGCGACGGCGCGGGCCCTTGACCGAGGAAGAAGTCTCCCGCATCGTGTTCGAAGACCGCTGATGAAGGTGGTCTTCGACACCAACGTCTATGTCTCGGCCTTCCTTCTCCCGGGGAGCCTCGCCGAAGATGCCTTCCTCCACATCCAACGAAGACAGGCGACGCTCTTTACCTCCCTCCCGATTTTGACCGAAACCGCAGGCGTCTTCCGAACCAAATTTCATCAGGCCGAAGAAGACGTTGCCGCCGCCCTCCGACTCATCGGGCGCGCTGCGACGATCGTCAAGCCTTCTGTCAGAATCATGGTTCTTGAGGACCTTCCGGATAACCGCATCCTGGAATGCGCGGTTGAGGCCGCCGCCGATCTCATCGTCACCGGTGACCACCACTTACTTCGACTCAGGACCTATCAAGATGTGGCCATCGTTCGAGTGGCAGACTTTCTTCGACTCTTCCCAGAGGATCCCACTTCACCTGTAAGCGTGAAAAAGAAGAAACGCGGGCGGCAACGACGATCACTCATGCGGAGAAGACAGTGAACCCTTCCAATTGTTCGATTCAACGGAATGATTACGACCAGCTACACAAAGCTAGATAATTACCCTACGTGTTCCCGGCGTGTTCTCTTGAAGGCAACAATTGACTAGCCACCTCTCGACCCATTTCAGGAGAGTTCTGAGTTGTGGTTTCTTGTGGGATGAGGTTGTCGGATGTTGTACTAGATGTAATTACTTAATCACAGGTCCAATTTCTAAGCTGCCCGAACAACTCCTTGTATGTTAAAGTTGAAATGAGGAACCAACAACAGTAAGGTCGCCTGGAGGATTACTTCACGGCACCCTTCACGGTCTGATGCCGCTTAAGATGTCCTATGAAGCGGCGAAGAGAAGAGCTGAGACGTACGCGAAAATTGTGGAAGAGCTCCCAGAGATGCGGCGAGACACCGTGGATCTGGTGAACAAAGCGGTTGGAGAGAAGCGAGGGGAATGCACCCTTGACGATTCAAGCCCTGCGCGGTGCGCTGCATGCCCAGGAGACGTGAGCATTGCCCATTCCATTTATGCTTATCCTGACAGCAGAAATTGGAGCTTGATCCGTATCGAAAAGAAACGCTCCCCCACTCCAACCTCCCAGGTTACCCCAAGACCGTAGAGCTTTGACCGGGGAAGTGCCTCTGCTCCCGACGAGGCCGCATGTACAGTTGCGGACTGGATCAGGCATAGTACGAATATCCGCATCGGTGTCGGACACAAATTCATAAGGCTCCACTGTATGCTGTCGAGACCGCAGGTTGGAGAGACTTTTAGCACAAGTCCTGTACCTAATGTGTAACTCCGTGAGCGCATCGAGATTGTGGCTCATGATTTCTACGAATGTGTCGACATCCGTCATCTGCGCAGGTGGTTTGAGGCTGCCTAACTCACGATTTCCAGGCTAGAAGGAAGGTGAGGTCTACGATACAATCTAAAAGCTATGAATCTTAACCGCCCTTTACAGCGTCGAATGCTCCAGACTCTAAAGGAGTCTTATCCAACGCATAGCGCCAACTTTGCTCAGCTTTTTGAATCCGATCCTGACTTCATACCCAATCTCCGCTATTTAGAGGGGCATGGGTTACTCACCGGCGTCGAGAGCAAAGCACACATCCCTTACGGGCAACTCGTAAACGTCAGAATCACCGAACTGGATTGGATTTTCTCGAAGACGATGGTGGTATCGGGGCCATCCTTCGCACTGTGACGGTAAGACTCGACGCTGACCAACTCCGACAAATCCTCGCGTCGAAAGTACAGGCGCTTTCTATTCCGGAAGAAAAGAAGGCATCTGCGCTAGACAAAATCCGTAACCTTCCAACAGAGATCCTGAACAGCCTCATTATGCGTGTCATCGACAAAGGTATAGACCGGTTTCCCGAACTGTTGATGGATTTCCTTCAATGAGCTTCTTCTGGATCGCCTGCGGGAATTCCTCCTGGGACAGTTGCCTGAACTACATGTGACGATGGCTCCTCAACCTTCACATACTCCGACTCCGATTCTGCTACCACGACAGGCCAAACCAGCCCCATTAGTACCAAATCGTACCGGCCTCCTGACATGTTGTTTCTTGTGGGGTTATAGCTAAGCCCACAATCATTGATAGGCCTTGACGATGTCGTCGAGGGTGGCCTGCTCCTGATACTCCCGGCGCTTCTTCAGGGCGGCGAAGTCCTGCTCGATGGGGTTGAGGTCGGGGGAATAGGGCGCGAGGAACAGGAGGGTCGCGCCCGTCGCCTCGATGAGCTGCGCCGTTTCGGGCGAGGTATGAAATGCGGCGTTGTCCATGATAACGAGATGTTGGGCGTTCAGACGCGGGCATAACCTCGTCTTCAGCCAGGCGGTGAAGACCGCCGTATCGCAGGTTCCTTCGAACAGACAGGGCTCTGCAAGTCGCCCATCCATGCGAGCGGCAATGAGCGAGGTGCGTGGCCGTCGCTGTCCGGAAACCAGGCCATCCACGCGCTGGCCTTTCGGTGCGTACCCATAGCGCCGCGCCGTCGAAGGCGCAAACCCGCATTCATCGATGTAGACGGGCTGTTTGCCGCGTCGTAGGAACCGTTCGCGAAGACGGAGGAACCATCTTCGTCGGAGAGGGTCGCGTTCTTGGTAGCCCATCCTTTTTTTTATGCGTGACCGCCAGTTTTCGCAGCGCGTTCCAGATGCAATGCCGGGAGACGTGGAAATGCCGCGCCCGTTCTGCGTGCGTCCGATCGGGATGGTCCTCCACATGACGGCGTAACTGCTCCCAATCCAACTTATGGGCCCGGCGAGGGCCGGGGCGCTGGTACGCCAGGCCGCCAGGCTTGAGCCAGCGATACACGCTCGCCTCCCCCACCTTGAATCGCCGAGCCGCTTCGGCCTTGCTTCCACCGCCTCGGACAAAATCCACGACCCGTTGGCGCAAATCTGATGAGCATCGCATGCCCCCATGATCGCCAAAGTTCACCGTCAATGTCCATCAGTAATTGAGGGCTTGGCTATAGGTTGTCTGAAGTAGCACTAGGGGTAACTCCTAAACCGCGGGTCAAAACATTGCCGTGGAATCCAGGAACTAGCTCGTATCACGCAGCTCGCGTTGCGTGGTTGAGACGTGCGGTACACTAGACAGTGGGAGTACTGTGCTCGTGAAGGCCGTCAAGCTCACACGTACATTGGCCCACCGTCGCCAAGAGTGACCCACCCCCAGCGACCCGGTACGCGAACGAAGTCATGTCGTGAACACTCAGCACTACGATACGTTCATGCGTTTAGTTGGTCACCGTGAAGCCGCGTGCTCGTAGGATTGCGCGAATCGTGTCGACTTTCACCGTCTTATAGTTCAGGTTGATCGCCGCAGTCACGAGCGCATTCGCCGCAACATTAAACGTGGCATTCGCCGGGAGCAAAAAATGGTGTTGTACGATCGCGGTGTCGGCCAGCGCCGCCCCAAGCTGATTGTGAATCTGCCAGAGAGCCGCGGACCAAATCTCTCCATCATCGTGGGGTTCGCCCACCACCGACTGCGGATAAAGTTTCGTGCTATCGAGCCGGCGAAGACAAGGCGGTATCGCCGAATCGTAGGATGAGGCATCCCATGACGCGAGACACGGACTGCGAGGACCAGAAACGGGCCACTTCTGCTCGTTCACCGTCCCAGCCCAATAATCCGCAAACCCCTCGCCGAGCGCAGCCGCCTCAGGAGCGGAGCCAAACCCCGGCACAATGTCATCCTGGATCGCATGACCGTACTCATGGAGAATGACATCGGCATCTTCGGCGTCGTCTACACCCCCGAGGCCATATGAAATGTCCTTGCTTTTGGGCGTGTAGAACGAGTTGTCCCTCTTGTACCGGTCGACGCTAAAGGACTGCTGCCGATTATTCACATTGGTAAAGCCTAACGACTGGATATACCGCTGAGCGAAGTCGAGATAGTAATAGCCCATCGTCTCGCTAAAGCCGTTCGAACTTCGATCGTACACAAAGCTTTGGTTGTTCGACGTCACCCGCCTTTTTGTTAAGCTGCTGGACGCAAAAGGCCCGTCCAGAAGACCGTTTCCAACGAGACCTCGCAGGATGACCGTGCTATAGGCGCTTCTTGGAACCGCCGCGGCGGAATCGCTTTGGTCAGTCAAGGTGTTACTGCCCGAGGCGACGATCGCATTCACTTCAAATATTTGGCCGCTTCCATCCACATAGCGATTGAGATCCCGGGCTGGTGTCAGGATCGTGCCCTTCCGTGCATGCACAAATACTTGCCACGTTGGCCCGTGGGTGGGCACCACGACTTCCCAGGCAAGGGTCGGCGTACCGCTTTCCGCATAAATGACCAGCCGGGTCGAAGGACCAGGTAGATCGTCCGTCGGTCCGTCGTCCTTTGGTCTGGCAGGCACTCCTCCTCGAGCCGTGTTCACCGCGTCGGCCTCCGTCACCGTTGGCGGGAGGGTCGCACGA
>Ga0224501_10004458_pt1 | contig 11052 bp, 5 predicted proteins | sample SF_Oct11_sed_USG_4_FD_169105 | JGI IMG/M metagenome (GOLD analysis project Ga0224501, IMG submission 169105) | Sediment microbial communities from San Francisco Bay, California, United States - SF_Oct11_sed_USGS_8_1 | ecosystem: Environmental > Aquatic > Marine > Sediment | place: USA...
CTTGTTTATATCCTCGGTAGAAATCTCCACCTCATTCAAGTACCTCTCCATGAGTTCATCATCCACATCGCTGAGCACTTCTAACATCTCGCCCCTTTTTGTTTGGGCCTCCACAAAGTAGTCCTCCGAAATATCACGCACCTCAAACTTTGTTCCCAGCAGATCATTCCCCCAGTCAATCTCTTTCATCTCAACCAGGTCAATCACACCTCTGAAATTTTCCTCTCTCCCGAGTGGGATCTGTATCACTAACGGCTTTATCCCCAGCCGTTCTTTCATCTCTTCTATTGCCTTTTCAGGATTGACCCCGACCCTGTCCATCTTGTTGATGTAAAGGATCCTAGGGATACGATATCTATCAGCTTGTCGCCAAACTGTCTCCGACTGGGCCTCTACGCCCCCGACACCGCAAAGGATGATTATTGCGCCGTCAAGGACACGAAGCGAACGCTCCACCTCCACAGTAAAGTCTACATGCCCTGGAGTGTCGATGATATTGATTTGGTGGTTTTTCCAGTAACAGGTTGTCGCTGCTGAGGTTATGGTGATTCCACGCTCCTGCTCCTGCGCCATCCAATCCATAACCGCTGTGCCCTCATCCACTTCTCCGATCTTATAAGTGATACCTGTGTAAAAGAGAATGCGCTCCGTAGTGGTAGTCTTTCCCGCATCGATATGCGCCATGATTCCGATGTTTCTGACTCGATCGATAGCGTATCTTCGTGTCAACTTTTCGCTCCATTTTAAGCTGAGATATAGCCAAAATTAGAAGACTACCATCTATAATGAGCAAAAGCTCTGTTGGCTTCTGCCATCTTATGCGTATCCTCTCTTTTCTTTATCGCTCCACCGCGGTTATTAACAGCATCCAGAATTTCCGCGGCCAATTTATCCATCATAGTCTTTCCCGATCTATCTCGGGCGTAACGAAGGATCCATCTTACTGCCAAGGAAGTTGAACGGTTCAGAGGAACTTCTACTGGAACCTGATAGGTCGCTCCTCCAACTCTTCTGGATTTCGTCTCGAGAAAGGGCCGAGTGTTCTCGACGGCCTTTTCAAACATCTTCAGAGGGTCCTCTTTGGCTTTCTGCTTGATCTGTTCCATGGCTCCGTAAACGATTCTTTCAGCTACGCTTCTCTTCCCCTTGCTCATCACCGTGTTAACAAATTTGGAGATGAGCGTGCTGTTGTAGAAATGATCTGGTCTCGGCTTTCTCTTCTTGATCGTTCCTCGTCTAGGCATGAGTATCTCCTCTATTCAGCGACCTTCTTCTGTTTAGGCCTTCTGCTGCCGTATTTAGACCTTCCCTTCAATCGGTCCTGGACACCCTCGCAGTCCAAAGACCCGCGAATGACATGATACCGGACTCCTGGTAAGTCTTTGACTCTTCCTCCTCGGATAAGAACGATCGAATGCTCCTGAAGGTTGTGGCCAATACCAGGGATATAGCCGGTCACTTCAATATTATTTGTAAGCCTGATTCGCGCCACCTTCCTCATAGCGGAATTAGGCTTTTTTGGTGTCGTAGTAAATACACGCGTACAAACCCCTCGTTTTTGAGGACATCTCTCGAGTGCGGGAGACTTGCTCTTGTATTTCTTTGCCACTCTCCCTTTTTTTACCAGTTGATTTACAGTCGGCACTTCATCTACTCCTGTGTATGTATATAGACAGTATGAGTATTCGTCTATAGGATATAGATTTCCTCTAGACGAATGTGTGGATAATAGCAAAATCAGTTTGCTATGTCAAGGATTTTGAGGCATTTAGAGCAATTTTCAACTGGGAAGAGTGAGGTCCACTTCCTCCTCTCTCTCTGCCTCTCCTTCCTCTTTTAATTCCACATCTCGATAGAACCTGTAGCCAGTCCCAGCGGGAATGAGTCGTCCCATAATAATGTTTTCTTTCAGACGTCGCAAGTGATCCACTTTTCCGTACAGACTGGCCTCAGTCAAGATTCTTGTCGTTTCCTGGAATGAGGCTGCAGCAATGAAACTGTCCGTGCTCAACGCACTCTTAGTGATTCCCAAAAGCAAAGGCCTTGCTTTAGCAGGTTTGCCTCCATTCTTAACGACTCTCTCATTTTCTTCCTGAAAAACGAATTTATCGACTTGCTCATCTATTAAAAATTCCGTATCTCCGACCTCCTCCACCTTCACCCAGCGGAACATCTGTCGGATGATAATTTCGATGTGCTTATCATTAATAACAACACCCTGGAGCCTGTAAACCTCCTGAATTTCTCTCAAGAGATACTCGGCCAATTCCTTCTCACCAAGGACCTTGAGAATATCATGAGGATTCACTGATCCATCCATCAGAGGAGTCCCCGCTCTGACTTTCTCTCCTTCCCCAACACTTAGATGGGCTCCCTTGGGAATGAAATACTCCTTTTCTCCTCCTTTCTCATTGTGGACCGTCAGCTTTCTATGACCACGGACTAGCCCTCCAAATTTTACCAATCCATCAATCTCAGAAACCACGGCAGGATTCTTGGGCCTTCTGGCTTCGAACAGCTCCTCTGCTCTTGGTAGACCTCCTGTGATGTCCTTCGTTCGCGCTGCTTCTCTTGGGATTTTTGCCAAAATGTCTCCGGCAAAGATCTTATCATTATCCTTGACTTCAAGGTTAGCTCCTGCAGGCAGGAAGTATTTTCGAAGAACGACAGGCTTTCCTTGTTCATTCTTTTTCTTAGGATGGAAGATCATTATCTGAGGTTGCAGCTTTTCATCTTTAGGATCTGTGACCACTTGGGTGATTAAGCCAGTAAATTCATCTTGGATTTCTTCCATAGTCAGGCCGAGAACAACATCATGAAACTTTACCACACCGCTTTCTTCTGTCAAAATGAAACTAGAGAATGGATCCCATTCAGCGAATTCCTGTCTCGCCTTGACCTCTTCACCCTCCTTCAGTAGCACCTTTGCTCCGTAAGGGACCTGGTAATGCTCGATTTCTCTTCCGCGGTGGTCAAGGACAGCAATATTGGCGTTTCGATTCACAACAACGATGGATCCCTCCTTGTTGATAACATAGTTCAAGTTGTTGAACTTAACCATACCGTCGTTTTTGGCCTCGAGTTTCGATCGCTCTAATCCTCTCATGGCAATACCACCGATGTGAAAGGTTCTCATGGTCAGCTGTGTCCCAGGCTCTCCGATGGATTGGGCTGCGATAATCCCTACAGCTTCCCCGAGTTCGACAAGGTTCCCAGAAGCCATATCCCTGCCATAACAGAGCTGACAGATGCCTCTCTTGGATTCACAAGTCAGGAGGGAACGAATCTTGACTCTCTCGATTCCTAAATTCTCGAGATTATGGGCGATTTCTTCAGAAATTTCCTCGTTCACATCCATGATGATCTCATTCGTGTCAGGATGGAGCACCTTTTCCAAAGATACGCGTCCAACTATCCTGTCTATAAAGGGCTCGATCAATTCTCCGTTTTCAACGATAGCGTTAACATTCACTCCTTTAAACGTCCCGCAGTCATGCTCATCAACAATAACTTCCTGGGAGACATCCACCAGTTTTCGAGTCAAATAGCCAGAATTGGCTGTCTTTAAGGCCGTATCTGCTAATCCTTTTCTCGCTCCGTGAGTGGAGATGAAGTACTGTAACACATTAAGCCCTTCTCTTAGATTGGAAAGAATCGGTGTTTCAATGATTTCACCTGAAGGCTTACTCATAAGTCCTCTCATTCCAGCTAGCTGACGAATCTGTTGCTTGTTTCCTCTAGACCCGGAGTCAGCCATCACAAAAAGTGGATTCAGATCATCACCTTCAAAACTGATCTCCCGCATCTTGTCTATCATCACACTGGAAACCTTATCTGTCACAGCTCCCCAAATCTCGACAACTCTGTTGAAACGCTCTCCAGCGGAGATGGTTCCTTCTCTGTAAAGGTCCTCGATCTTCTGGACTTCTTTCTGGGCCTTTTCGATCAATCTGGGTTTATCCTTGGGGATGATGAAATCATCAATACCCAACGAAAATCCCGCAAAGGTGGAATAGTTGAATCCAAGCTCTTTCATCTTATCCAGCATTTCGATGGTGGATTGAAGACCTTTGTTCAGATAAACGTAGTAGACCAAATTCTCAAGGCCTTTTTTCTTCAAGACTCCATTAACAAAAGGAATCCCTTCAGGAATGACCGTATTGAAGATAATTCGCCCCGCAGTTGTCTCGACAAGCCTGTTGTCGAGTTCCACAATAGGGCAAGCCAGAATCGCTTGAGTATCATAATAGGTGGACAGATTCATAAAAAGTCCCTTGTATTTGACTTTTATCGCGGCCTGAAGACCGATCCCCTTATTTTCCAGAGCCAGCAGCGCCTCATCCTCAGAAGAGAAGCTCCTTCCTTCCCCTTTGCGTGATTTTCTTTCCAAGGTTAAGTAATAGCAACCGAGAACCATATCTTGGCTTGGGATGGCCAGGGGACGACCATGGGCAGGAGAAAGAATATTATTGGTGGAAAGCATCAATGTCTGGGCTTCAACTTGAGCTTCGACTGAAAGGGGGATATGAACAGCCATCTGGTCGCCATCAAAGTCCGCGTTAAAGGCTGCACAGACTAAAGGATGAATCTGGATAGCCTTCCCTTCCACCAAAACAGGTTCAAAAGCCTGAATCCCCAACCGGTGCAATGTGGGCGCTCGGTTGAGCAGGATGGGATGCTCTTTAACGACCTCTTCTAGGAAATCCCAAACCTCTGGTCTCTCTTGTTCGTGCCATTCTCGGGCGATTTTCACACTCGGGACAAGACCTTCTTTCTCTAATTTATGAAAAATAAAGGGCTTAAAAAGCTCTAGAGCCATCTTTTTAGGAAGACCGCACTGGTTAAGCTTTAGCTCCGGTCCCACAACGATGACTGACCGACCTGAATAATCGACTCTTTTTCCAAGCAGGTTCTGCCTAAACCGCCCCTGTTTTCCTCTGAGCGCTTCACTCAAGGACTTCAAGGGCCTCCGATTTGCGCCAAGATGGACACGTCCTCTCTTTCCATTGTCAAACAGTGCATCGACTGCCTCTTGTAACATCCTCTTCTCATTGCGTATGATGAGCTCAGGAGCCCTGAGTTCTATCAATTTTTTCAGACGGTTGTTCCTGTTGATAACTCTGCGGTAAAGATCATTCAGGTCAGAAGTCGCAAAACGCCCTCCATCCAAACGAACCAAGGGCCTCAAATCCGGAGGTATAACAGGGACAACATCAAGAATCATCCAATCTGGACGATTACCCGATTTTTTGAGGGCTTTGAAAACCCTTAGCCGTTTAGCATGACGAAGTCTTCTTTGTTGAGAAGTCTCCTTTTTCATCAATGTCCTCAGGGATTCTGCCTCTTTATTTATATCGATCTGCTCCAAAAGGTTTTTTATAGCTTCTGCTCCTATGGATGTCTGGAATTTATCACCAAACTTTTCTTGGGCATCCTTGTATTCCTCCTCGGTCAGGAGTTGTCTTTCCCGCAGCGGAGTATTTCCAGGATCGGTCACAATGTAGGACTCGAAGTACAGCACCTTTTCCAAATCTTTAATGGAAAGGTCAAGCACAAGGCCTATGCGGCTGGGAGTCCCTTTGAAAAACCAAATATGGGCCACAGGAGACGCCAGCTGGATATGTCCCATTCGTTCACGGCGCACCTTGGATCGAGTCACTTCCACACCACATCTTTCACATATGATTCCTCTGTACTTCATCCGTTTGTATTTTCCGCAAAGACACTCATAATCATTGATCGGGCCAAAAATCTTAGCACAGAAGAGTCCATCTTTTTCCGGCTTAAAGGTCCTGTAATTGATGGTTTCAGGCTTGGTCACCTCACCCCAAGACCAAGTCTTAATTCTCTCAGGTGAGGCGATGCTGATTCTGACCCTATCAAAGTCGACCTTAGGTCTTCCACCCAAAGGATGCCTGGTATCCATCATTCTTCTCCTTTTAAAATTTGAGGGACATCAATTCCCCAAGGTAAAATTTCTTCCTTTTCGGCCTTTTCCAGTTCCACATTCAAACACAGGCTCTGCAGTTCTCGAATAAGAACATTCACAGATTCAGGAAGCCCTGGTGTGAACTCTAGATCTCCTTTTACAATGGCCTCGTATATCTTTGCCCTTCCTTCTACATCGTCTGATTTGGCTGTTAAAAGCTCCTGAAGTGTAAAGGCTGCTCCGTACGCTTCCAAGGCCCAAACCTCCATCTCTCCAAACCGCTGACCACCGAATTGGGCTTTTCCTCCAAGGGGCTGTTGGGTTATAAGAGAATACGGACCCGTGGAACGTGCATGAATCTTGTCATCCACGAGATGATAGAGTTTCATTATGTAAATGTAGCCTACAGTTACTTCGTGGTCCAGCAGCTCTCCGGAAATACCGTCATAGAGAGGAAGCTTCCCCGACTCAGGCAAACTGGCTTTATTAAGAAGCTTTTTTATCTCTGTCTCCGAAATTCCATCAAAAACAGGAGTGGATATCCAAAGATTCAGGTTTTTTGCCGCCCAACCCAGATGTGTCTCCAATATCTGGCCGACATTCATTCGTGAAGGTACACCTAAAGGATTCAGGACTATTTCGACTGGTGTCCCATCGGGAAGCCGCGGCATATCTTCTTCGGGGACGATTTTTGCTACGATTCCTTTGTTGCCGTGACGTCCGGAAACCTTATCCCCGACAGATAGCTTTCTCTTCATGGCAATGTAAACTTTAATAACCTGGATTACCCCGGGAGCTAATTCATCTCCCTTCTTCAATGTCTCGACCTTCTCTTTAAAGTCCGCTCTAAGTGCTTCGATCTGTCGCTTAACCTTTTTTTCAATATCTTTAACTTCTCTCTCTCTCTCTGCATTCTCCACGAGCTCGAGTTTTGGAATGTCTTCGAATCCAAGTTTTTCCAGAACGCTCTCGGTTAACTTAGCTCCTTTTTTAAGGGCCAGGTCACCAATCTTTTGATCCTTTGCAACAATTTCTCCCTTCAGAATGATCTTTATTCTGCTCCATATCTCCATATCTAAAATGCTGATTTCATCCTCCAAGTTCCTCTTCATCTTGGCGATTTCATCTTTTTCAATGACTTTAGCTCTTGATCCTTTCCCAGTTCCTCGTCTGGAGAAAATCCTCACATCGATAACCATCCCTTCGATGCCCGGAGAACAATACAGAGAAGCATCCTTGACATCCAACGCCTTCTCTCCGAATATGGCCTTGAGGAGTTTCTCTTCGGGTGAAAGTTGAGTTTCCCCTTTGGGGGCCACCTTTCCTACCAAGATATCTCCAGATTTCACATGGGCACCAATCCTGACGATTCCGTTTTCATCCAGATTGCGGAGAAGATTCTCAGGAACATTGGGAATATCTCTTGTGATTTCCTCAGGGCCTAGTTTAGTATCACGGGCTTCAAGGGATTCCTCGATGATATGGAGGGAGGTGAAAATATCGTCTTTAATCAATTTTTCACTGACGATGATAGCATCCTCAAAGTTGTATCCTCTCCAAGGCATGAAGGCACACAGAACATTACGACCGAGAGAGAGCTCACCCAAATCTGTACAAGAACTATCGGCCAGAACCTGACCTTCTTTTATGTCATCCCCCTTCCTCACGATCGGACGATGGGATAAGCAGGTGTTCTGGTTGGTCCTAAGAAATTTGGTCAGAAGATACAGGTCTGTTCCGACTTCATGTTTTGTTGCTCCGTTTTTCTCATTCACACGTATCAAGATTCTATCTGCATCAACAAATTCCACCACACCTGCACGCTTACAAATGATGACATCCCCAGAGCCTTTGGCTACGAGATGCTCAATACCGGTGCCTACGAATGGTGCCTCAGGTCTGAGCAGTGGGACAGCCTGTCTCTGCATATTTGAACCCATAAGGGCTCGGTTAGCATCATCATGCTCCAAAAAGGGAATGAGTGAGGTAGAGAGAGATACCAGCTGTTTCGGTGATACATCAAGGTAATCGATCTGTTCTCGTGGAAGCACCTTTGGATTCCCAGCCTGTCTGGCACTCACCAGTTCGTTTATAAAATATCCATTTTCATCAATCGGGGCATTCGCTTGGGCGATGTTGTGTTTCTCCTCTTCCCAAGCTGTCAGATAAAAGCAATAGGGCTCAGAAACAGGGAGTTGTTTGTTGTTGTCTCTCTTCAGCCTTTTGACTTCTTTTCCTAGCTCTGTCCTCTCGATAACCTTTCCTACACTAAAGGGACTGCTTCCAGGATGGAGAATCTTCACGTAGTCTATAACCCTCCCATCTTTAACTTTTCGATAGGGAGTCTCGATAAATCCAAATTCATTCACCCGGGCATAGCAGCTTAGAGAAGAAATCAAACCTATGTTCGGACCTTCTGGCGTTTCGATCGGACATATCCTGCCATAATGAGAGCCCTGGATATCCCTCACCTCGAAACCAGCTCTTTCCCGGCTCAGACCTCCAGGCCCTAATGCGCTCAGTCGTCGCTTGTGCGTGATTTCAGCAAGACTATTTATCTGATCCATAAATTGAGAGAGTTGAGAACTACCGAAAAATTCTTTTAATGCCGCAATCACTGGTTTAGAATTAATTAGATCTTGAGGCATGGCAGAGGCAAGATCTGTTGCGATAGTCATTTTTTCTTTTATGGTTCTCTCCATTCTTGTTAACCCGATACGAAATGCGTTTTCAACCAATTCACCCACAGACCGAACTCGTCGATTGCCAAGGTGGTCGATATCATCCACTTCACCCTCTCCAGACCGCAGACGAAGCAGATATTTGATCACCTCGACAAAATCTAAAGGAGCGAGCGTTTTCTCGTCTAGTAGTGCATCCATTCCTAATTTGATGTTCATCTTAAGACGACCGATTCGGGAGAAATTGTACTTCTGGGGATTGAAGAACAAATTATGGAAGAGGTTATGAGCACCCTCAAGAGTGTGAGGTTCACCCGGACGAAGCTTCTTATATATTTCGCCAAGTGCTTGGTTCGTGTCCTTGCAATGGTCTTTCTTCAGCGTGTTGATTATAAGATCAGCGACTTCGTTATCTTCTGGGAAAAATACATCGATCGGCTCACCGACTTGGACGAGCTGATCTAATTTTTTTTCATCAAGCACTTGCAAGCTTTGAATGACATTTTCCACTGAAGAAACAGACCAAACTCCTTTGAATTCTTTACTCAAGAGGGGCACTTTTTCTATTTTGTGCTTATTAAGGATTTCAAGATCTTCCTCATTGATTTTCTTCTTCCCTCGCAGTACCACTTTCTTCGAAGCTGGATCGAGAACATCCTTACCCAGGATTTTTCCTATTAAACTCTCGGATACATCCCAAAGCAATTGTCCCTCTTCGGGAAACAATTTATACACCTTATAAAAGAGGCGGAGAATTTCTGCGTCAGATCCGAAGCCCAAAGCTCTCAGAAATACCGAGGCTAAAAATTTCTTCTTCCGATCCAGACGGGCATACATGATATTCTTGGTATCATATTCAAACTCCACCCAAGCTCCTCTATAAGGAATGATCTTCCCTATAAAAAAGCCCTTGGCATCTCCTGGTCGGAAAAAGACACCTGGTGACCTCTGAAGCTGACTAACCACAACCCTCTCAATCCCATTAAAGATAAAGGTTCCCTTACTCGTCATGAGAGGGATATCCCCGAAATACACTTCTTGTTCTTTGATGTGCTTCAATCTTTTAGCCTTTGTGGTCTGGTCCTTTTCCCAGGAGATCAACCTCACCTTTATCCTAAGAGGAACAGAAAAGGTGTATCCTTTCTGAAGGCACTCATATGATGAGTATTTCAGCTTAAGATTCACGTTATCCCCACAGTGGTCGCACAATGGCACTTCGATCTTTTTCATAGCACCACAATAGGGACAGATATCTTTTTCAGTCAGCTCAACATCCGGTGGCAAAAGCGTATCACATCCCATGCATTTCCGCCTGGCATTTTCAACGCCTTTCAACCGTCCACATTTGCACTCCCAATTGCCGATAGAATAGTTGATGAAATCAAGCTGAGTCGTCTCCTTGAAATCGGACACAGGGAAGATGTCCCTAAATGCAGCTTGGAGTCCTACATCTTTTCTCTCTTCAGGTAACGATTCCATCTGAAGAAAATCTGAATAGGATTGTTTCTGAATGGCCAGGAGGTCTGGCATAGGGAAGACGCTTTCGATCTTCGAAAAGTTACGCCTTTTCCGATAAATATGGTCGATTTCTTCGTGCATGTTTAGCTCCTAGAGAAAAATTATTGAAGCTCGATCTCGGCCCCCACTTCTTCGAATTTTTTCTTGATCTCCTCTGCCTCTTCTTTAGGAACATTCTCTTTGACCGGCTTTGGTGCACTATCCACCAAATCTTTGGCTTCTTTCAAACCCAGGCTTGTCACTTCTCTTACGGTTTTGATGACGTTGATCTTTTTGTCACCTACGCTCTTTAAAATAACTGTGTATTCAGCTTTCTCTTCTTCGGCTTTAGCTTCTGCCTGAGGGGCTGCAGCACCAGGAAAAGCCATAGGGAACGCTGCCGCAGCAGCACTCACACCATATCTCTCCTCAAATTCCTTGATGTAGTCAACCAACTCTAAAACTGTCAGTTTGTCCAGGTGTTCAAAGAACTGTTCCTTTGTCAACTTTGTTTTTTCCTTCTTTGCCTTCGTGGTTTCATTGGCATCATTTGTTTGTGCTTTGGGCATTTTTACCTCCAACCCTATTTTTTTGATTTAAGTTGACTCAACAACCGGCCTAAACTCTCTGTAGGGGCTTGCCAAGTCCGTAAAAATTTTATCAATGGATAGGTCATTAAAAAGCCGATCTTAGCTACCAAGTCATCCCGGGAATTCAGATCGGCTACTTCTACGAATCTGTCTTCAGGAAGGAAATGTCCTTCCAATAAACCTGCTTTAAACTTCAAAACCTTATGCTGTTCGGAAAAATCCCTTATTAGACGCGCGAGCTGCAAAGGATTTGAAGACGCGAAAGCAATAGCCGTAGGCCCTCGGAAATGCGCTTTCAAATCCTCCGGCACGTCCTCTTTCAGTGCTTTCAAAGCCAACCGGTTTTTTACCACCT
>Ga0224501_10004459_pt1 | contig 11051 bp, 11 predicted proteins | sample SF_Oct11_sed_USG_4_FD_169105 | JGI IMG/M metagenome (GOLD analysis project Ga0224501, IMG submission 169105) | Sediment microbial communities from San Francisco Bay, California, United States - SF_Oct11_sed_USGS_8_1 | ecosystem: Environmental > Aquatic > Marine > Sediment | place: USA...
CGAGCTCACGGAGGATCCGCACCCGGCTCGGGATCGGGACGGTCAGAGCTCCCTCGAGCCGTCGGATCACGGGCAGAAACACCCTCACCGGACCGGAGCTCATGCGGGCGCCTGGTCGGGGCCACGGAGCACTCGCACGAGTCGGGACACCACGTCCTCCACACGGCCGGTCTCTCCGGAAAGGTGTCTCCGCCCTTTTCCCGTCAGGGAGTACACCTTCTTTCGACGCCCCACGTCCTTCGACCACGTCCCGCGGATCAGCCCTTCCTTCTCCAGCCGGTGCAGGATGGGATAGAGCGTGCCGTGGCGAAAGCGGAACAGACCGTTGCTCTCGTTCTCGATGTCGAGGACGATCTGATACCCGTGCTTCGGCTCGGAACGCAGCGCGGAGAGGATCAGCAGCTCGTTGATGTCACGGGCGAACCCCTGGATGTCGAAATCATCTTCGGGCACGTCGCAATTCCTCCAGGGTGGTCGGAGACGTCGATACCTCGACGGTGGTTATATCGTGACTCTATATATCGGCCACCGATAGGGCGCGCAAGGATAATCTTCCGGAAGGGGACACGGCTGTCGGTGGGAGAGTTTGCGGCGTACGTTGCGACCGCGTCATCCCGATTCGGAGGCGCCCCCGCGGGGACGAACCTCGGGTTGGTCCGCCGCGCATCAGATGGGAGACCCACAGCGATTCCCACCCTCCACCATCCCCGGGGACGTGAAGGATGAACCGAAGACTGCTCCTGATCACCGCGGTGGCGATCGGCGCCGCCCTCTACCTGCGGGCCGATGGCTCCGACGGAACGCGCCTCGACGACGCCGGGTCCGAGTCGGCCCCGATCCACGACGTGGGGGTCTCGAACGCGGCCGGGCGCTCCGGCGCTTACTATGCGCCCCTCGGGCTCTCGCCGGTGGACGTGCCGGTCCTGGTCCTGATGCATCCCACCGGCTCGTCCGGCCGAGCCTTCATCCCGGCGTTCCGGTCTCTCGCCGACTCACTGGGCTTTCTCATCGTCGCGCCGGACTCGCGCACGACACCGACGGGGGTCGTGACCTGGCAGGTGGGCGACCGACAGGGCGACGTGACCGACGATCTTCTGCACACCATGTCGGTCCTGGAGTGGGTCCGCCGCGAGACCCTCCTGGTCATGGACGAATCGAGAGTCCTGATCGCGGGGTTTTCCGGCGGAGCGAGCATGGCCCCGTACATCGCGACCAATCGCTCTCCGTTCACCCACGCCGCCGTCCTCCACGGAAGAGTGTTCACGGGCGGCCTCGGCCGGCGAGGAGTCCGGACGTGGCTCTCGACGGGAGCCGAGGACGACTTCGCCCCGGTCGGCGAAGTCAGGAGCCTCGCCGCGGAGCTTCGCAGACTGCGCTACGACGTGACCGAGGGGACGTACTCCGGTGGTCACGGCTTGAGCGCCGATGAGAAGGCGGATCTCATCGCCTGGTGGTTGGGGCCCTAAGCCACGCCAAGACGATCGACAACGAGCCCTTCCGGCGACATGATGGTACTCACCAGAGGGGACGAGTCCTGGAGGAGCCGGTCGGATGAAGCTCACGATCGAGGAACACCCGGAGACGATCAAGCGATATCGGCACATCAAGCCGGCGCCGTCTCGAAAGGGCGGCCGGTGTGCGACCAGACTATTGGGCACGTCGCGTCTCTGCACTCTGAGCCCGGGCCATTCCGGGCCCCACGTAGCCCACGGAGCGTTCAACAAGGTCGTCGCCGTGTGGGATGCAGGGGCCACCGTGCGGAAGTCGGAGGGGGACACGCACCGGGCCGGGAGCGTCGTCCCGCGAAGGCCGCCGCGCGAAGGAGGGATCGTACGGGCGATGAAGGATTTCGGGCGCCGGGTGACCCGATACACCGAGCACTTCATGGAAGAAATCTTCCTTCTGGTCTTCGTCCTCGCCATGGTGGGATTCGTGATCGACTGGGCCCTTCGCATCATGGGGGTGCGGTAGTAACCCCCGGTTGGGTAGAACGACAGATGGGACCATGTGGGTCGACTCTGGTGTGCTCCAAGAATCAGTGGTCGAACGGAGGAGACATTGAGACTCGCGATATTTTCACCAGGATGTCGCCCAGTCATCATATGGATGGCGGGACCCCTGTTCCTCCTTCTCGCCGTCCAAGGTATCGCGTTCTGGGGGCTGATCCTGGCCTCGCTCTGGTTCAATCCAAGCCACGGGTCGGCCGTCGCCTTTGGCATGGAAATCCCGGGTGTCCTCCACGGGCTGGGTATGACCCCGATCGTAGTGGCGGTATACGGCGCCCTGGGAGTCCTCGGATATGGCTTCCTCATGGAAGAACCATGGGCGCAGCCGCTCGGGGCGCTGTACGGCGTGGGTGCAGGCCTGGCAAGTGGCGTCGCCGTTCTACTGTCAGGAGCTCCATGGATACATGGCGTCACGAGCCTTCTGTGGGGCATTCTCGTCTCTGGCGTGTGTGCTGCCCACCTCTACAGAAAGCCAGCGGTAGTGGCCTACTATGGAGCCATGGGTTCCCGAGGTAGGGCGTAGGCCAGGTGCTGCCGGGACGGATGGAGTGGGTAGGTAGGCGAATCGTTCTTCCCAACCAGCCGTTGCTACTGGGACGAGACATCAGAGTGGCGCACGCGTCCGGCGCGCGATATGCATCTAGGGCGCGCAGTAGAACTGCAAGCCGTTTGAGAGCGCACTATCAGGGGGAACATTGAGCGAAGGCACGAGGTGGAAGGGGAAGCTGGGGGAGGCAGTGGTGATCGTGGCCTCGATTCTCCTGGCGTTCTGGATCGATGCGTGGTGGGTCGGGCGCGAAGAGGCCCGGGACGAACGCGAGTCCCTGGAGTTGCTCAGCCGCGACCTCAATGCGGCGATCGTCCAGTTAACTGAGTTCGCAGACTTCGCCCAGCAGGTCGGCACCGAAGGGCTTGAGGCTGCGGAAGCGCTCAGCACGGGCGATGTACACGACCACCGCCAGTTGTCCCGGATGATCCAGCGAGCCTCTGATCGGAAGACGGTCGCCTTGCCAACCGCCGCGTATACAGACCTGGTAAGTACAGGCACCCTTAGGCTCGTCCGGAATCGGGATCTTCGTGACGCCATCGTTCGATTCTACGAGTCAGCCGAAATCGCGCAGCGCATCCTTGAGAAGAATAGTTCTCTCTTTCTCGATGGGCACATCTACAGCTTCTACGCGGACGGTCTACTCATGTGGCGCGTCGACGAGCCGTGGGGGCATCGCGAAGCCCAAGTGGTGGCAACAGAAAAGGCAGCCGAACAGCTCTCCGAAGATTTCGAATACCCCCCAGACTACTTCTGGTCCTTGCCGACTAACTCCCTGGAATGGCATCGCCTGCGGAGCAGCCTGTCGGTGACTGCCCACACGCTCTTCATGGGTCGGGAGTACGCTCTTGAGGTTATTGAGGATGCGCGAACCTTGGACGCTGAGGTCCGAAAGGAACTGGAGGCCCGTTGAGCCGCGCTTTCTAACCAGCCGTTGGAGAGCCTTGAGGTATGATTCGTGAGATCCGCTGAAGTCCGAGAGCTCATAGTCCGAATGGACCGCGTCGGGACCCGGTTCGAAAGCTACCTGGGAGTCGACCGGGAGCGAGTCGAAGCGTGGGGTGATGGAGTCCGAATAGCTCCGCGGCGTCAAATCCAGTTGAGATGGCTGCGATCATTTACTGATGCACTCGAACACGCCTGTCGGGCTACCGTGCCTGAGTGTGGTCACGATTTCGAACCGACCCTCGGGGTTGTGATACGTGTCGTGGGAAAGAAAGGTACGCCGAAGCTCGCCGCAGAAATGAAGTCCCTGCTGATAGACCACATCGAACCATGTCCGTCGTGCGACCAGCGGGAGCGGATCTTCACCCAGTATTTCGGACAACTCGGGTCGATTCCAGCATCGACTCCTGTCGCTGTGGAAATGGGAATGCTGGTGGGTGGGGTCTTCGGCCTGGTAGTCTTCATGGTTGTATCAAGTGCTGTGATCGTCGACACTGAAGCAACCCCACTCCTCAGGTGGATCTGGTCTGCGGTGGCGGCTAGCCTCGGAGCGATGTTGGGTCGTGTCTGGATGCGATGGTACTATCAACTGTAAGCCATGCCGGCCGGGGGCTCTCTAACCAGCCGTTGCTACTGGCGCGAGTGATCCGAGTGGCGCGGGTGTCCCGCGCGCGGTATGCATCTAGGGCACGCAGTAGAACGGCGAGCCGATATACCGCCGAATAATGGATGTGGATATTCCGACCGACTTCCCTTGTGTGGACGACTGCGACAGGTAGTGCATTGCCCGGTAGCGGGTTGTCGACGTCCGCCTGCTCACGGACCTGGATATCAGATGGTACGAGTTGTGGTCTCATGCAGTATCTAGGCCTTCCGAAACAAGCAGCGTCGACATGAATTGGCAGCCGATCACGTTCATTATCGGGATGTTCGTCTTTTCCATAGTTCGCCTGTGGCAGACATCAGAGGCATCAAATGGAAGAGGCTGGAGTGACTTGGTTCGACGATATCCTGATGTCGGTCATGAGCCACACACTGTGCTCCGTGCTGAGACAGCAGTAATCGGAATGTGGAGATGGTCCAACTGTCTGCGCATTGAGTTGTCTGAAACCCACTTGCGACTATCGGCGACGCCACCGTTCTCCATGCTTCGGTCCGATGCAGCCTGCATTCCCCTAGAGGACATTGTGCTCTCGCGGATCGCCGCAGGTCCGTGGACGCTCGTTGAGAAGGCGAACGTCCATGTGCGTAAAGTGCCGGACGCGAAGATCGAGATCAGTCTTGGGTTGGCGCGCAAAGTGGCTGTCGCAAGCCGGGGCCACCTTGGCGTTCACGGGCCGGTGGAGGACCCGTCGATCCGCGTCCCCTAAGAGAGCATTCGGAAGGCGTATCGAGGAGTCATCGGACGGTACTGTTACGTGAGCATGTCGGGGTGAGCGGTACAACAAGCACTTGCTGCTGACACGGGTTGGCGAGGTGGCGCACGGTACCCGTGCGATATTTGCACGTAGCCCGTGCAGTAGAACGGCAAACCCTTGGGCGGACCGGCAGGGCCGGGCCGCGCGGGTGCGCCCCGCGCAACCGCGGGGTCGAAGCCCTTCCGCGGATCCCACACCCCAAAACAGAAAAGCCCCCCCGGTCACGAGACCGGGAGGGCTGATACGACCAAACACGGAGCGGGAGGGATTCGAACCGACGAGCACCCCCGCTCCCCCCCGGGTCCTGTCGGTGACCGAGGAGCTGAGCGAGGAGCGCCCCCGGCGCCCGCAGCTCCACCCCCTTGGGCGGACCACCGGCAGGGCCGGGCCGCGCGGGTGCGCTCCGCGCAACCGCGGGGTCGAAGCCCTTCCGCGGACACCACTCCCCAAAACAGAAAAGCCCTCCCGGTCTCAAGACCGGGAGGGCTGATACGACCAAACACGGAGCGGGAGGGATTCGAACCCCCAAGTCCTTTCGGACGCTCGCTTTCGAGGCGAGTGCATTAGCCGTTCTGCCACCGCTCCAAATCACACATAAACAAAAGCCCGAGCCGCCTACGGCTCAACCGTGACGGCCCGGGCAAGTACTGGCTGATCCGTGATACGGAAGGGCGCCCGGATGGGGCTCCGGTCGCCTTCGGCGATCCTCACCCGTCTCGCGGAATCCCCTCGCGCTTTCTCTCGATCATCTGGGCCGCTCGGCTCGAACCTGCGGTTCTCTTCCGGGCGAACTCCACGCATGGCCGCATACGCGGAAAATGTATCGGGGCGCCCGGATGGGGCTCCGGTCGCCTTCGGCGATCCTCACCCGTCTCGCGGAACCCCCTCGCGCTTTCTCTCGATCATCTGGGCCGCTCGGCTCGAACCTGCGGTTCTCTTCCGGGCGAACTCCACGCATGGCCGCATACGCGGAAAATGTATCGGGGCGCCCGGATTCGAACCGGGGACCTCTGCGACCCGAACGCAGCGCTCTACCGGACTGAGCCACGCCCCGGAACTCTTCTGTTCTTCTCTTCAACGGACGGGGTGGGATGGACCTGCGGTGTGCTTCGCACATCCTCGGTCGCCTCGTGAGCCACCTTTCCCCAGCGCTTCGCGCCCCACCTTCTCCGTCACTCGGCTCAAACCCACTCCGTGATCTGCGTCGCAGATCACGTGGGTTCGAACCCTTTCACCTTTCTGTTCTTCTCTTCAACGGACGGGGTGGGATTCGAACCCACGCGGGCGTAAACCCACACGATTTCCAATCGTGCGCCTTAAGCCACTCGGCCACCCGTCCAAACGTTGGATTTCTTCAGCGGAGGGAGTGGGATGGACCTGCGGTGTGCTTCGCACAGCCTCGGTCGCCTCACGCTTCACTCGTCCCGAGCGCTTCGCGCCCCGCCTTGCCGTCTCTCGGCCCGAACCCACTCCGTGATCTTCTGCGAAGATCTCGCGGGTTCGAACCCTTCGACCTTTCTTCTCTTCTCTTCAACGGAGGGAGTGGGATTCGAACCCACGCGGTGCAAGCACCAACGCCTTAGCAGGGCGCCGCCTTAAGCCACTCGGCCATCCCTCCAAAGCGGAGACGTCCGCCTGGGCCGACGTGTCCACAATATTGCCCCGCTAGGGCTCGAACCTAGACTCTCCGGAGCCAGAATCCGGCGTGTTGCCAGTTACACCACGGGGCAAAAGAGCCACCTGTCGGAATCGAACCGACGACCCCGTCATTACGAGTGACGTGCTCTACCATCTGAGCTAAGGTGGCGTTCTCGTAAGTGGAGCCGAGGGGAGTCGAACCCCTGACCTCTAGAGTGCGATTCTAGCGCTCTCCCAACTGAGCTACGGCCCCAGTACCAATCACATGGGCGCGAGAGGATTCGAACCTCTGACCTCTACGATGTCAACGTAGCGCTCTAACCAACTGAGCTACGCGCCCGTTCCCTCTCATGCTCTCAGAACCGCGCGAGATCACTTCCATGCGCCCGGGAGGACTTGAACCCCCAACCTTCTGATCCGTAGTCAGACGCTCTATCCAATTGAGCTACGGGCGCAGTAACACGATGCCCACGACAGGACTCGAACCTGTACGCCGTTTCCGGCACTGGTCCCTCAAACCAGCCTGTCTACCAATTTCAGCACGTGGGCAACAATCAAAGAGTCGGTCAGTCCCGGCTCATCGCCGTAACCTTACTTCACCAATGGGCTTCACGATGCTCGAGGAGGGACTCGAACCCTCACGGGGTTACCCCCACAGGATCCTGAATCCTGCGCGTCTACCAATTCCGCCACCCGAGCCCATTGCCAGCACAAGATCTCACTGGATCTGACCAACAGTGGAGCCGAGGGGAATCGAACCCCTGACCTCTTGAATGCCATTCAAGCGCTCTCCCAACTGAGCTACGGCCCCAACACGACCCAAAATTTTCAATCAACTGCTCAGCGGGGCTGACGAGACTCGAACTCGCGACCTCCGGTGTGACAGACCGGCACTCTAACCGACTGAGCTACAGCCCCTGATATTCCTGCTGACCCTTCAAACCTGCGAACTGCCCAACTCCATACCCCGACGGGGAATCGAACCCCGGTCTCCACCTTGAAAGAGTGGTGTCCTGACCGTTAGACGACCGGGGCCTTCATACTTCTCGGCATTCCGCTCTCCACCACATCTGCGCCGGCTTGCCGGCTCACACAGGCCCGGAGGGAATCGAACCCCCAACCGCCGGTTTTGGAGACCGGTGCTCTACCAATTGAGCTACGGACCTTCAATCAGCTCACTGCGTCTTTCCCGACGCCCTTCCCATGGCCAGGGACGGAATCGAACCGCCGACACCGTGATTTTCAGTCACGTGCTCTACCAACTGAGCTACCTGGCCCGAAAAAAACCGCCCGTGCCATCCTGGCGCGGGCGGGGATCTCATCGGAGTCGGCCTCTTCCTACCGCCGTTCCGATCCCGCCCGCCACCGCGGGCTCCACGTGTCAGCCACCGTCCAGGACCGCGTTCGGGACGCGCAACCGACCGCGAGGGCGAACCCCTTCGGCGTACTGAGCTTGCGCGATTCCGACACAACAGACTCCCTGACCCACCGGATCAGATGACCTTCCACGTAGGAAGCGCCACCAGAGGCGGCGCTTCAGGACTAATAGCGGGGGCGGGATTCGAACCCGCGACCTTCGGGTTATGAGCCCGACGAGCTACCAGACTGCTCCACCCCGCAATAGGGCCCAAAGTATACCCATGGGAGAAAGAGGGGTCAACCCTGCCCGAACCCCTCCTCCCATTCGAGTATCGTCGGTCGGAAAGACGTTGTTTAGTACGCGGTTCCGTAGACAAAGAGCGGGCCAGGGTTGAGGGACGGTTCACCGGGACGTTATACTTGGGGCTCCTCGGGACGTGGCGCAGCCCGGTAGCGCACCTGAATGGGGTTCAGGGGGTCGCCGGTTCGAATCCGGCCGTCCCGATAAGATAGGCCCGTGACAGCATTCGCTGTCGCGGGTCTTCTTGTTTGTCGGTCGGATTCAGCGACCTCGCGTAGCGAGGGCGCGGCGAGCGACGTAGTCGCCCGCCGGAACCGTAGGTTCGAGCCGAGGCGCCCCCATGGCGTCCCGCACCGCGGCCACCCCGGCCATTCGCCGAGGCGAGCGAGGATCGGCCCGCAGGGCCGACCGCAGCTCCATCCGGCCGTCCCGATCGGAATCCATTAAGTTGGGCGCCAACACCTACAGGAGCGTCTGAATATGGATCGTCCGGTTCGCTGGTTTCTCAGGAGCGCCGTGGTCTGGCTCGGCATCGGAATGGCGTTCGGCATCACCATGGGCGTGAGCCCGGGGTACGTCGGGATCCTGCGCACCCCGCACCTCCACGCCCTCCTCCCCGGCTTCGTCCTCATGATGATCTTCGGCGTCGCCTATCACGTCCTCCCGCGCTTCGCCGGGAAGATGGTTCCGTGGCGTGCCGGCCCCATGGTCCACGTCGTCCTCGCCAACGTCGGCCTCCTTCTCCTGGTGTCCGGGTTACTGCTGCGGCTCCGGTGGCCCGCCGTGGGACAGCTCCTGATCCCCGGAGGAGGGATCCTCGTCATGGCGGGCGCGGCGCTCTTCATCCACACGGTATGGCACCTCACGGGACTCCCGATGTGGCGGAGCTGACACCGGGTCGAGAATCCCCCTGGTCCGACGGACCCGGCTTCCTCGACGTGGCCGGGACGCAATTGGAGGTGCGGCGATTCGGGCCTCCGCCCGCCGACTCCCCACCCATCGTCTTCCTCCACGAAGGGCTGGGATCGGCCGGACTGTGGCGTGACTACCCGGCCCGGCTCTGCGAGGCCCTGGGGCGAAGCGGGCTGGCCTACAGCCGGGTGGGGTACGGCGCATCGGAGCCGGTTCGACGCCCGCGTACAGTCTCCTTCATGCACACCGAGGCGCACGAGGTCCTCCCGGTGCTGCTGGACGCCGCCGGCCTCTCCCGCGTCGACCTCTACGGCCACTCGGACGGTGCCTCCATCGCCCTCCTCTTCGCCTCCCGCCATCCCCGGCGCGCCCGCTCCCTGGTCCTCGAGGCGCCCCACGTGTTCGTCGAGGACGTCACCACGACGAGCATCGCTCGGATCAACGACGCCTACGGCACCACGGATCTGCGGGGAAAGATGGCGCGGTGGCACGACGACCCCGATGGAGCATTCCTCGGGTGGACCGAAGTGTGGCTGGACCCGGAGTTCCGCTCGTGGGACATCCAGGACGTACTCCCCGACGTCTCCGCGCCCGTCCTGGTCCTCCAGGGAGAGGATGACGAGTACGGCTCCTGGGCGCAGGTCGACGCCGTGGTGGAGGGGGTGGCCGGACCGGTGCGGACGCGGCGCCTGCCGGAATGCCGCCACGCGCCCCATCGCGACCAGCCGGACGTGGCTCTGGCCGAGGCGGTGCGATTCCTGATGGAGACGGCGGAGCCACCCGGGTCGGGCTGAACTCCGGATCCACCCGGACCCCTACGCGCCCCCGGTGATCTCCTCCCAGGCGCAGGTGCGGATCTCCCGGGCACCGGGATTCCCGAAGGGGCCGTAGTCCTCGAAGCCGGCCAGCGGCTCGGTCCTGGCCAGGATCTCGTCGCGGCTACTTCCGGCGCGGACCTGCGCGCCCACCCACCCGAGCACCGCCTCGATATAGTCGTGGAAACGCACCATGTCGGTGTAGGTGCCGGTGACGGGGAGCCCGGCGGCGGCGTGGCCGAAGATGTAGACCGTATCCCTCGGATGGTCGGCCACCGTGCGGTCCAGCACCTGCATCCACCCCCGGAGGGTGGCCCCGGCCGCCCGGTCCACCACCGGCGGGCGGCGGTGGAAGAGGAGGTCGCCCATGTGGGCCACGTTGGCCTGCTCGAAGGTGATGACCGCGTCCCCGCTGGTGTGGGCCCGGCCGTAGTGGCGCGCCCGCACGGTCTCGTCGCCGAGGTCCATGGTCCACTCGTCGATGAAGGTCGTGTCCGGGAAGAGTTGATCCGCGGGCGCCTGACTTCCCGGCGGGTTGCGCATGTGCTCCGCCGCCATCTCGTGGGCCACCACCTTCCGTGCGCTCCCCCGGAAGGCCGCGTTGCCCCCCGAGTGGTCCCCGTGGTGGTGCGTGTTGATGAGGACGTCCACCGGGCGATCTCCCGACCGCTCGTTCAGGCCGGCCAGGCAGACCGCGGCCTGGTCGGGAAACTGGCTGTCCACCACCGCCACCGCGTCGTCGTTCACCAGGTGCCCGATGGTGCCGCCCCGCATGGTGAAGAACCCTACGTTCCGTCGGATGGGGGTGAACACGCCCACGGCCTCCTGGGCCTGGCGGGCGAGGAGCGCATGGGGACGGAGGAGAACCCCGCCGGCGGCGGCCGCGGCGGAAGTGGCGAGGAAGTCACGACGGGTGGTGGCCATGGCACGTGCTCCGGGATCGGGCCGATGAGGTGGTGAGGAACGTAGGCTAGGGTCGCCGGTGAACGGAGGCAACCGTGCGCGCTACCCGCACCAATACCCGGGAGACCCCTGGTAGGGATGGAGTGGTGGGACAGATATTCCGGACGTTGGTATGGGATCCGGATCCACATCCCGCCGAACCCGAAG
>Ga0224501_10004460_pt1 | contig 11051 bp, 3 predicted proteins | sample SF_Oct11_sed_USG_4_FD_169105 | JGI IMG/M metagenome (GOLD analysis project Ga0224501, IMG submission 169105) | Sediment microbial communities from San Francisco Bay, California, United States - SF_Oct11_sed_USGS_8_1 | ecosystem: Environmental > Aquatic > Marine > Sediment | place: USA...
CACACATCGAGCACTCAAACAGTCTTTTTCTGTAGAAGGCTACAGGCACCCATTAGTCATATGGAAATCCTCTGTGGTCTATTAACATCCCTATAGAATACATATTGAAGCCGGGCCCCATCTGGCACGCCTACCATTTAGCCAGGTTGCGGCTGGTTTGTGGTGAGACCTTGGCTAGAGAATGGGCCACTCTTCACACCTCCTGCTAGCCAGTGATTGATTGACATTGTTGAAGGACTTTTGGAGTGAAGCTGGAAAGAAATAGTTATTTGGCCCGGCAGAGGTCCGGAAACGAGACCCGTTGACTTTATATATCGAGTTATCCTTCCTTGTCATGTAATAATTGAATGGGGATGGAGTATTTTTATAGTTAGAGACCCCTAGGTAGTAGTTCTGCCTATTGCGGTCTGTCTGGGCACTGTCACTTAGGCTTTAATAATTCACACATTCTCAGAGGGCTCGTGTCATGTATCGCTGTGAGGGCATCATATATTCTAACTGCGCTGAACGACTTACGACCGGTTAGACTGTTTACTGTCCTAACGCTGAGCATGTATAGTAAGGGGGAAGACTCAGTGGTAAATGCGTATTAAAATCTGACAGTGGCCTCTTCTTCATGTAAGTAATCTTTATAAGAATCTGAATGGTTGTTCGTTTGGGGTATCATACCTACCCTGCTTTGTTACTGGGCAGGAAATTGACATGTTAATATCAGTATGGTAATAAACGGAGGGTAGACTAGCAGTCTCGGTCTAGCCCATAGGCGGAATAATAAACTCATACTGACCCCATCTCTGTTACGCGCTCCTACTATCTAAGGATGATATAGCCCTCACTGCGTGTTACATAGCCTTGATGAGCCCACATACAGTGGAAGAAGCCATCCACTGCTCGGCCCGCGAGTCGTCCACTGTTCGGCGCGCGAGTCATCCACTGCTCGGTGCGCGAGTCATCCACTGCTCTGCGCGCGAGTCATCCACTGCTCGGCGGGCGAGTCATCAGTTGAAAATCATGGGTCAGGTTTTGCTTCAGGACAACTCCCAATGATCCAATCTAACAGCTTGACACTGCCCTATGCATTGGCCATGATGGAAGTGATTGCATGAAGTCTGTAGAATGGCCACTAGTAGTTGGAACCGGAGTTGTCTTCTCACAGTCCGCAATATTCCCTCTTTGGGAGTTATTCTCTCATCACTTAGTACATACAGCTGAAGGTTTCCACCCTTAACAAAACGATACATGATTCCAAAATGTCATATACTGAGAGCGGCCCCAAGCCCCCTCCAACTAAGATGATCCGGGAGTATACTAACGCTAGAGGTAGCTATTGATACGCTCATCAACATAAAGGAAAGACAACTCGTGGTATATTGCCGCGTAGCTTACTCCTATCTTGTAACTTCATAAGTGGATGAGTTTGCTCGAGCTTGGAATCGAGGATAGCCGATCCATCTATTCATATTTCCTATTCATTGATATGAAAAGAGTCCGAGGCAGCCATCTTTGGGTAGGATACATCACATAGCAATTTCGACCCATCCTCGAATCAATCCACCAACCATTTTGTGAAATTGATTATCAATCCGCTGATTGGCTGAATAAATGCACGAGATCTGAAATACCAGTGATGTAACTTAGCCGATAATCCAATTTATCATCGGCGAATTAGTCTTAAGTGCACACCGTGTATATGGGAGCCCGCCCAAGGCATCTCATGCTATCATGCCATTTATGTGATGGTATTCTCAGAGCTGCAACGCGTGTTGCTATGGCCTGTAAGAAGAGTTCGCAGATTCAGTGTAAGTAAGATCACAGATTATTCGGAATTCCTAGTAAACTGAGATAATATTTTATTGTATTACATATCTTGCCGGGATAACGGGATAGCTCAGTGGTAGAGCTCCGGGCACACGGCTGAGAACCTGAGTTTGAATCTCCGCTCCCGTACGCGCTTCTCACTATTATCCTAACTCCGAAACAAAGGGACAAACCTCATTTTGGGGTGTTGGTTGTGAACTGCTCACTAATAAAAGCATGTATCACGACAGTGCAGAGATTTCTTATGCCTTAAGTAGACTATTTAATTGATAGCTTTCTGGCACACTTGCTCCCTATTACTCTATAGGTTATAACTCTGTGGGTTATAACTCTATGGGTTATAACTCTGTGGGTTATAACTCTATGGGTTATAACTCTATGGGTTATAACTCTGTGTGTTGAACTGTGGTCTCTTGGTATCATCAACTCTGCCAGGATTATCTTTTCAGAGAGCAAAGATTCTTTCATAGTAGCTACTTTAATTGTTTTCAATTCGATGTCGAAATGGCACCCACAACCCCCTTCGTCTTCACACACACGCACGCACACACCCACATCTCTGTCTAGGCTTCTAGGCAATCATACTTTCGAATACGTAGTCTTACACACAATCATGAAGGTATTAGGATATTAGATATACAGTTCCTAATATACACGCCTATTATGAACTACTGATGCAGAGTCTTGAGTTTTCAGTATTTCAGCTCAGAAGAGAACATAATTACCTATAATTAAGCGTAGTGGTCTATTATATAAGCTCTATATAAATCCTCGCCAGCTGTTTGCGCTCGCATACCGAACTAACTTTTCCTCTTACACCATTCAGTGTCATGTTGACTCGATATCATGTTTCATGTATTCTGATTGAACCCGTAATAACACCAGTATGTAACAGTGTTACATGTCCCTATTGTTCTCTCGAGTTTGTTTCACTCCGATTGGGCATTATATATTCTGTGCGTGTGCTGGGAGCATGCTGCTGGGAGCATGCTGCGGCAGCACCACACCGTAAGTCCATTCCATCGGAGCAGCATGAAAATTCTAGCACATTCTGCAAGACCCGGCTTCAAGGTAGATTTCTCTCTGTCATGTGCTTGGGGAGTTTAAATTGCCAACTCACTAGATGCAATGACTATCAGGTTTATTTAGCTGATGAGTATAACATTACAGGACTACTGTGACTGTCCTAACTTATGATTCTACCGAGTTTATCTTAATACATATATTATGTGGCCTCACTAAAGTTTCCTTAATTACACAATCTTTCTGAATCGAATTTTCTCCACCACCGATAGTCTATGGTGCAAGTTTCAAGTCCAGGAGATTGAATTGTAGAAGCAAGGTCTCCGTCGATCAGAGTTGACCATAGGTTCCATCCGTTCACTTGTCTGTCCGGTCGGAGCGGTGTCGCCTCTAGCTGGGGCGCCCTATGCCGGAGTGACAGTCCCTCTTTCACACCTCACATCTGTAAGAGGTCTCTGTAAGAAAGCATTTACAGTAACTAACTATTTCTCTCCTTGTGTTATCAGATGAGCGGTCACTATGTGACAGAGGACCTGGCTAACATTGCGAGACAAATTCAGCTGGAGCGATTACAGCGTCAGCAGATGGTAACACAGCAACAGCGACAGCAAATAGAGAAAGCTCGCAAATTTGAACAAAGTCGTTTCTACCAATGTTGTATCGGTAAGTGGGTGTGGCTGAGGCGGATCTAGCGAATTTAGGAGATGAGGTGTTGTTTTGGATTTCCTGATTAATGGTGTGATTTTAGTCTATCACTACATTATGCTCAGATAAAAGGGGTCCCCATCCCAGAATTCCCCATGTGAATACAACCAATCAGGTGGTTATGACTACATATTGGTACAGTATATGGATCAGCGGTACAGAAGTTTAAAATCATTCCAGCCTCAAATCAACAAGTCCGTACTCGGTAGCCAGCACTCTACAGTTTTGTCCTAGTTAGCCAAAATTATAATGCTAATTACGCAGTTTTATTATTTCCTAATACCAGTTAGCAGTTAGCAGTTAGCAGTTAGAACTGCCAAAACTACACCCTCCTTGCCCCCCGCATTGACAAATGAAAGGGGGATAACTCCAAACAGTCTGAATATCACCGGTCAGGGTTCTTCACCTATGAACTAAGAAACGACTCGTGTCAATTCCACAATGACAGTAACACTGGCTGAATGAGTGGAAGTCACCGCTGGCTGAATGACTGAAAGTCACCGCTGGCTGAATGAGTGAAAGTCATCGCGCTGCTGCTGTCGAAGATGTCATCGGATTAACGTAAACCCAACTGATGACAAAGGGATTTCTGAGGCCATGGCCTCTGTTAGTGGACAGACACCAGAAACCGTGTATCTCATACAAGGGAGGCAACTCTTGTAAGTTGATATGGTTCTCCTTTCAGGTTTTGGCGGTTGCGTCCGAGTTGTCGTATCTGCTATCGGCGAAGACTGGGTTTTCCTGTTTCTGCTTGGTTTTATTATGGCTTCTCTCAGCTTTATCATGGATTACTGCATAGCCAAACTACTAGAAGGTTAGTAACAGCCGGGTTTATCAAAGACCTATCCTCTAGAAGGTTAGTAACAGCTGGGTTTATCACAGGCCTATCATTCCCCTATCCTCTAGCCTAGAAGGTCAATAACAGCCGGGTTTATCACAGGCCTATCATTCCCCTATCCTCTAGCCTAGAAGGTTAGTAAGAGCCGGGTTTATCACAGGCCTATCATTCCCCTATCCTCTAGAAGGTTAGTAACAGCCGGGTTTATCACAGGCCTATCATTCCCCTATCCTCTAGCCTAGAAGGTTAGTAACAGCCGGGTTTATCACAGGCCTATCATTCCCCTATCCTCTAGCCTAGAAGGTCAGTAACAGCCGGGTTTATCACAGGCCTATCAGTCCCCTATCCTCTAGAAGGTAAGTAACAGCCGGGTTTATCACAGACCTATCATTCCCCTATCCTCTAGAAGGTTAGTAACAGCCGGGTTTATCACAGGCCTATCATTCCCCTATCCTCTAGAAGGTTAGTAACAGCCGGGTTTATCACAGGCCTATCATTCCCCTATCCTCTAGCCATCTAGTGTCACAACTAGATGATCATCTCTCATTAACAGAGCTAGGGATTCCTTAATTTTTAAATTGTTCTACTCAGCAGTCGGGCCCCCCTATTGAACGAACCTCTTAAACCTGAGGCTTGTTGGAGCGCGGGGAGGTAGGAGTACTAAAGGGAGCTCTTTCTCACACCCAGAGCCCGCCCTAACTGGAATTCAAACCCAGAACCTCGCCCAGCTAGCCCACGATACTTCTCAGTATGAGGAGTTCATATTCACTGTAAATTACAGTGAAACTCGGTTAACTCGACCTCGGATAACTCGAAAACTTGGTAAACTCAAGTCGAGTTTCATGGTCCCTGCCTGTGTAATGATAATTCGCTGGGCATATCTCGAACTTTTAGTCATCACTGGAACTAATAATCTGTGGTTATTGCCACCAAATTACCTTTTCTGTGACTGGAGGTGTTTACATTCTTGTGTAACAAGCTTAACTTCATTGTTTTTCTTTTCACGTGAGAAAAAATTCTCACGCACTTTAGCAAGTTTAGCCAGGAAATGCGACACACTAGAGCGAAATGGACTCACCACGGTGGCCACGTGACTAAAGCAAAGGGAGAGCATAACTCATAACTCAAACATTGCACCCACCCACAGATCTTACCGATTGCTGGGACTCCCACCCAGTTCAGACATTTACAGACCCGCACCCACAGGTCGTACCGATTGCTGATTCGCATATAATTGAGAATGTCATTTATCCTGTTATAAGGGTATAGAAACTAGACCAGTTAGTGCGCCGGACCACCTAACCACCTTCTCTTCGCGATTGTTTCAGCTCATATGGCTATGTTTGAGGAGGGAGCCCGCGTTCATCCAGCTTTTCAGTTCTTCCTGTGGATCGGTTTCCCCATCATCCTCATTCTCTTCTCTACTTATTTTGTAAATCTCGTTGCGCCGAATGCTATTGGTAAGTCCCAGGATTGTAACTGTATGCCATTGGTAAGCCCGGGGACTGTCGCCGATGCCATTGATAAGTCCCAGGACTGTAGCCGATGCCATTGGTAAGTCCCAGGACTGTAGCTGATCCCATTGATAAGTCCGGGGATTGTAGCTGATGCCGTACCCAATGGGTGGGGGGGATACCTAACTGAGCAACGCGTAGAAACCATTGGCAAGAGAGAAGTGGAATCGGCCCCGAAACAGCGTTTCCCATAGAGAATTAATGTACTGATAACTCAATCGGGTGAATTTGTTGTTGTTACTTATAGCTCCACATAATCAGACTTTCCCTCTGTCAGTAGACCTTTTCACGCTAGGAGCTGTGATTGGCCGCCGAGATGTATGCCTGACAATTTGATTGGTTGTTTAATTGTGTATCATTGTCCTGGTTGGTCGCTTAGGTATACCCTTGACAAGTTGATTGGTAGTTGCATTGTGTATCACTGTCTGATTGGTTGCAGGGTCTGGCATTCCCGAGATGAAGACTATTTTACGCGGAGTCGTCCTGAAAGAATATCTCACGCTGAGAACTCTAATCTCTAAGATGATTGGTCTAACCACCTCATTAGGCAGCGGGCTGCCGTTCGGGAAAGAAGTGAGAACTCCATTACAGTAGATACCTTACACGCGAGAGATTACAGTAGATACCCTACACACAAGCATTACAGTAGATACCTTACACCCGAGAGAGTACAGTAGATACCTTATACACGAGGATAGCTCAGTTGGTAAAAGCTTGGATCTGCAATCTAAGGATTGCAGGTTCGGGCCTCACTGCCGTCGAGATGTTTTGCTGGTATGGGCCACTCACTCCACAGTGCTAGTGTGGGTTCGGATCACCACACTAAAAGAATAGAGGTCCCAACCAGTGGATTCAGGTCAAAATCACTCCACGGTTGTAAAATATCCACCTCTCCCTTTTCGTTAGGAGCAGCCGAATTTCGACAGGTGAAGTGTAAACAAATGGCTTAGGTTGACCAACCCCCCAGGACCATCCGTTCAGTCTTGTAGCTGGTGCTTCACACTGAATCAGCGGGTGCCCTGGTAGAGTGTGAGTTGCCCCGGCCAAGCTAACTTACACTATAAACTCCCTTCGTTTCCAGCTGTTATCCGCCTTACCAGATAACCTTGATACTCAGTAATGAGTGGGCCCCCACACCGTAAATGCACCCATTACATGGTGTGTATGTTTGCAGGGTCCGTTTGTGCATATAGCTAGTATAGTGGCTACTCTACTCAGTAAATGGATCAGCTCATTCAGAGGTATATATGAGGTAAGATAACTCCTAATTAACCCATCAGCTTATTTATTTGGCGGATAACTCTCAATCACTAACATAATATGTCACTGTCCAAATTAACACATCAGGGTGCTTATCTAGCAGCGTGGTCTAGCGGTTAGGGTTGTTCTGCTTACGTTTATACTGCACATTATTAATCCCTTTGCGGATCATACAGTTTGCTCCCTAGTTAACAGGGGTATTTGTTGTAACTTAGGAATGAAGTAGGGTTGTATGCCCTTCCTGTCACCACCATTGACTTTGTGTGATTCGATCCCATGACTCACTGCGGGCAAACTGTGTATTATGACCATTAAGTCGGGTATACCGTAGTGACTAGGGTATACCGTAGTGACTAGGGTATACCGTAGTGAGTAGGGTATACCGTAGTGACTAGGGTATGGGCGTATTTTGCTTTGTCCGTTGGGGTTATTGTTTAGCCTCCTTCTGATGAAGGGACTCAATGGGTTATTATCTATGCATAAAGGCCAAGGTTAATTGAAAGCTTGTTGACCCTTTCACTTTCACTTTCACTTTGGACATTCTGCAAGTCCGCCTACAGTTTATTCCACAATATGAATGCTAGGGTACAGTATGTGAAAAAGATAAGGAGCTCTCAATGTTAGAGTCGCCCAACCCTGTTAGTATCTTACTGAAACAGCTAGCTACTAGTACTAGTTAATAATTTAGTACTAACAGTAGCTATGAACTTTCATTCACACCCCGACTATAGCAAGTTTAGTCAACTAGCTTACCTTGACCTTGAGATTGCCCTGTTTCTAATCCAACGCGCCAACAATACGCCGTACCACCGGAACATACACTGTGGAGGTTTCTGCTCGATGGAACAAGTCGCTCGAATGTGTTAAGACAAGGCGACTCGGGGCCTATCGTGCCATAGCTAGAAAAATACGTTCACTCGCCGTCACGGTTGTTCGGACAGACTACCCCGTTGGATTTCCGCTTTTTATTTAGTTCCCGAATTTTCGCGTTAGCACGATTTCAGTCTGTTCAGAGATCCCATGAGGTGAATTCACCTTTACCCGCGCAGCCCTGCACCCGCGCAGCCCTGCACCCGCGCAGCCCTGCACCCGCGCAGCCCTGCACCCGCGCAGCCCTGAACCCGCGCAGCCCTGCACCCGCGCAGCCCTGCACTCGCGCAGCCCTGCACTCGCGCAGCCCTGTACCCGCAAAGCCCTGTATCCTTGGGGCATCATGTGAGTTTATTCATTGCTTCTCCTGTAGAATGAATCCAGGAATAATGAGATGTTAGCTGCTGCTGCGGCCACGGGGGTCGCCTGTACCTTTGCGGCACCCATCGGAGGTAGGTACACTCAGTGTCAGCGCTCGGACAAGGTCTATTAATAGATTACGGCATGCAGGCTGATGTATCTTGGGTGTGGGGTAAATGTTTGGAAACCCTTTCTGGAGCTGACAAAATAATGTTCATTTCAACGCGTCAATCTGATTCGAAGATTTCATTTTGCAAGGTTGTTTCTGCTAAGACCACAGGTCTTGTTTTACATCAAGTTCCATAAAAATTCTATTCAGTCAAACAGAAACAGGGGCGTGAAACTGCACCCAGTAGACAGTTCAGGTCGAAATCTATGCCTCTGGACGAACTCCCGCCCGCAGGTGTCTTAACCGACTTTCCCTCATTTAAAGGTGTGTTGTTCAGTATCGAGGTCACAGCGACCTACTTCGCCGTGCGAAATTACTGGCGCGGATTTTTCTCGGCGGTAGTGGCGGCCATCTTGTTCCGTGTTTGGGCAATTGTGTTTGAGGGAGAGGAGACGATCACAGCTCTGTTCAAGACGACGCTGCGTCATGAGTTTCCGTTTGACTACCTGGAACTGCTGGCCTTTGGCGGCCTTGGGTGAGTCGCAGCGACCTGAACTGTTACTTATACACACCTTCTGATAGTATGTTTGTTTACGCTTGTTCGTCACAAGTGTGAGGGAAGATTACCGTGACAGTATATGTTTGCTATTGGTGCTTATAAAATTTCTATGCTATAAAAACCAGGCGTACGTGGACTATAAAATCTCCTGCAGCAGTGAAAGGGAATTTCTCAGGCAAGATTCTTTTCCCAGGCGGTTCTGTATGTTAGACTTCTATAGCGACCAGAGAGAAGCTTTCCCAGGCGGTTCTGTATGTTAGACTTCTATAGCGACCAGAGAGAAGCTTTCCCAGGCGGTTCTGTATGTTAGACTTCTATAGCGACCAGAGAGAAGCTTAAAGCGACCAGAGAGAGATAGGCTCAGGGTCATATAGTTCTAGCTGGATGCCATCGCTAACCCAATGACTTGTTTTCGGGTTTCGTGGTTTCGGGATGGTGCGTGGTTTATCATATCCCTAAAATTTAGTTCAGAAGGCGCTCTAATAAAAAAGAGTGAATTTTGCCACTGTGTCGGCTAAATTGCTGCCTCGCAGTTCCCGCTAAATTACTGCTTCGCAGTTTTCCGGTACTGCCTGTGGTTCACTGATTGTGAGAAACTTATAATTATTAAGCTGTATCGCATGGTCTTATTGGCCCGTCCCTGTTGTAGAGTTGTAAGCGGATTGGCCGGAGCTCTATTTGTCTACACTCACAGAAAGTTCATCTTCCTTATGAGAAAGAACAAGAAGGTCTCATCGTTTCTGCAAGCTAAGTGAGTTAAGTCAGCAGTACCCTGGTAACTAAATCTAGCCAGAAACCAAGCGTCGGCTTGTTAATAATAATTATCATGTTATTTAGAACTACATGGCCTCTCATTCTGTCATTTTTGCACTGGTTCATTGCGGCGCTAAAATACCCTCTTCCCTACTGAATATGCCTCTTTGATGCACATTCCGCATTATCCAGAGTTGTCTACCCATAACCATTTTCAGTCAAGGGTTGACAACTCAAACAAACCCAAACAAGTTTTTGCGGAGTTGTCTTACCTTTTAAACTGTGTTGAGTATGAAGTTTAGTATATAGTAGTATATATAGAGAACACACCAGCTTATGGGCTACATTTGGCATTTGTCCTTAGCAATAAATAGCAAAGAGACTTTAATCATAGCTGCGTCCTCATCAACAGTGGACTGGATATCTAGGATTTGTGTGTTTAGATGAGTTTAGATAAATTCAGCTCCACAAAGCCTATTCGACTCGCCACAAATCATGGATGTAGTACAATTTCTCAGTAGATAAATCTATAGAGGTTTTGAAGAAAAACCCATTGGGAAACAGACGTCATCACAGCTCGCCGCTTGGTAGTCACTGTTGATTTGCTCTGGGTTGTGACCCATGCTTGCTATCTGATATTGTCTCCCAGGTTACGTTCACTACTGCCATTTTGTTGTAGTCGTTTCATCTACCCGATCGTGGTGACCTTGTTAATCTCAGCAATCACCTGTCCTCTCACTGGTGGGCAGTATATGGGAGGTGGGGTGAGTGTATACAGTGATTCTCATGCGCCGCCAGGAAAGGAATCCATCACTAACAGTGCCTAATATCCCGGACGCAGGGGACACTCGGTGAACAGCTCCCCCTACCACAGCAGCTCTCTATCCGCATACTTTGAAGCACACTTCCCATTTTTGGTCGCTAAGCGATTCGCAGTCACAGGAGTCTCTTTAGCTAGTAAACCCCTAGCTGGTTCAGTGCGCCAAGGCCTGTGCTTACTATCTTTTCATTGATGTAACCTCACTGTATCCCCGTAACCTCACTGTATCCCCGTAACCCCACTTTATCCCCGTAACCCCACTGTATCCCCGTAACCCCACTGTATCCCCGTAACCTCACTGTATCCCCGTAACCTCACTGTATCCCCGTTACCTCACTGTATCCCCGTAACCTCACTGTATCCCCGTAACCTCACTGTATCCCCGTAACCTCACTGTATCCCCGTAACCTCACTGTATCCCC
>Ga0224501_10004461_pt1 | contig 11050 bp, 10 predicted proteins | sample SF_Oct11_sed_USG_4_FD_169105 | JGI IMG/M metagenome (GOLD analysis project Ga0224501, IMG submission 169105) | Sediment microbial communities from San Francisco Bay, California, United States - SF_Oct11_sed_USGS_8_1 | ecosystem: Environmental > Aquatic > Marine > Sediment | place: USA...
TATAAGTTAACTTCTATGACTCCACGCGCATGGGCAGTGCTGATTTATTATTATTTTTCTATTAACATTATTAGCATTATTAGCATTATTATCATTATTATCATCATTATTATTATTATTATTATTATTATTATTATTATTATAGGTTTAATGTTGAGGTGGTGGATGATGAGTCTCCCGTGATTAGTAACTGCCCTGCAAAGGTAGGTGATACAACTAACGGAACCAAAACGAAGGTGACAGACTGGCCTGTAGTGACGGTGGCAGATAACTCTGGAGTACCACCTACTCTAGAGTATCACCTAGGTAAGCTCAGTGAGAGAATGAGTGGATCTCATCGTCTGTCCTGTCCCATGGCCTGAGTTCAACTCCCAGCCGTGGCCAAGTATTCCATGGGATTTTTCAATGGCTGATCTGACACACATCGCAAGCCCATTGGAAGAATACGAGGAATACGAAGCCTTACCACTTCTTCTGCCCTCAGATCCCCGACGATCAGCTTGGTCTTGGACCACAGTACCTGATGGTATCTGATAGGAGCAAATGTCAACCAACAGAAAGGACACTCAAATATGATTCCCATTTTGATACTCATTTTACACCATCGGTATGGGTACTGTAAACGTACGTGTCATTCTGTGTGACAACTTCCAAAGTATGTCTTTCTTATCCTGCCTTGAAATCCTCCAATTTAGACTCGACCAACATGAGACCCTCTCTGGAAGTCCCCTTTAAATCCACTAGCTAGGAGTGGCTACGGAATAGCTAACAGCTCAATAGCCTGAATGCCACTTTGTATAAAGGTGGACACTCCTATTCACCTTGATGTCTGCAGTGTTAAGAGGAAAGTCATGTCTTTTAGGGAACACTAACCTTGGATCGGTAGTGCAGAAAGAGTTTCCAATCGGAAAAACTAATGTTACCTATATGTTCACGGATGATGCTAAGAACTTTGCACTTTGTCAGTTTACTGTCAGTATCATGGGTAAGTCAACTAGGGCATTGTGATTCCCTTATTGACCCTCTATATCATTGAAACCAGGTACTCAGTATGAAGCGTTATGCTATTAAGCTCATAGTGGATAGTTTTAGGAGAATGAGGGTAAGTCAACAAAAATCATCTTACTACAAATCTCAGAAATGGAACAGCTGTAGGGTGACCTTGATACTCATTTGCTAACGGGACCTCCATTATTCTTGCCATGTCAATCCGTAGTTTCACGGGTCAGGGGTCAGGGCAAGTTATTATTACCATTAGAAAAGTTGGCATCATTTTTTGTTTGGTGACCTGATTACAGTGGTTTGCCAAATTCGATCTCAGGCCACTTAGACCGATTGGAAAACAGGTTGGATTTCCGCCAGTATAACAGTAACATAGTTATGTAATATGGGACTGGTAAATTTCATCCTACTATGTACATGTGTATTGGACCACTCAGTAGTTCGTAACACCTTCCTACTGAGCCAGAGTTTATTTGCGTCTTGCTGTGTCCTTGGGATTTATAGATGGTTGTTCGTCGTCTGTGAGTCCTATACTGTTATATAGATGAGGAGCCACCTCAGGTGATAGACTGTAGCGGTCCCGGATCGATAGTCTATTCTAATGGAACACAGACCTATGTATCATGGTTAGAGCCCACATTCTCGGATAATAGTGGTTTACCTGTAACCGTAGTAACAGATGCTCCTATGGGCTATTACAGAGTGGGTGAGTAAATACCAAGAGTACATCAGTGTATTACTGTAGAGTTCATAGCGTAGAGTTATCCTTCCTTTGCAGGGAGGATAACTTTTTATGATCCATGGGATTATTGGATTGACTTCATAGTTTCATATTTGGCTGATCTTCTATGAAGGGTCTGTTTCTAGTGCCCCTTCTCAGACAAAACTGAGAGGGTTGATGGTTAATTATGGTAGAGTTGTGATATTAGTTTTCTTTCAACCTTGAACAATACTAGCGAGCAATATAAGCTACATTTAAGTAGAAAACAATGTGAAGAAGGAGAGCAATACATGATTTCAATTATGCATTATGAATTTACTCTCTCAAAGTTCCGTGATAGTAGTATAAACTAAATGATATTGGATAGCTTTGTTATCATATGTGCTTGTAGGTGGACATACTGTCCTATATAATGCCACAGATGCTTATGGTAACACAGCTTTCTGTAACTTCACATTCACAGTGAAAGGTAAGTAGATGACCTCTAGGTTTATATGAACATTGATTCCCTAACGGTTTTTACCAAAATTTTGTTTCGGCGCTAGCATTACCATAACGCTTTAACTATTGCCACACCATAATCATCTTGTCGCCACAGAGAGGCTTACTTAATAAAGTGAAGGTGTGAACTAGTACTAGGGTTGATCTATCTCACTGTCTAATAATTCATAATAACATTGCAAAATCTATATTAAACCTTGTTTTCAGCTCAATGCACAAACACCAGTTATTATGTAGGTTACCCTTGCGCGCCGTTACCAGCTCCAGCCAATGGTGCCATCGTCTGTGATGAAGCAGTTCCTGGTGCTTCCTGTCAAATCTTCTGTGAAAATCCGTATGAGTTCCTTCTGCCACCCGGCGCCCTCGTAGTACCAGATAAATATATCTGCATCGGACACGGGCAGTGGGCACCTAAACATCCCGTACCTAACTGTACACGTGAGTTATCTATAGGGTATAGCTACTATCATTCCTCTGGTGCTTTGAACATGCAGCCTAGGTTGTCTTCTTTGCAAGGAACACATATGTTCACCTGAACCTATACAGTCTGAGGGGGATTTACACCACCGATATAGGTGAGATTACTACAGAAGATTGTGTCATACAGCTTTGCAACTGTGGTAGATCACAAACAATGTATGTCTTATGTTTTCCAGCCGTGAGGAACCATGGCCTGTGGTACTTGAGTCATCTCGACAGATTAGGGTTTTTCCTGAGACAGCATGCAGATAGTGTTTTTTTCAGCATTAATGCAATGGTGCAGATTAGTGTGAACACCCGACACAATCACAGTACGTCATTGTAGTTCGAACTTGACACATGATAAAGTAAAACAATTGCAATTTGTTTGAATATTTACAGTGAGGCAGGGGGCTTTTCCTCTGCTACCCGACAGTTATTACTATGATGGTAGCTGCAGCAACTCCTCTACAGCTCAACAAATACAGAACAGTGCCGTGAAGCACTTCGAGCGGTTCACCGAAGGAGCTCTGTTTAAGGTAAGTGAATTCACAAAAATATGTTATCATCAGCAGATCTGGTGTATAATGCTTGTCTTGTTTCTTATTTTCTCATTTTATATTTGGCCATTCTTTCTAGCTCTCTAGCAGTGCGAGCAGGAGCATAGCAGGGTCCTGCCAAGCATGATCCCAAAATTTCTCATGAGCCACATCTATACGTCAAGTGCTCTAGCCACTGAGTTATCCATCCTATCCCCCTCTAAGTTCTAACAACCAGAAGGGTATCCTGTATATTTACGTGCATGTATATTGCTACGATGCATAAGACTACACAAATTAACCACCCTGGCTAGTAGTGCTGATATAATCAGCATAAGATTTGAACTCCTCACAGAGAATGCTGATCTTGATTTGATTTGCATTTTCATTCATCTTGAAAAATCTTCCAATAATACCAGCAAATGTTCCTATCAAGACCTTAGGTTTGAATAAACTCCCCATCATGTAACCGGGATGGGTTTTTTTTCGTCGTCAATTGAATGAGATTCTATGAGCAAACCAATGCAATCCAGCGAATTACGCTCAGTCTGTAAAATTTTGTCTTTGAACTATATTTTTGCTATGAGGAACTTTATCAAATACTTCCAAAGATAAAGCAGAAACTTTTACCATGTCCCGCAAGTTCGAAAATGGTTTTATATCGGCCGGGAAAATCAGTTTAAATGCCCAGACATATCGTGCGATCCTATAAGCAGTTACAATTTCTTACAGGCTGCCTGGGGGAGGAGTATAAATGTGACAGATTTTCGTGATCCTCTCTGTGGTCAGCCCGCATTGATTGTCAGCCTGACGACTCCCACACCACCAACACCAGCAATCCGCCCCCGATCCACTAATCCACCAGCCCCACTATCCACTACACAATCAAACGCCATAGCAACTGCAACACAGGTGATAACAGGCATTCCGAGAGCCATACCAACCACAACTAATGGTGCGAATGCTTTTGGAAAGAGGCGTTAACAACACCACATGGCAGAATTCCATCCCATATATTAATTATATGGTCATTATATTCTCAATAAAAATAGTCAAACTAATACAAATGCTGGTGGGACTCCTTTGTATTGGTTCTATGGCATGCACTATTTGCCAGGAAGCCAGGTCACCTGGCTCGCAATATCCAGGTTATTTGCTTCTTTAGATTTAGCAAGTATTGTGACTACACCGACCACATGCTGGAGACCCAGATCACCTGGTTGAATAGAGCCCGCACCAAAACCGGAGTTGTCTATTCTTAGCATCAGATTCGCAATAGGAGATTTAGTCAACAGATGTCAATACACGGCATGATCCCAACCAGGGTGCACATGTGCAGACACGCAGTTATAATCTCACTTTCCCATCGCATGCTACCAAACACGTTCTGTAGATTACATTGCAATAGTAAAGTGCAGTTTACACCTCCACATACTCTGGCTTACCATCAGGTCATATGCAAGACAATATCTGTAAACCTAAAATCTCACAGAAACTGAATAGGGACCTGATAGCCATAGATTGATTTCGTCCTCAAAATGATTGAGGCCAACTAATAGCAGGCATCAGCTCTGGACTAATGTCCCATTGGTCAGACAGTGTCAATCAAATAATACATACAGATAAGTACAAACCAGCCATGCCAACATTTCAATTAGCAAGCCAGTCTAGGGGCCAAAATGGTCAGTGGGGTGGCAACGATTGAGCAAGGGCAAGAGAACACCCAGAGAAATTAATGAATCCCGCAATGTCACAACCCCACCATCCCACAGCAGCTCACCCATCAGACCTTCGCCTCGCAACACTGCCGCTCCATGACTATTCACCCAAGACAACACCACCTCACAACACCCGCAACCCCCCAACACCCACTCACCCTCCACCCCGCAACCACTCACCCATGGCAGCATTATACTTAATTCTCAACTCACCCACAACACCTCACCCTCAACATCCCACAACACACCATGTTCACCTACAACAGCTTGCTCATCACAACCCAACCCCCAATAAATCACCTATAACATCCCAAAACCCTCTCCCAACAAATTGCCTCCTCATTGAGGTTGAACGCCTCATTTTCACACTAGAAACTGTGCCCAGCTCTATACACTTCCGTAGCCAAGCAATTTGCAGTGAAGTGACCCTATTCAGCTAATAAACCGCCCAGCTAGGTGGCTGACGAAACCGACCCAATGCTCAATGGCCAGTACTGGGTACTGACTATCTGACCTAACATCCCCCCACCTAACCTTTACACTGGTATTAACAACATGTCACTTCATATATGAGTTAACTTGTATTGTATAAGCTTCATTCCCTCACAAAACTAGTAGTAGTTATAACTGAATGCTGCCATCCTGGCGCAAGGCGATTTGAGTAAGGCTGTAAGACACATGATCTGGTGAAAGTTATCCGTGTTAAGCTGAGGGCCAGGCACACATGCAGGGAGAACATGCTAAATAAAATTAATACTGATCATCTCGCTGGAGAGTGCCTGCAGCTTCGATTTATCTCATAATATCCAAAAAGCAGTCATTCCGTTTCATAGAAGTAAATAATACAATGACTCTCTTCCTCTGTTTCTGGATGGTAGTAAACAAAAGTGAATCTCCATGCATAGATAAAGACTAATGTTGAAAGCTATCAGAGAATATGCCAGACCAGAGTTCATCATAATTGAGTCATACGTGGGGTCATAAGTCGAGCCTCGTTCGTCATAAGATACAAGAAAGATGTAGTGCAGCAGCTTCCTGGCAGGTCTCAGACGTCCGTAAGTCCGGAAGGATTATTGCTTAATCTTAAATCTCTTCTCTTTGTATTCTCTATATTATCTAATTGATGCGACCCGCATGCTTTTGGTCAGGTAGCTAGGAAACCGCATTGCAAACCTTAGCCGAACAGATTGTTTTGGCTCTAAGCGACTGAGAGTAAGACCTTGTTATTGCGTGTTAGTCCAGCTCGATTGAAATGCCCATCAATCATGTCAAATCCTCAGCTAATAATCTTGAGTCGGCAAGTCTTTTATTTCTCTGCAGTTACCACGAGGCTCACATCCTATTAACAGGGACTGTCAAGTGAGCAGCAGGTGAGTGGGACCGGGGACGCTGCGATACCATCACTTCTCAATTACAAAGAGAGCTGTGGTAAGCTAATGTTCAGACGATTTCTACTCACATCGAAATAGCCAAACGATGGCAAAGGCATTTCAGATTACTAATGGAGGAATCACTGTGTATTGCTGTCATCCTGTTTTGCGACAAGCAATGTTGGAAAAATTTGAAGTAAAACTAAGTTTTAGTTGTGCGATGCCATTGGCACAGCAATGTTAAATATGCCTCTGCTGTTTGGCGTTTATACAAATGTATGTAACAATTATACCAATGTAATATTAGTTTGTTCTGTACTTCATTTTATTAACCTGGGTTCCGTATCTTTTTCACATTTTGTGTCAAAAAGACATGGCGCAAAAATTGTAAATTTAAATGATATCTTTAGCCGCATGTTATCTGAAGGTTGGCATTAGTCTCCGGCTCACATATATAACTTGACTCAATAAAAAAATTAATTATCGACGATCAATCACATACATTTTAAAGTGTCACATGTATCTTCCTATGCCTAATTTTTAGTTTTCAGTTACCCGATCGCCTTTGCCCACCTCGTCTCATACCTGGATCACGGGCATATAAACATAATATTACATTTATATGTCTATGTGCCTGATTCACATTTGTAGTACATAAATCTATTGACAAACACACAGAGACGACAATGGGAGGTTGCTGCTGCACACACAAAGTTGAGACAGAGCTGAAACACTGTAACAGGTGGGTGAAAACATATCTACATCGAAAAGAGTTCGTTCTCATCACATCTGAAGTGTATGAATTCCAACTACGTTATATTGGTCCACAGCTTTACAAACTTGTCTTTTCTCATGTGTCTTAATGCTCTATTTGTGGATTCATATTAAAGTTTTAATCATTGATTGCACTCAATATTTCACAGTGTTTCAGCTGTTCCTGTTACTAATTTGAGCTCTGAAGGGTTATCTTACAAATAATAAGCCTACAGCAAAGTGGTTCTGATTCGGTGGCACCCATGGTCCATGCAGACAGGCAGGTTTATTACGTGAGAGTATGGCAGAGAGACAGGACGTTACTGCCCTCGCGCTTGCCTTTATATTTCTAGTTCCTGGTTTGACTGAGAAACCAATGGCAATCTACACAGCATGCCACCGCAGCTGTTTGTAGTCCGCATAATGCAAAACACGTTCATGAATATCGGAGGGTCAGGCGTTGTAATTCGATGCATACCTATAGAGTTACCTTCTGTATGGGAAGAAGAATCTGGTGTATTGTACTAATGTGAACATGCAGTCCGTCTTCTGATATAAATAGCATCTCAGTCTTGATAGCTCAGTGGGAGAGTGACTGGTATCTCACTGTCTGTCCTTGTCATGGCCCTGACTCAATACCCAGCTGTGGCGGACTATTTCAAGGGGTTATCACCGGTTGATCTCATGTGCTGACTAGTTATACATCGGTCTTGGAGGACAAAAAGCTAGGACTATAATTAAGACAGTGGTTTAGTGTGGAGTAACACCCTCTTGGACCAATTCATGATGATCATGAGATGCTTATAGCCTGGTCTACGGTGAACGAAAGATATATTATACCCTCTGAACATACTTTTGATCCACTACGGCATTATGTACCGGTTATATGTCTCTTACTTACTGGGTGAAGGTATAATGATCTTCTGATGTATTCTATAGTAATATGGTGTACACTGACCTGGATGAGTTTGGAGGGGAGCCTGTAGCTGATATGGCAGACCCAGAAATTGAACTTCTCAGAAATACGTGGCATCAAGTTGAAATGAATGCTACTAATGTAGGAGCAGCCTCTTTCGCCAGGTAAAGGGATGCTAAAGTACTACTGACGTTGTTTTACTTGCCCTTATTCATTGGTCTCTCACTGGATATATACTGTTAGATATGAACTGGTCTCACCTAAACATATGAGTGGACAACACCCGAGCGCAGCGCATTGCGCAATCAGATTCCGTGTCAGAGGCTGCCAGAAATCTGAGACAGAAGCCATCATGACTCGGCTGATGATAGACAATAGGTGCATTCGCATGCTCAAAACCGAAATTTTTAAAAAAATTTCGGTCGCAAGCAGATCAGAGGTGTCCTCTCCTAACTTTAACTCCTCGGTTAGAGCCGAACGATCGTTTGCGATTCGTTATCCCAAAGTACTAATCAAGCCTCTTTGCGATAACCTTGACATTTGGCTAAACTCCTAGGCTAACGGCTACTTGCGGTCGCGGAATTTATTTCGCATGCTTCTGATCGCAGATCGCGACCGAAAGTGAAAAATGCTTTTTTGGATCGCGCTTTTCAGCCGCGCTCTTGAGTAGTTTAGCAGATTTCGTGCCGAGCACGCAAATACACCTAATGAAACAGCTTTTGGCTTTTTTGTCATAACTTTTGAATAGCCGAGTGGTCTGAATGAGAAATGCTGGTACAGTTGGCATTCTGATACGTTTAGACAATGAAACAGTAGTTTAGAAACATATTTGCCATATGGAAACAGATTGTGGTCCCGGTATGCCAATTTAGACACCACGTTGCCGGTTTGGATTTGGGTTGCAGTGCTACATAGGGGGAGGGGGGAGGGTGCGATAATAAAACCACCTTCTATGAGACCTAAATGGACCATTCTGGAAGTACTCTCTCAAGCTATCTATATATAAGAATACGATCTTGCTTTTTGCGCCCCCCCTTGTGATGTTAGCCAGCAGCTGGTCTGCTTCCCATTACATAATGATTGGTGCTCTCTGGTCATTCACTCCTCCGGAGCTCAAGCTAAATCACATGACATTTTGTTTGGTTTCATCTCTCATGGCGAGTAACCAGTTGTAAGAATTATTGTGGCTTAGAAATGCCTTTATCTTCATTCTGGCCATAAAACAGACACTAAAATCACAGACTCATTAGGTAGGTATTATACGAGTAGAATGGCTATGACTATAAAACATACAAACATGTATGTTATACTGTTTTGGCCTTTTGTTGTCAGACTTTGGACCCGGAGTCTGGGTTCAATCCCCAGTTCGGGCAAAGTTTTGTCTTTCCCGACACCCTCGTCGGTCTCGGATCCCGATGTTACATAAAGGAAGCCCACCAGCCCCCAGAGATCCTGTAAACGGAATATTGGGGCGATATAAGTTGCCGTATTATTATTGTTATTATTATTATTATTATTATTATTATTATTATTATTATGTGTCTATAACCCTATAGACAAGAATCTGTTATCAGTGGAGGTTCTTTTATCGCGGATTGTGCTCGAAATTTAACCTCATCCTAGGATCACCAATTAAGTGTCATCCTAAAGACTAGTTAAATCCATGTATTCCATCCCAGGTGGAAATGTAGCACGGAGACTTCGTGAACGTAATCTTTAACTCACTGATAGCGTAAACTGAACCTTGGGGGTATGTGATGGATGATTTTAGACTGAAGACCAGTGTTTTCAACGAGAAACATTGTGTAGAATAACGGGTCACTCGTTATGTTTACCCCTTTTTGTTTGCAGTTTCTTTGTCAGTAATCCATCAGCTAAGGATGAGTTCAGTACATTCAGGAGTCTTAATGAAGATGATGATAAATATATACTGGTAAGTGTCTACACTTACCCTCAATAATGGAGATATTAAAACCTTGTTTTTTAAAATTAAACGCCACTCATTCAATATCACTTATACCTGACTCGAAACTTGCATATGGCAGGTGAGCTATTTTATAGCAGATCCTGGATCATTCAAATGAGGAATTGGAATAAGCCAGACTCGCTGAACTTTATTATTTAAATAGAAATACATTTAGTGCTTAGGCTAGAGTATAAGTGTAATTGTATTTATTTTAAGTGACTGTGGATTACATAGATATTTATACTTGTCTAAACAAGCGCAATCTTTAGGTATCTTTGAGTTCTGTTCTGGAATGGAATTTAAATCCAAAGACACTAAATTTACCAGAAATTAATTGATAAATTTAATTTTGTTGTGGGAAAGAATGACTCAAAACCAGCTGCTGTCCTTCACATTGTAAATTATAGGTAGAAGTTTGTTGAGAAGTGAAGTAGCGTAGCGTTGCTTAGTGAGTTCACATACCAAGGTTTTCTCAGGAAAAATTCACAAGGATTCAGGAATGCGTTTTAGATAGTATAATCCTTCCATTTTATTACTTCTCTAATCTGCCCACCTGCAGCAAACCTGCGTCAGAGGGTCATGTCAGCGCATGGAGAACACAGCAACACCTGAGTAGACACAGGTTATAGGCAGAAAATCCAGTGTTTCCGCTGACATTAGTGTCAGAATATGTGCTGTCTCACGTCCGTGGTCTGTCGTATTGTTTTATAATCCCATGGATAAGTGAGACTATCCGGAATAAGCCTTGGCATGCTGATCTGATGGGATAACTTGGGTAACATTATTTATACATCACGGATTGCGTGGCAGAAATCTCATCATGCAGTAACGTTGATCCTATCCTCGGATTGCATGGCAGAAATCTCATCATGCAGTAACGTTGATCCTATCCTCGGATTGCATGGCAGAAATCTCATCATGCAGTAACTTTGATCCTATCCTCGGATTGCATGGCAGAAATCTCATCATGCAGTAACGTTGATCCTATCCTCGGATTGCATGGCAGAAATCTCATCATGCAGTAACGTTGATCCTATCCTCGGATTGCATGGCAGAAATCTCATCATGCAGTAACGTTGATCCTATCCTCGGATTGCATGGCAGA
>Ga0224501_10004462_pt1 | contig 11050 bp, 11 predicted proteins | sample SF_Oct11_sed_USG_4_FD_169105 | JGI IMG/M metagenome (GOLD analysis project Ga0224501, IMG submission 169105) | Sediment microbial communities from San Francisco Bay, California, United States - SF_Oct11_sed_USGS_8_1 | ecosystem: Environmental > Aquatic > Marine > Sediment | place: USA...
AGGCTTGTTCGAGATGCTTGCAGAACATAATGCTTCTCTATTCAAAAAATACGGTTTTAACAGAATTGTGACGATATCGCCGCACTGCTATCATACTTTCAAAAACGACAAACCCTACACGGACATCAGACTTAACGTCCAACACTATACTCAATTCATTTATGAAGCCATCAAGAACGGAAGACTTAGACCCGTCAAAGCGATCAAGAAGAGAGTCACCTACCACGATCCCTGCTTCTTGGGAAAGCGAAGCGGCATCTATGATGAGCCAAGGGAAATATTGAAGTCGATACCCGGTTTAGAACTCGTTGAAATGGCGAGATCGCGAGAAAACAGCTTTTGCTGCGGCGGAGGAGCCGGAAGAATCTGGACAGAAGAGGCAACCCCTGAAAATCGACCTTGTGTGAACAGGGCTAAAGAAGCCCTTGAACTTGGAGTTGAGGTTATAGCCACAGCCTGTCCGTTCTGCGTAACAACTCTGGAAGACGCAGTGAAGGTTCTAGACGCAGAAGACAAAATTGTCATTAAAGACATCTCGGAACTTGTGAAGGAAGCACTTTAACTGTTTCAACTTGACGTTAGAACATAAACATTACAGAAATTCCCAAGACGATCAAAACAGCCCCCGCAAAAATTCTCACGGTAACCTTTTCCTTCAGAAAAAAGGCGCGCGCGCGCCGCGCGCATATACGCGGGCTGATTGCAGAAAAACCGGCCGAAGTGTCATCGGGTCATGCACGCGGGTCTTAACGAAAGAATTATTAAGACTCTTGTGGAAAACCCCATCAGGCATGCTTTATGGTTCGGTTGCATGAATATCAAGGGAAACAGCTGTTGAAAACGATAGGAGTTTCTGTTCCTGAAGGCGATGTGGCGTCCACACCTAAAGAGGCAAGGAAAATAGCCGAAGAAATCGAGAAGCCTGTTGCAATCAAGGCACAAATCTGGGCGACTGGTCGCTTTAAGGCCGGTGGCATAAAATTTGCAGGTAACCCTAAAGAAGCAGAAAACGTTGCAGAAGAACTCATAGGTACTGAGATTAAAGGTTTCAAAGTGGAGAGTGTTTTAGTTGAAGAAAAACTGTATGTCGACAAGGAATTTTACGTAGGCGCGATAGTGGACGACTCATATAAAGTTAAGGGTCCAGTTGTGATGTTCAGCACAGAAGGTGGCGTAGATATTGAACAGCTAGCAGTGAAATCTCCAGAAAAGATATCGCGTATAAATGTGGATGCCTTCGCGGGCATTCAAACCCAAGATGCGCGCAACCTTGTGGAAAAGCTTGGAGTGTCAACTGCCCTTTTGGAACCGTTACAAACCGCTATATGCGGGTTATATCAAGCTTTCAAAAAATACGATGCTCGCTCAGCCGAGATAAACCCATTCGTCCTAACAAAGGATGGAAAAACGTATGCAGCGGATTGCCGTATCAGCATTGACGACTCTTCTGTGTTTCGTCATCCAGAGTTTGAGATCGAAATACCTCGTGAAAGTGGCAAGCCCCTGACGGAATTAGACAAAATTGCTTGGAAAATAGAAGAAAATGATTTCCGAGGGATAAGTTACTTCATGCAACTGGTTCCTGAGATCAAGGAGGAAGGTTATGTTGGTTATCATGGGATGGGCGGAGGTGGAGCGATGCTAGGAGCCGACGCGCTAGTTCGGCACGGATTAAAGATCGCAAACTACGCTGATACGAGTGGAAACCCTACTGCTTCAAAGGTATATCGGTGTGCTAAGGTAATTCTCTCGCAACCCGGCATTGAAGGTTATGTCGCAATGGATCCAAACATTTCAAGCCAAGAAATGTGGCATACTGCTCGTGGGCTTGCAAGAGCTTTTAGAGAAGAATTGAAGGACAAGTCTGGTTTTCCAGTAATAGTTGTATGGGGAGGAAACAAGGTCAAAGAGTCAAACGAGATCATAAAAGAAATGACAAAGGACCTACCGATACGGCTAGAAATATACGCGGAAGACCCTGTTTCAGGGCCCCATTACAACATTTACGATGTTGATCCCATAGCTGAGCAAATGAAAAAACTTGTAGAAGAGTATCGAAAATCTAAAAGGAGTAATGATCGAAAATGGAATTTGAAACGAGGACAGGCAAGATAATTATTGATGACAGTAGGTGCCCTGACTGTACCAGCTTCGCTTGCGTCAAAGCTTGCAGTCTGTATAATGGGGCACTCTACAGGATTAATTTAAAAGAGCATAAACCGGAGCTAGCCTACAACATGGCCGATCTGAAACGGCTCTGCACCGAATGCCTCGCGTGCGAACAAGAATGCTCCTTAAGAGGTCTTAACGCCATCATTATCATGCTTCCGATGCCAGAGTCAGAGAAATTCAAAAAAAGTGAAGGCTTGACTTAAGGTGGAAAAATATGGCGATACTTCTTGATGAGAAGACCACCATGTTGGTACAAGGAATCACGGGCCGAGAAGGAACTGCACGCACCAGATTCATGGTAGATTACGGCACAAAAGTCATTGCGGGAGTTACTCCGGGTCGCGGTGGAACCCAAGTCTGGCGTGTTCCAGTCTATAACACGGTAGAAGAAGCCTGTAAAGAACACGGACTCATAGATGCAAGCGTCACCTTCGTTCCTGGACCCGCCGTCAAGGAGGCTGTTATGGAAGCTATCAATGGGGGAATAAGAACCGTAGTCATGCCAGTAGAACGCGTTCCGTTACACGATATATTGGAAATGATATCTTATGCAAAGCAAAAAAGTGTTACGATAATAGGACCCGGTTCACTAGGGATCATCAGCCCCGATAAGGCTGTGGCTGGATGGATCGGAGGCTCAGAAGAACTAGCTAGGACCGTTTTTAAACCGGGTCCCGTAGGCGTCATATCTCGCAGCGGTGGACAAACGACCACGGTTTGTTGGGCTATCACCCAGGCGGGTCTCGGCGAGAGTACAGCTGTTCATGTCGGCGCCGAACCCATTGTAGGAATGAGCCCTGCTGAACTGTTACCCCTATTTGAAAAGGATGAGGAAACACAGGCCGTCGCCTTTTTTGGAGAAATAGGTACAGTTGCTGAGGAAGAAGCGGCTGAAATCATCAAGGCTGGCAAGTTTACAAAACCAGTTGTCGCTTACATCTCTGGTGCCAGCGCTCAACCCGGAGTCAGATTCTCGCATGCCAGCGCCATAATAGAACGGGGAAGAGGTTCAGCTCAAAGCAAGATTAAAGCTCTGACAGAAGCTTGTGTACAGGTAGTGAATATGCCAGCGGAAATAGCTCCAACCCTCAAAAGTATTCTTAAGAGGTAGGCGAAATCCATGAGACTGTTAAGATCAATACTTTTCACACCCGGCAACAACATGAGAATGATCTATAAGACGCCTACTCTCGCGATGGATGCTGTCATACTTGACCTAGAAGACTCGGTACCCATGATAGAGAAGGACACCGCCAGAGTCTTTATCAGAGACACCCTTGATTTGGCAGGGTCAGGGGGCGCAGAGGTCTACGTCCGAATAAATGGGTTGATGACCGGTCTCACGGCTCAAGACTGCGATTTCGTGATTCAAAAAGGGCTTGATGGCGTCATGCTGCCTAAAGTGGAGTCAAAAGAAGACGTCATTGAGTCAGAAAAAATCATTGAGAAGCTGGAAAAGGAAAGAGGAATGAAGTCAGGTAGTATAGTGTTGATTCCCACCCTCGAAACAGCTAAAGGAGTCGTAAATGTATACGAGATAGCCGTTTCCAGCAAGAGAGTAATCGCCATCGGTTTTGGAGCTGTCGACTTCACCCGCGACATGGGTACCTCATTGTCCAAAGAGGGGACGGAGCTCTTTTTCGCCCGGTCACAGGTCGCCATAGCCGCCAGGGCTGCTGGAGTTCAAGCACTAGACACGGTTTTCATCGACCTCGCAGATAAAGAGGGATTAATTAAAGACTCACAGCTAGCAAAACAGCTAGGCTTCAAAGGAAAGTTTTTGATTCATCCGAGCCAGATCGAGCCTGTCAATCAGATTTTCTCACCGTTACCAAAAGAAATTGAATATGCCAAAAAGGTTGTGAGCGCATTTAAAGAGGCCGAGGCAAGAGGATTAGGAGCTGCATCCCTTGAGGGGAGGATGATAGACATAGCGGTTTTCCGGCAGGCAGAGGACCTTTTAGCGTTGGCTGAGGCAATTGCTAAGAAGGAAAAAAAGAAGTAATGCTATACCAACACGCTTGATATGCGGTGACAAATCATGGCGGACATTAAAGATGTTATATCAAATACTGCATACCAACTGCTGAAGAAAGCGGCGACTAAATTACCCCGAGATGTGAAAGCGGCTCTGTCTAAGGCATACCAAGAAGAGAGCGTCGAAACTGGGAGGGCACAACTAAGAGCCATTCTAGAAAACATTGATATGGCTGAGAAATATAACATGAACATCTGCCAAGACACAGGCATACCCCTGTTCTTTGTTAAGTGGGGCCTAAAATCAGGGCTATCCATCGATATACGAGAGCCTCTAATAAAAGCAACTAAAAAGGCAACGGCGGAAGTTCCTTTACGCCACAACGTAATCAATCCATTAACGAAGGAAAATCCCGGCACAAACGTTGGGTGGAGTATACCATACGTCTACTACGATCTAGTCCCCGAGAGTGATTACTTAGAAATAACAGCGGTACCGAAGGGTTTCGGCTCAGAGGCGAAGTCAAGCTTGGTCTTTATCGTTACAAGCGAGTCCATGCCCGAGGCAATTACCAGATGCGTCGTTGACAACGCGCTCATGGCTATGGGAGAACCCTGTCCACCAACAATTGTAGGTTTAGGCATAGGTGGAACCGGCGATATAGCCATGTATCTGGCGAAGAAAGCGATTTTCAGGTCTCCTCTAGGTTCGCCGAATCTGGACCCCGTTGTAGCTGACCTGGAACGCAGAATTCTAAGGGCATTGAATCGCACAGGACTAGGCCCAATGGCCATGGGAGGAGACACCACATCTCTTGCAGTCCACGCTGAAATTTGTGGCACACATACAGCTGTAGCTCCAGTGGGAATAACTTACCAATGTTGGGCTGCGCGATATTCAACCGCTAGAATTTGCCCAGATGGGAAAGTTGTCTATCTTACTCATCCGGAAGAATGAACTGTGGAGGTAGAAGCGTGAGAGAAACGTATGTAAGTCTGCCCGTATCCGAGAATGATGCTAGGACACTCAAAGTCGGGGATATCGTATTCGTAAGTGGGATAGTTCACACGATGCGTGACATGGGGCACCGCCGTGTCGTTGAGATGATACAGCGAGGCGAAAAACTTCCCTTCAACTTAAAAGATGGAGCAATTTGGCATTGCGGACCGATAGTCAAAGAGATAAACGATAAGTGGCAAATCGTTTCGGCTGGCCCCACATCAAGTTCAAGGTTCACCGATCTAGGCGCCAGACTGGTGAGAGAATTGCACGTTAGGCTAACGATTGGGAAAGGAACAATGGGTCCACCCACGATTAACGCTTTGAGAGATGTCGGAGGGGCTTATCTCGTTGCAACGGGCGGATGCGCCGCTCTGTACGCCAAACAGGTGATAAATGTAGAGACTGTGCATTGGCTCGAATTAGGAATGCCTGAAGCCACATGGGTTCTCAAAGTAGACCAACTTGGCCCACTGGTGGTCGGCATAGACTCGAAAGGAACCGCTCTCTCCCAGATGGTGCTCAATGAAGCCCGCACTCGAATTGATGACATCTACAAGGAAGAAAACATAGATCCCACGAGAACATACGTCTGGTGGCCCAAAAAAATAGCAGGTTCCAAGGAACTCATGGAATCTGTCAAGGGGTCCTGAATTTCAAAGATATACACATGCGCAAGTGGGGATAAGAACATGAAACAAAATCCTTGGGAAACAGAAAACTGGTTCATTAGCCTCTACAACTACTCAGACGAAGTAAGAGGAAAACTTAAACTTCCAGAAAAAGTCAGTTTCCATGACATAACTCTTAGAGATGGCGAGCAACAAGCCGGCGTCATTCTTAGAAAGGATGACAAGATCAAAATCGCAAGGATGCTTGACGAAGTGGGAGTATCTAGGATTGAAGCAGGCATGCCCGCTGTTTCGAAGGAGGAGATGGACGCTGTCAAGGCAATAGCTAGTGAGGGCCTCAACGCGAAGGTGTTTAGTTTTGCGAGATGCATGAAAACAGATGTAGATTTAGCACTTGCCTGCGATGTTGATGGGGTAGTCATGGAAATCCCGTCCAGTGACCACCTGCTTAAGTATGCCTATGGTTGGACGGTGGAGAAGGCGGTTAAGCTCTCCATTGAGGCAACCAGGTATGCTGGAGAACATGGGTTGCACGTTGCCTTCTTTACAATCGATTCAACGAGAGCCAAGTTCGACACTTTCTGGAGCATCATAGATAGCGTAGCCACAAAGGGTCACATGGATTCATATGTCCTTGTTGACACGTTCGGTGTATGCTCGCCAGAGGCTACGAACTATTTGGTGGAAGAGGTTATGAAGAGAACAGACAAGGCTATTGAGATGCATTGCCACAACGATTTCGGTTTAGCTGTTGCCAATTCGCTCACAGGAGTGATGGCTGGTGCTAAGATAGTTCACACTACAGTTAACGGCATAGGTGAGAGAAGCGGTAACGCCGCGCTAGAGGAAGTGGCATCGGCCTTAGAAGTGCTATATGGAGTTAGAACAGGGATAGACTTCAGAAAACTGCGAGGGTTATCCAAGCTTGTGGAAGAACTATCTTTGGTTAAGATGCCCCCCCACAAACCTATTGTCGGTGATAACACCTTTACAACCGAATCGGGTATAATAGCTGGTTGGTGGGATAGAGCTTCCAAAGCTAAAAGGCCATTGGAAGTTTTCCCGTTTGCCCCTCACTTCCTTGGTTTCGACAAAGTCAATGTAGCCCTAGGAAAAGGAAGCGGTAGAGCTTCGATAATCTACAGACTGGAGGAACTGGGATTGGAGATACCTTCTGAAGAAAAACTCAATCAAATCCTAGAAAAAGTCAAACTCCTTGCAGAAGAGAAAAAGAGACTTCTAACAAACAAAGAGTTCAAATCCATCGTTGAGCAACTTACGCCATAAAAGTTGTGTGTGCTTGGAATGTTAGTGTATTCGAACAAGCAACAAAACGCCCAGGATGCGTGTGCATCGCTTATGAAGTCTTTTTAGGAAATCATAAACAAATGTCGTGAAAAGCCATGGCTAAATATATCTGCCATAAGTGCAAGATCAAGATGGAAGCTACAAACGAGGATATTGGCGCATTCCAAGAAGTAATGAAATGCCCCATATGTGGAATAGAGATCATTATTGACCATAGAGAGGATCTCGGCTAAATGAGTTGTAACGTCTTCCAATACCCGCGCGCGCATGTATTTTTGCAACTTGCATTTCTTGTCTGAACGATCATTTGGTGTAGTTGAAGAACTTTGACGCTCGATGAAGGAACGCTACAAAAGATTCGGCACGTTGAACACCCGACTGCCACCCTCGCCAAGGTTCCATCAAATCTGTGAAGTAGGCTGACAGCTCTTCTGGTTTCCTCCTTACCCATGCTTGGCTTCTGAAGCATCTTAAGGCCTGGTCTTTGATTTTGCTTGACTCTGTGACGTCAATGTAGATATTAGGTCTGAATTTAGCAGAATCATCAACTCCACGTGACGGAGTGAACAAGTAGATCTGCTGAACACTGTGTGGAGGATACTCTGACTTTATTCCTGCTCTACTCGCATACCAAAAGGCCCGTAGTGTACTTCGAGAAGTTACTTCATGGTCGCAATTGACTGGCTCTTTCATCCAATGCGTAAGCATAATGTCGGGTTTGAGTTCCCGGATTATATCCATTAAAACATATTCCCGTTCTTTGTTCATGATCAGGGGGTTGTCGTCCCAATCCAAGAAGCGAATGTCAATCCCTATTATGGCCGCTGCTTTTGTCGCCTCTTTTTTCTTTATCATCTTGGCTTTTTGAACAGTCATTCCTTTATTTTTCCACAGTAATGGCGATTCGCCTTTCTCGCCATATGTCAGGCACACGACCGTGACTTTGCTGCTCGCTTTAACATAGTTGGCTACGGTTCCGCCTGCTCTCTGAAAGACATCCGCAACATGTGCCGAAAACGCCAGAATTGAAGGACTTGACGATGACATAGCTCTCACTCAACGTAGTAGATATTTTGAATTGAACCTCTTTTAAGGTTGTTCGCGCGCGCGATAGAGGCATACGAGAAGGTTTGGTTTTGGGTTTTGGGGTTAAAATTTAATCCCCCACACACACTGTGCTATGCACGCGTGCAAAAACTTAAATGCGCGCGCGCGCGCGCAAACTTAAGGTGCTTTGACCTAGGCCCTTTATTAACTCAGACAGTTTAACTAAAAACTGCATCCACAACTTTACCTTTTTTCTTTGCAGCTTTGGCAGCGTCACCGAATGCCCACAACCGAATTTTCCACAGTCAGTGCATGTAGGAATCAAAGCACTCAAGGCTGTTTGTCCGTCCGGTACTAATCTCGGTCCCGTGCCAACATCACAGAACCCAAGAGCCTCCAATGCAAAAATTCCATAAGGCGTTACATCGTAAACTTGTGCGACATCTATGTCTATGCGCGCATACATGAGAGGAATTGAAAAACCCATTGTGTTATAACTTGCAACAGAGTAAGGTGTAGCTGGAGTCTTTTGAAGTTCTTCATATTTTATTATACAAAACCGCTCAATACGAGTTCATGTCATATAAAGTGAACAGAAGATTCTTTTTATCTGATAACTCATCTTAAAAACGGATGACGGACAAAACGCCCTTAAATATGATTTATTACGGCTTACGTCAACATTTGTTATATTTCACAAACACTTATTTCGTCGACGGGCCATTTTGAGAGAATATTACAGCCTGTTTCTGTTACTTGTATCATCTCTTCAATTCTAGCGGCTTGCCCCTTTGGATAGTCGCAATTTTTCTCATTAGTCGGCCAAATCGTTTCTAGGGCCAACGTCATGTTTGGCTCTAGCTTGTCAGGATAATCCAGGGACCAAATTCTGGAAATTATTGGAGTTTCATATAAGCCTAGCCCGATGCCGTGTCCCCATTGCATAAGGCAGGCGCCATCTTCCTCAGGGTAGCCAAATTCTTCAGCCTTAGGCCACTTTTCAGCTAAGTCCTTTGTGGTTGCGCCGGGCTTAGTAGCTTTTATGGCAGCGTAGAGTATGTCTAATGTTTTTGCGTAAGCATATTTTTGGGCTTTTGTGGAGCTACCACAGCTAAATGTGCGGTAGTAACATGTTTTGTATCCGTTGTATGATATGTTGCATAATGCAGCTGCAATTATATCACCGGGTCTTATAGCTCTGTCTGAACATTGAACTGCCATAGGCCACGTATGTGGTCCAGAATTTATATCAGGAGCGGAAGCCCAGTCAGCACCAGCCATGTATGCCGTGTATGTGGCGAGCGCCCTAAGTTGCATCTCGGTAACACCCGGCTTTATAGCTCTCTTGAATTCAGCAAATATAGACTCGGCAATGCTCGCGGCCATTTTTAAGCATTCTATTTCATCCTGAGTTTTTATTCTCCTCGCTTCAGCCATAGCCTTTGTTCCATCAAGCGAAACTTCGATGCCAATGTTGTTTAGTGCCTTAACAACCGATGGTAAATTAGAGTCTATGCCAATTTTTTCTTTTAACAAGCCGTGTCTACTCAATTCATTTTTGATCTGACTTGCAAATTTTTCGAGTTGATGTTCATAGACCCCCTTAGGTGCACTAGTGGCCAAGTATGGCATTATTGGTATAGAAGCATTCACTTTGCACCACGGGCAAGCCTCCTCGAGGAAACCTTTTCGCATGCCCACTTCAAACAGTATAGGCTCCGAGGTCGATAGAAGTAGCGCGTAACGATACCCGCTAACGCCATGGAAAAGGTGGACACCGTTTCCGCATCCAACATATCGCATGTTGTCGCCGTGGAAAAGTAGAACAGCTTCTAATCCATGTCCCTTGGCTTTTTCTTTTGCTCTTTTAATTCTTTCCCTTCTCATCCTATCAATATTGATGCGTTCTTCCCAGTCAACATTTTGCTTTCCAAAGCTCATCTCTAACCCTACTTATAAATCACTTAAATAGAATCGCTTTCACTTTACGCGCGCGCAATAATAATTCATACAAATATCTAACAATCTCCGCCATTTCTTCTCAGTAGGCAACTCTTTCATGCAAGCGCGCGGCTTCGACGTCAAGTAATAGTATCCTACAACTCCTATGACTGCGGCTATAACCAATATCGCTGCAATCACTGCTGCCTGCATTTTAGTTATACCCGTCTTACTCATACTTTTTAACCCTCTGCGAAAGTCCATATTTTTTAGAGTCTATATAAAATTTGTTACTAATGCGCGCTATGGCGACTATTCTATGTCAAACTGGTAAAAGCGCGCGCGCTGAAGCCTCGGTAAAAAGGCTTATAACTGAATACCTGAGTACGAAAGTTAGTATCATGAGGTAAATGTAATGATAAGTGATGATCTGCTAAGCACCGAACTCGCAGGGGTAAAACTTCGTAGCCCTATTGGAGTCGGGTCGATAGCGACTTTTATGGGACGCTCAATATCTGATGAGGTCGCTGCTCGAACATATCTTGATTTTGCCAAAGCTGGGGCAGGATACATACAGGTGGGAGCACTTGGCGCTCTACCCCGGGAGATGGTTCAGAAAAGAAAAAAGGATATGGAACAAGAGATGGGAGGCGAAGGACTTGAAATCATAAGAAGATACTTTGGAGGAGAACCAGTTAGGAGATGGATGAAGGATGGAGAAGGATGTTTTCTTCATCGATTAGGTGCACTTACCCCATGGGGTATTCCAATTGAAGGATTCGCAGAGTCTCTACACCTTAAGCAGCCAATATTTGAAATGTTGAAAAGGGAGAAGCCCAAAGATGTCCCAATAATCGCAAATATAGAATCTGCTGCAGATCCTGAGGCCTTTCGAATACCATCAAAGAAAGCAGAGGAAGCAGGTTATGACATGATTGAGCTTAATGTATCATGCCCATTCTTTTCTACATGT
>Ga0224501_10004465_pt1 | contig 11048 bp, 13 predicted proteins | sample SF_Oct11_sed_USG_4_FD_169105 | JGI IMG/M metagenome (GOLD analysis project Ga0224501, IMG submission 169105) | Sediment microbial communities from San Francisco Bay, California, United States - SF_Oct11_sed_USGS_8_1 | ecosystem: Environmental > Aquatic > Marine > Sediment | place: USA...
TCCAACAATCAGCCCAGAAAGGACAGCGCCCCGCGGACCATGCCCATGACACGGCCACCAAGGCTCCGCTGCCGGACCTGCTCGCTCAGGTTCACCTGGTCGCGCACCCTCTCGGCCTGGGCCAGCAGCAATTCTCCCGGAGTTCCGGCCGACAAGGCCTCGCCGGAAGCGACTCCACCCTTGGCCGGGACAAATGAATACACGGGCGATATGAACGCCGGATGAAAGTGGGATTCGATCTTGGGAAACATAAGCGGCGACCCTGTCTGAAAGGAAACCTGTATTGCTCACGGGCGCCCCGCGGGTTTCATTCCCGCCTCAGGACGCCCGTGCGCATTGCTGGTCTGCTTACAGATATCGGCATCAGTACGGATAACTTTAGCCTTCGCAGTCAGGCATCAGGGTGGGGCGGGGGGAAACTTGGCACAGCCAAGGTGGATCACACAGAAAAAACTTCGGCCGGGCCAGCCACACAGCCTGGAGCGTAGCAGGATCAATGTCGAGTTTGACGCCGCAGGCGTCTGTTTGAGACCTGGGAGTTAAAACCGGGCGAAAGATGAACCAATCCGGTTAAACTTTTTCCGGGCCACCACCTGTGGGTCTTTCGGGGGTTCCAAGGGGGCGGACAGGCCCCTGGCGGGGGGTTGGAGGGGGTCAGCGACCCCCTGCTGAAACAATACTTCGCTGCAGGTTCCGCCACGCTCATCGGGGAGCTCGAGTACGGCACCCCGCCTTTGCCCCCCGGCCCCACTCAGTTATCCGAGGAGGGCGCGCTGGGGGTGGTGCCGTTGCCGCCGCCTTCCGGGGGCGGTTCCTGGCCCATCTCGGCGCGCAGTTTGAGCCCCATTTCATAATAGCGGCGCGACTCGTCGGACTGGCCCAGCTTGAAGTAGCGGTTGCCCAGGCGGTCGATCAGTTCCAGCTGGCCTTCGGGATTGTTCATGGCCCGGCGCAGTTCCAGGTGGTTCTTCAGGTACTGGATCAGCTTTTCCTCGTTGCCGCTTTTTTCGTGGGCGTTTTCGATCAGGGAGTATGTTTCGTCCATCCCCCGGCGGTCGTTGTGCTGACGCTGCAAGGCCAGCACCCGCACCAGCATGGACAGCCGGAGCGGCTCTGCACCCTCCCCGCTGCCGGAGACCAGCGCGCCCAGTTGATCGTCCAGGCGCTCCGGCTGGGGTTTCCAGCCCGCCTTGAGCAGGGCCTCGAACTCCTCCAGGGCCTTGCTGAAGTATTCATCGGCCACATGCAGCCTGATGGCCACCAGATGGGAATCCGGGCTGATCAAATGCGGCGCTTTGTGCAGGTGGGCGCGGTAGTTCTCCAGAGCGGCCCGGGCGGCGTGCAGGTCTCCGGAGCCCAGGCTGTCCTGGGCCAGACGCAGCAGGGCCTCGGCCTCTTCCCGCAGTCCGCCTCCCTTGGCTGATGCGGCCGGGGCGGGCTTCTTCTTTTGGGGCGCGGTTTTTTCCGGAGCCTGACCGGTTTCCGGCGCCAGCCTGGCTTCAGGGGCGGGCTTTTGCTCTGCGGCGGGCTTTTCTTCCGTTTTCCGTCCGCCCTCCGCAGCCGTTGCAGGGGCTTCCGCTTCTTCAGTGGCTTCTTTGCTCTCAGTGGCATCCGCCTTGCCGGCACCCCGGGGGGGTGTTCCGCTCTTGGGGGGGGGCGGGGTGCGCACATCGGAGAACATGTCCTCCTCTTCCTCCGTCCGCGCCTTATCCTGGGGGGCGGCTTCCTTTTCCAGCACCTCGCGGGCCGCCTCTCCCGCCGCCGCCTCCAGGTCTTCGGCGGAGCCGGACGGAGTCTGGCTGGCAGCGCCCAGTCTGACATTGTCTCGCACGCTCGCGCTGTCGTCCTCCAGGCCCCCCGACTCGGAGGTTTCGCGTTCGGCCTGCTCCAGGTGCTGGCGGAACCGGGAAAAAATGGAGCTGTCCAGCGGCGCGGCGGGTTTGGCGGGGGCTTTTTTCTTCACGGCACCGTCCTGGGCGCCGCTCATGGCCGCTTCCTCCGCCCCGGCATCCTCGCCGGAGGGCATGTTTTTTCGGGCGGCGCTTTTGGCATAGGCCGCCGCCGCTCCTGAAGCGGGGGCCGGAGCAGTGGCCGAAGCTGAAGCAGTGGCCGGAGCGGAAGCAGTGGCCGGAGCGGAAGACTGGACCTTCTTCTTTCTTTCGGCCAGGGCCTTCTTCAGGGCCTCCCGCCGCTTTACGGCCTGGCGGCTTTTTTTGATCAGTCCGGTGAGTTCCAGCGGATCACGAGTCCGGAGCACCGGTTTCAGGCTGCGTCTGAAAATGGCGACCTGGACGAGCACCAGCATGATCAGCACCACCACAAGGGAGGCCCCCGCCGCAAACAGGAAGGGAAAGAGCAGAAACAGCCCCGCTATGAAAATCAGGGCCGAAATCAGGCTGATCAGGGGCATCCGTTTCATGAAACCAGCCGGTGGGAACAGTGCGTTTTTCTTTAATGGCCCGCCCGTTTTCGACATATCCCTTGTCCGGGTCGGCGGGTAATCACCAGGCACTATCTGACCATAACAGGGGCGCGGCCAGGATACAAATCAAGATGGAAGGAGGGATGAAAAATGAGCGGGATCTGACGGCATGGAATTGAAAGACCGATCCTGACGCGGAGAAGGACCGATCAGCGGGGCACCAGGCAGCCTTCCTGGTCCTGGCTTTCCACCTCCACCCGGAAGCGCATGCTGGTGCGGATCAATTCGTGCAAAAGGATGCAGCTGTTGCGCCGCTTGGCATCCACCCGGTAAAAGTCCGGGTAGGAATGGCCCATGCGCACCTGCAATCCGTAGTATGTGGTGATGGCCTCGGACATTTTCTGCCGCGCCAGATTCAGGTAATAGGGGTTCTTCTCACGCCGCCAGCTGTGGTAATACACCATGGCCCAGTCACGATAGCGGTCGGCCACGGCCATCTCCTTGCGCAGGGGCATGCGCAGGCTGTCGCCGCTGCACCCCCACACGAAGAACAGGGCCAGGGCCATAATGACAAAGTGTTTTCGAAGAAAGGCCATGTATCAAACGGTATATATGTCCCGGACCGCCGGCTGTATACCGGACGCGCCCCGGACCGGCCCTGTCGGGCCCTGGTTCTGTGCTGCCGCGTGTAGCCGGAAAGGGCACTCCACCCCCCGGCGCACGGATTCATCTCTGCTATCTTTATCGGCACTTCCGGAATTTTCTTGATGGTGGGAGCAGGTTTCCAGTGCCGGACGGGTTGAAATTACCCCGCTCAGGCACCGGAATTAATGCTGTTGCGCCCTGTCCTACAGGCAGAACAAAGACCTGCATAAATGGACGCCAGACTATATTCGTTAAATATAACAATGATTAAGAGAGTTTTATTGCGCGGGCGCATATTTTTTATTGACTTGTTAGCACTCTAATTGTTATATTGCTAACAGGTAACGAGAACAGCGGAGAACAACCCGCGGAAACAACGGGCGCTCCGGCGCCCGATTATGAAACAACCATAGACCCCGCCCCGGCGGGGAGGAGGAAACCATGAACCTGATTCGCTACAATCCTTCAAACCTGTTCGACGCCACCCTCGACCGGATGCTGCACGACTTCTGGGGCCACGGCTCCGGGGAACAGACACCGGCCAACCAGTTCAACCCCCGTGTGGACATAAGCGACGAGAAGGACACGGTTGTCCTGAGGGCGGAACTTCCGGGAGTGGACAAGAACGAGGTGGATATCAAGGTGGAAAACGGCGTGCTGACCATCAGCGGCGAGAAGAAGCAGGAAACCCAGACCCAGGAAAGCGGCTTCTACCGCTGCGAAAGGTCCTATGGCAGGTTTGAGCGCAGCTTCCGGCTGCCCGACATGGTGGCCCCGGAAAAGATCGAAGCCGACTACCGCAACGGTCTGCTGACGGTGACCCTGCCCAAGCGCCCCGAGGCTTCTCCCCGGCAGATTGCCATCAAGGAAGGCAACGGCAAGGCCAGTGAGATCAAGGTCAAGTAAACCCGCGCTCTGTCATACCCCGGCAGGGCAAAAAAAAGGCCCCTTTTACCCAAGGGGCCTTTTTCCTTTTCGTAGACTGATTATCTGCGGAAGGAACTGACTCAGCCTTCCAGGTTCCGCGAGGCGAAATCCCAGTTGACCACGTTCCACCAGGCCTCCAGATACTTGGGGCGGGCGTTGCGATAGTCGATGTAATAAGCGTGTTCCCACACATCGCAGGTGAGCAGGGGGCGGCGGCCCTCGGTGAGGGGTGAGCCGGCGTTGGAGGTGGTGACGATATCCACCTTGCCCGCGGCATCGGCCACCAGCCAGGCCCAGGCCGAGCCAAAGGCTCCGGCGGCGGCGGCGGCGAACTTGGCGCGAAACTCGTCCACGGAGCCGAAGGCATCGGTCAGGGCCTTTTCCAGCCCCGCCGAAGGGGCGGTCTTATCCGGCGTCATGGAGTTCCAGTAAAAGGTGTGGTTCCAGATCTGGGCGGAGTTGTTGAAAATACCTCCCGATGATTTTTTTACAATGTCCTCCAGGGAGGCTCCCTCGAACTCGGTGCCCTTGACCAGGTTGTTCAGATTGTTCACATAGGTGGCGTGATGCTTGCCGTGGTGGAACTCCAGTGTTTCCGCGGAAATAACCGGCTGCAGCGCGGTCTTGTCATAGGGCAGGGGGGGCAGTTCGTGAATCATTTTACTCACTCCTTCTGCGAACGGGTTCTGAAAATGATAAAAACGCCGGACGTTTTGAGCCCAACGCTTCATCAGACGTGCATTCTTTCCTAAATGATAACGAAACAACGGGGGAAATGGTTGTTTTTTTAACCAAAGACCCGCCTTAATCGTCTTGGCGCTCCCGCCTTAAAAACTCGGTCATGCGCTCAATCAGAAAATCGCTGTCGCGGCGGGCGGTGTGCTTGTATTCGCCCAGGAACTCCGCAGCCTGGGTGAAAATGCGGTACATTTGCTCCTGATCAGACCCGCCCACGGCGGCCAGCATTTCTTCGCCATTTTTTAAAAAATCCTCCAGCACGGGATAGTTGTGCGGATTGGCCAGCTGAATCTGGCTGTACAGCCCCGCATCGCCGGACAGGATCCGGCACAGGATGGAGAAGAACACCTGATACACCGGGCTGCATACCTGGAGCACCTGCTTCAGATTGGCCCCCCGGGTCTGCAGGGTGCGGGCAAAGGCGATGTTTATGAAATGGGTCAGCCCCTGGATGAAGGCCATGGCCTCGTCGTGCTCCTCCGGTGCCATCACGGAGACCGTCATACCGTGCCGGGTGAAGAACCCGCTGTACCAGTCGGCAAACGGTCCCGGCCGCTCCGGACAGAGCACCACGTTCTGGCCGGCCGCCGAGGGCATGGGGGCAAACAGGGGATGGCAGCCGATCACGCAGGCCCGGGTGTCCAGCATGGCCTTCACCGGTTCGGCCTTGATGGATGTGAAATCGCTGAGCAGCTGTCCGGGGCCCAGATGGGGAGAAATGCGCCCTATCACCGCGGTGGTGTGCTCTATGGGAACGGACACGATGACGACATCGCAGGCCGATACCAGACCGCCATAGGTGGGATCGTCGGAAGGCCCGGCCAGATGGACCCGCAGGCCGTCGGCAGTGAACAACGGCGCGAACATCGAGCCCATGCGGCCCGTGCCGCCGATCAGCAGGACGCTTTCGGGAGTGTGTGTTCCTTGCGGCATGGCGGTATAAATCCTGTGCTGGCCCCTGCTGATTCACCGGGCGCTGAGCCCGGCCCTGGTCAGGCGCGGGGCGGAACCATTACCGCCAGAACCGCTCGGATACCCGCCTGTGCTTAGCCCCCCGGGCCGGTGCGGACCCAATTGGTGCCACCGGACCCACCCGAGGACATGTTACCGTAATTCGAACGGTAATTTGAACCCCTGGATTTTCGCGATTGCTCATAGGCCCGGGCCCGGGCCAGCATGGCCATGAACTCGGCCAGATAGCGGGCCTGGTAGCGGGGCCATTCGGACTTGGGAACATCAACGCGGCTGAGCATGGCGTTGAACGCCTCCCGGTCACCCATTTTCTTGCGCGCCAGCTCCTGAATGAACTCGCCCTGGCGCCGCATGATATCGCCAAAGGCTTCTATATCTCCCTGTTCCTTCCGGTTGCGCATCTCATCGTGTTCGCGCTGACGCTGCACCATGTACTCAAACGAATTCCGGTCACCCTCACGCTCGACCCTTTCCCGGGCCTCAAGTTCCGCCTTGCGCTCCAGCATCTCATTATACCGGCGCAGGGCCTCGGCCTCCGCCGCATCCAGCCGGGCCTGGTGCTCCTCCTGCTCACGGCGCAGCCGGTTGAACACATTCAGATCATCGGCAGAATCCCCGCCGAAGCCGGCCATATAATCCTGCTGGCGCTGCTGCATCCGCTGGAAGTTCTCCAGGTCAAGCTGGCTGTCCCGTTTCCGGCTCTCGTCAAACTCCTTCTGGCGGGCCAGCATATTGTCATAGTAGGAATTGTCGCGCATGTTCTGGCGCCGCCATTGCTCGATCATGGCCCGGCGCCGCTCCTCAAAGTCGCTGAACCGCTTGTCCAGATGGTTTTTCTTGTCCAGTTTGCGGTCAGCCAGCATGGCGTTCACCCGGTGGGGATAATCCAGCACCGTGTCCAGCATATACTCATGCCGGCGCTTGAGGGCCTCATCGCTCTGATAGAGCTCCGCGCTGCCGTATTGGGGCTGCTTTCCCCCGGGGCCGGGGGTGCAGCCTCCCACAAGCAGAACCCAGCACAACACCGGCCAAAACAAAAGCCGTTGCGGGTCATACCACCGGTTGTTGAAATTCGCTATCAAATCATATCCTTGGCATTTTCATATCGGCCGCATCGGCCCTTGCCGCATTCCCGGGATCATTCACAAGGCGCACACCGGGGCCATAAGCAGGGCAGACCACCGGCATATATTTCCGGGACTATGTAATATCTTATCGGCCGGAAAACCTGATTCTTGAACCTGATCAATATATTTCCCGGGGCGGATTGCACCACAGGCGCAATTCATATCAGCCCGTTAAATACAGATATCTACAAAGGGGTGAGGAAATTTTTCGAAAATACTCGTTAAATATTTTCAGAGGTCAACAAATGATATTGACAACGCTTCGGTTTTTTATTAAAAGTGAAAATTCTGAAGCAAAAAGGGCCTTCCAAGGCCCCGGCAAAAACCAGACTGAGAAAGCCTATATGAGTACCGGCAACGGCGGTTAGCTGTGCGGGACGACAATTGAGACGCCTCCCCAGCCCCGCCGACAAGCGATGCTGAGACTGCGGAAAACCCTCCGCAGAGTCAGCCGGTAAAAGCTCTTGCAGCTAAAAAACAAATCGCTATTCAATCAATCGGGCTGCAAGGAAACCTTGAACAATGCCGGCCCTGATCTCCAGAATACTGGAAAATCAGGGAATTTCACGGCGATACAGGGGAGGTGAGAAAAAGAATAATTGGAAAACCAAGCTGGAATTCATCAACAAGCCATACATCCACAAGGCAAGGAACTGAGCAAGTACAACATCGGTTCCGCCAATGCCGCCTATACCGCGCCTTATATCGAGCACTGGGTACTCCAGCTCCACGGCGTGGATCCCGATAAACTTAACGATACCGAACGGCTGGTAAATCTGCTGAGGCAGTCGGTTGAAGACCTGGGTCTGACCCGCGTCAGCGACCACAGCCATTATTTCGGCCCGGGCGTTTCATCGGTCATCATTCTTTCCGAGTCCCATATGTCGGCCCATACCTGGCCCGAAACGGGATACATGCACCTGGACGTGGTTACCTGCGTGAAAAAGCTGACCCGCGAGAAGCTGGAACGGGCATTCATCGAATTGTTCGGCCCCCGGCATCTGCACCTGGCGCAGTTGGAATACTGAGCCTGGCCAAGGGACCCGCAAGGCCTCCGGCCGCGCCATAATGCGGCCGGAAAAAGCCACGGACTGATTTCATGACGGATAACTGGTTCATAGAAAAATACACGCCTTATTCAGGGCTCGGCTTTTCTGTCCGGGAGCGGCTGCACGACCAGCAAAGCCCCTTCCAGCGGATAGAAGTGTTTGAAAACGCCGATTATGGGCGGGTGCTGACCCTGGACGGATGCGTGATGCTTACCGACCGGGACGAGTTCGTCTACCACGAGATGATCACCCATCCGGCCATTTTGACCCATCCGGCCCCGGAAAACGTGCTGATCGTCGGCGGGGGCGATGGCGGTACCGTGCGGGAGGTCTGCCGGCACCCGGAGGTGAAGCGGGTGGACCTGGTGGAAATAGACGAGGCGGTGATAGAAGTCTCGCGCCGGTTCTTTCCCGGCCTCACCACCCGGCTGGAGGATCCCCGGGTAACCATCCGCTGCATGGACGGCTTTGAATACATGGACGCCCATCAGGGCGCCTACGATGTGATAATAGTGGATTCCATCGACCCGGTGGGAGAGGCGGCCAAGCTTTTCACCTCCTCGTTTTACTCCAAGGTCCATGCCGGGCTCCGGGAGAACGGCACGGCGGTGTTCCAGACCGAGTCCCCGTTCTTCAGCAGTGATGTCCTGGCCCGCGTATTGCGGCTGCTGCGGCCCCATTTCAGTTTTGTCCAGCCCTACCTGGCCTTCATCCCCACATACCCCTCGGGAATGTGGAGCTTCACCATAGCCTCGCTGCGCGGGAATATCATGGAGCAGGGGCTGTTGCGTCAGCCTGGTTTTCAGGGGGAGATGAAGTATTTCACTCCGGAGATGTTCAACTCGGCCTTCAGCCTGCCCAACTTCATCAAAACTGCTTTGGCAGACTGAGCCGTCCGGCCCGGACAGCAACCGCTACACACGATACACCCACCACACATAATACAACTCTCCGGAAGCTAGCCCTGCGGGTCCTCCAGCACCTCGTTCATTGAGCCGGAGCGAAAGCCCTCCAGGTCCAGGGTGATATAGGCATATCCCAGTTCCTTCAGACCGGACACGATCCTTTCCCGCTGGGCCAGCAGCCTGGGGAAATCCTCCGGGGAAACCTCGATCCTGGCCACCGTGCCGTGGTGGCGGAGCCTGGACTGGCCGATACCCGCGGACTGCAAAAGACCTTCCGCCGCTTCTACCATCCCCAGTGCTCCGACGGTTATGGGCTGGCCATAGGGGACCCTGCTGGCCAGACAAGCCGACTGGGGCTTATCGTGATTGGGAAGTCCCAGCAGGGCCGCCAGGGCGCGCACATCATCCTTGCCCAGGGCAAACAGCGCCAGGGGGGCCTGGACTCCATGCTCGCGGGCCGCCCGCAGCCCCGGACGGAAGTCCTCCGCGTCATCGGAGTTGGTTCCGCTGAGCACGATCTTATAGCCTTCCTGCTCGGCAATACGTTCAAGATCCGCATACAGGGTGTTCTTGCAGTGATAGCACCGGTCCTGGGGATTGCTGCTGTAGCCGGGGTTTTCCATTTCGGCCGTGTGGATCACGCGGTGGGCCATTCCCCAGCCCGAGGTAAGACGGGTCGTCAGGGCCAGATCGCTTCGTTTAAGTGCGGGAGAGCCGGAGGTTACGGCCAAGGACCGCCGCCCCAGGGACCGATGGGCCAGATAGGCCACCAGGGTGCTGTCCACACCGCCGGAAAGCGCCACGATGACGCTTTCCTGACTGGTAATCCAGCCGGAGAGCAGCCCCAGCTTCCGCTTCAGGTCTTCCTCCCGGCGGGTCCGGGCGGCCTCAGCCTCCGCCGGAATATCCTGTGGTAGAGTCATTCTGATAATTCACCCGGAGATGATTTGCGCCGCAGCCGGTGCGACAGGTGCCGCCGGAGTACCTAGCTCCCGTCCTTGCCTGGATCCGTCAGGACGCTGTCCAGACTGTCCCCCAGATCGGACATGTCTTCCTCGTCGGTGGCCGCCGAGGCGGAATGCGCCGAATCGCTCAAAAGTGAATCGTCCAGCTGGGCGAGCATATCCTCCTCCTCGCTGGAACTGGCGGCCCCCTGGGAGACGTCGAAGGATGAGTCCAGATCCAGCCCGGGCACCAGCCCGACATCACCATCATCACCCAATCCCAGTGAGGACTCCAGGCTGCCGTCAAGATCCATGGCGGAAACCGCCTCCCCCTGGCCCTGCTTTGGTTCAAGCTCATTATCCAGGCTCAGGGCATCCAGCTGCGACTGGGCATCATCCAGGTTGAAGTCGGGGCTGTCCAGTTGTTCGGACAGGGCGGCAAGCGAGGAATCACGCTCGCGTAACATCTCCTCGCCGTTTTCCACCGATTCCCGGGCGGCCACGAATTCCGCGTCCGCACGAAGCCCCGCATCCTTTGCCAGGAACTGTTTCTTGGCCTCCGTGTAGCCGGAAAAACGGGGGGACGCCCGCAACTCCTCCACCTGCTCCCGGAAAATTTTCACGGCATTATAATCATGCTCGTTTACCACGGCAAAGATCAGGGCCTCCATATCCTCGCGCAGTTCTTCCCCCTCAGGCAGCAGGCCCTTGCTTTGAAAGGCCTGAATCAGGGTGACCGTGTTCTTCAGCCTTCTGCGGGTCCTGCTGAAGAATATGGGGGGAGAAAGCGGGCCCTGCGGAGTCTTGACGAAATGGCGGATATCAACTCCCTGGAAATTCAAATCCCCGGATTTTTTCATTTCCTGGAACTGTTCCCGCCGCTGGTCATCCCCCAGGTTTTCCATTTCGGAAAACTTATCAAGCAAATCTTTGAAATGATTGTGTATTTCCTCATTTTCCGCGACCATCATTTCCAGGGAAGCCTTGATCGCGGAAAGTTTGTCAATATCTTGCTTGCTCATAAGAAGAATATGGGCCGTCGGGTTGTGCATCCAAAAAGGACTGCGAAACTGAATGTATCTGGCTCAATATAGATATTTTTTTATATAACGGGCAAATTGCGAATTTTGGCCCAGCCCCGGGCAAAATAATCTACAAGCCATCTCGAAATAAACAATTTGGGGCTTTGCCCCCCGTTTTTGCCCATGGGCAACTTCAGCCCCAGCAGGGGCCGGCACTCTAGACCGCTGCCCCCTGCACCTGCTTTAACGGAGTGTAAATATGTATCCCATTGTATTAATGGCTGTTACAGGGGTGAG
>Ga0224501_10004466_pt1 | contig 11044 bp, 12 predicted proteins | sample SF_Oct11_sed_USG_4_FD_169105 | JGI IMG/M metagenome (GOLD analysis project Ga0224501, IMG submission 169105) | Sediment microbial communities from San Francisco Bay, California, United States - SF_Oct11_sed_USGS_8_1 | ecosystem: Environmental > Aquatic > Marine > Sediment | place: USA...
TGTCTCCCCTGTGTATCGACTCAGGTTAATAACTTTACCATTGTCTCCTCCGTGTATGGACTCCGGTTAGTAACTTTACCATTGTCTCCCCTGTGTATCGACTCAGGTTAGTAACTTTACCATTGTCTCCTCCGTGTATGGACTCCGGTTAGTAACTTTACCATTCTCTCCCCTGTGTATCGACTCGCACTCTTTGTTTTCTTGCACATGTTTCGGCTTTTCGGTCTGTCGTTCATCTCTTGGTCATTGTTATCTGTGTGTGACTAGGTTCGCGGTGTGGAGAGAGGTGTCAATACTGACAAGCAGGCCTCTCCTCCACCGTTCAGCGTCACTAACACGCTGCAGGTACAACCTAAACACGAATATACCGTACAGAAGGTAACTACGCATGCCCAGTGTGTGATGGATTTTTATTTCCCTCAGTGCATGATTTTTTATTTCCTATCTTCCTAGCATCTCTAGTACCTGATTGTTGTGCTATCTCTAACCAAGCCTTTCTTTACATCGACCGTCCGCTGCGTCCCACTGTCTGTTTGTTTGTGTCTAGGAGGTAATAGACGTGGCTGACTCCTCTACTAACACCCACAGTCGCGCTTTCTCCACTAACGCCCAGACTTCTCCCAAACCGTTTGAGCCGTGCTACAGAACAGAGTTGGCTGTTTATAGCACGAATCCTGCTCAAAGTTGTAAACGCCTGGATTGCGTTTTCATTGAAAAGGTTTTGGCGACGAGACCGTTTTTCGAGCCTCGGTTTGTTACCGAAATTCAGACTTGGGGCTACCAGGAGGGCAATCTCCGCTATGCGCAGCCACTCTATAAAACTGAAGTTGGTACTTACTGTACCCCGAAGCTAACCAGCACAGCCCGCGTCACCCTGCCTTACATCACGTTGGCTTCGCCCGCACAGCATCTACCAGTCATCGAACAAGTGAGGTTCTGTGCAAGCACGCGGCCGTTACCTTTAGAGAGAAACGTCGACACAGGCTTCCTATCTCCCCGATGTCAGTCGAGTCTTTCCGTAGTTCATCACACGTCAATGCGTTCATCCGTGTCAACTGTGTACAAGCAGGTACTGACAGCTATATTGTGTGTGACCTGAGCTGCATGGAGTGCCCACCTTGAGAGCTGTGTGTTGTGATAAGACCTAGTTGCGCATTAGCTTTCCACAGCTATAACTCTGTAATGCCCATCATTTTTCTGCAGGAGCGGGCCAAATTGCCTGCTGATGCAACCCTGCGTCTGAACGAGCTAATATCAGACTGCTTGCGAGAAGAGCAGTACTCTACTACGAGTAATGAATTTCAGTTAGCAACAAAGACAGAAAATCGTTTGGTTGAGAATCTTGAATGCGAACTTGATGTCGGACCGGTAGAGGCCGGCAAGCCATGGATCAGTCGGAACTGGGACATGGAAGCCGATGTTTATGTTCGTTCGGAGGCAGGAAGTGAAGATTACCCAGAATTACCGAGAAGTTCAGTCACTAGTGACTCGTATGACTACGAATCCGATTGCCAATCATGTGACCACACTGTAAAAACCGAGGTAGCTGTCCTCTGGGATGACTCTCCAAAAGCTGCTGATCCGAGCATCACAACTGAGCTGATGATGCAGTGGTATGGCTATCCATTCGAGACTGACACGGTAAAAGCCAAAAGCAATCAAACTGATATCACCCGACATTGTTACACATCGGGATCGCAACAAGATCTGCGAGAGAAAACTCCCGAGCTGAGCTCTTCTTTGGATAGTTCCAGTGTTGAGTCTATTACACGTCACTATCAGCCAGGAAATGATACGTCTAAACACATTGAGACTCGCAATTACGCGGAGGTACTTTGCATCGAGAGCAGCATGCACACACACTCACACCAGCCTAGTCCGTGTTTACCAGCATTTGGCATAGTCTCTGCTCGTTTTCATCGCTGACCTTTTTATCACTCGCGCTTCTGGCAGTCGATCTTTATTTGTTGGAGTCTGGCTAAGTTTGTGCCGTCTACTCGGTCTCCCCACCACATGCTCGCCTCTATTTCGATGATTGCTTACCCAGACAGTTGTGTGCCACCTCTCTGTGATTAGCTGAAGCACAGATCAAGCTATTGATTGCCTGTATGCATCTCATAGTTTTGGTACACCGCATGTTGCACGCATTTGGAGCATGTAGTTAGTCTCTGTCCCATAACCCCGCAACTCAATTTAAACCCGGAATGACTGAGATTTCTATAATTTCAGGAGGTATATACTGGTCTGTCTTCTGCACCTCTCAGGGAGTCAAGGTTGTCCTCCCGGGGGCAACAGTCACCTGCCAGTGAGTGTTCGATGTATCATGCTTCGATTTATAAACTCAAATGAGCTGCAAATGATGAAAACCCTAAGTCATTCTCGAATAAATTCCCGGAGATCGGTGGTCCCGGTGCTAATCCATCCCGCCGCCTGTAATGCTATCTAAGTGACGTGGAAATGCAATCCCTTACACGGTTTATCCTTGTGCAATTTGCAGCATCGCAATCAGAGCAGGAGAATTCCGGAGAGTCCATTATAACTACTACAACTAAAAGAACTGTTACTACTCACGGAGGTCAATCCGGATTCAGTAGTGATCACACTGATTTAGGCAGCCAGTCCGGCAGCCGGCAATTAGGCACCAGCCAATCGAGCAGCGGCGGTGCACAGATTACCGGCGGCGGCAGCAGTACGAGATCATCAAGCGGTAGCGGCGGTACGAGATCAGGTGGTCAGCACTCCGGCAGCTTTTCTGCTGGAGGCTCGTCATCCGGTTACACAAAGGACTATGTGGAGAAGCTAGTGGAACATCCAGAGGTATATACCCCCCTCCCGGCCGTCCACCTCCTCGTTTCCTTCCTCATCTATCCATCCTCCATTCTGCCCGTTGTACCAGTGCTTTTCACGTCTGGAACATTGCAGCTACAGAAACTGAACCTATAGGTCAATTTGGGCACGCCTTATATTTGTCACCTCATTTTAAAGGTACGTGGCAGCAGCAACAGCAGCGGCAGCAGCAGCAGTAGTCGGGTGGTAACAGTGGTAGAGGAGACGCCTCAGACGATGCCAGAGCACCTACGGGAGGAGAGAACGGAGGTGACGGAGGATGGTGCCGTCAGTGAGATCATCAGAGAGGTGCAGTTGGGTCCAGGTAAGAAGACAAATCACGTTTTTGCGTATGGCCTTCCTGCTGGCCTGGTGACGGGGTTTTTGCACTAGGCGCTTTTTGTCGCCCATGGGGCACCCGCTGCTGCAGTGGGAAGTCGAGGTTATAAGAAAATTCCTCGACCCGCCCGGGATTGAACCCACGATCCCCGGGTGAAATGTGATAGCGCAGGAAATTCTATCACTACACCACCAGGAATAATCATAAGCTTATCTCCTGACCCGATTATTCTCAATGATCGGTCCGAGATTGTCCTCTTCTCCAATGACGCCATCTTCACCTATATTAGGTATGAAGGCGGAGAAGATAGTGAAGGTGACGAAGAAGGAGGGACCCGGCGGTCAGGTCCAGGAGGCTGTGGAAACCGTAACTGAGTCGAGTGAAACGAAAACCAAAAAAACCTCTATCAAGATTGAAGATGAGAGCATGTTAGGTGTGTGCCAGATTGTCTATCATCGAAGATTTAGTGTCACATTCTGGTTGTTGTCCCGTTGAAAGGAGCAGCTGTTATTCGGTGGTCAGAATATGCGACTTGTGTACAGTGAGATGAGGTTTGAATTCCGCAAAAGCCGATATTGGATTGCATTGAGTCGTTCCTGAACTCTGTCTAAGTCTCTCCATAAACCAATAGAGCACCGACTTAATGGGTCAAACCAGGGACCACTCGGGAAACAAGCCATTGGCTTAGTGATGCCATCCATATAAGGTCAACTAAAACTCCATGATATTACACAGAGAATCAAAATGTATTGACGAGAAAGAACTACGTTCATTACCAGTTCCAATCTCTTTGGCTGTTAGGTAAGGATTTTGCTAAGCACAAAGAGGAGATAATGAGACAACTGCAAGGGGAGCAGCAGTCCAGGATGAGTCCAATCTCCGTGCAGATCACTCCAGCTTCCAGTGAAACTACCACTACAACTAGGACGTACAGCAGTCATGGCGGCCAGCTCGGGGGGATATCTCCTAGAGGCAGCGTGAGTCCGAGAGGGAGCGTCAGCCCACGAGGAGTTATTATTGGTAAATTACCTAAAGAAACCTTCCTCCCCCTGACAACTGTGCAGTGTGAAAGTGTATCTTCATGCACCCCCTCGTTAGCTGCGAGAGCAGGAAAATTGACTAACGGCTAATGTAATGATAATTAGAGATTTTAAAAGCCAGATGGGGGATAAGAAATAAATAATATTATTCATATTCCATCAAAGCACCTCTAAAGATAGGACCTTTGCCAAGTTTTAACCCTCAATCAACCCGGTTTTAGAGAGAGAAGGTCCAGCTCAGCGGAAATATGAGGAGGATATGAGACGTAAGATAGCAATGCAGACCAGCCCACTAGTTAGCGGGGAAACCACAACTAGACACGTGACAAGTGATGATGGAAACTACACTGAAACAATAAAGAAAAATGGTGAGCTTATGACTCCAACTGTCCATCTCCTGTGTGCGTGTGTACGTGCTCGCGTACGCGTACATACACGCGTATTGAATGAAATGCTAAAGCCGGATTGGTTGCCACATGGTGATTTAATGGTTTTGTTTGTTGCAGAGTCGGCCGATGGCATGGTGACAGAGACTATTGTAGAGAGGAGTTTCACGTCAGAAGATGGCGCCAGTTTCCCCAGTCCTGGAAGATATGGTGGTCGCATCACCGGCTTCGATGATTACTTTGGTGGGTATTTTCTATTATCTCAGGCATGCTGACTCAGTTGCAGAATTTCCTGTCAAGGGACCCTGATCTCTAAAATACCAGTTGACATGAATATATAGAAGGACAAGCTGTCCGCAGTGCAAAGCTGGCCCCATGGACAGTCTCATTGAGTTCTGACATCAACAAAACGGAACAGTTACGTTGGACACGTTGTAAATTTTATGACCTAATTCTCCGTAACTTGAACGCATCATAAATGTGAGCAGTTTGCCTAATAATGAACTCTTACTTTATACAGCCGATGACAGCTCAGAAGAAGGTATCGCAGTATTCCGGTTGTTAACTCGTTGTTTCGCTCGGGTTTACCTAACGGACACGCCATTGTGTTGTTTCATGTCACAAAGCACGATGTGTTAAGCGTGGCCATTCAGTTAGTCACTCGGTTTCGTTTCCATGAAGGAAGTTTTTGATAAGAACCCGATGGCTGTTTCAATAATTACCCCCCCTCCCTCCCTCCCTGCATCACCCTACATGTTCTCTAAGTTATGGTTATGGTTTCACATATGCAGGGTGTCTGCCTAGCTGGTTTAGTGGTACGAGCTATCTACTCGGTACATTGATTGAGTTTCGCAAACTTTTCAGCCAGAGAGACCTGTATAGCATGTGACGATGTTTTGCGTCTAAGCTCCCCAATCAGTACCAGATATTGCTAACCTCGCGTCTACTGATATGAGCGGATACAGACCTGTGGGCTTGTAGTCTATGCTTCCTTTACAGGCCGGGGTAAGGCACAGCTGAAGCCAACTGGCCGTGCCGATAGAATGAACCAATATGGTGGCTCTTCATACACTACTACCATGTCTGCTGATGCTGAGAGAAATAAAACAGAATTACATGGCAACCCTCTGAAAGAAAAGTTAGTGAATATCATTATAATCAGTAATGGGTATATACTTTAATGGTATGATATGCCATGCTACCAAGCAGAAATGGGATTGGAAGCAGCACCAGTAGTCCATGATTAGCAGTTCAGTGGCTCCCGCAATTCAATGGAAGATTGAAAGCCAGTACCCAGTGAGGGGTGGGTTGAAGTTACCGATACTCCCAACGAGATTCAGAAACATCCTCTGAATAATGTATTATATAAGATAATATTGTGCGCTACCCACTAAGCCATCGGTTATCCGCTAATCTGGTACTCTAAAAACTTTGTGAAATAGGATTCAGTGAACTTTATTCCTTTCAGATACACTATTAATGAGCTAGCCTCCCCTCGCTCTTATGGCGGTGAGAGTGAGGCTCAGTCACACATTACAACCACTACTACGCGTACTGTGACATCATCACAAGATGGCCACCAGTCACCTCCTTCGGATGAGGACTGCACTCCTCGATCCATCATGAAAAAACAAAGGTCAGCTAAGAAATCAGGAATCAAGTTTGCGGAGGAGGATGAGGTACAGGAGGAGTTTATGTGAGTTGGTTAGCACAGATGAGCTGCTGGCACTGATAATACTACTTTGTATAACTAATCAATTCTGATGATACTAGCAACTTAATAAACCTCACTATTGATGCAGTCATGATAGCTCAGTGGGAGAATGAATGAATCTCACTGTCTGTCCTCTCCGTGGCCCGGGTCATGATACCTCAGTGGGAGAATGAATGAATCTCACTGTCCGTCCTCTTCATGGCCCGGGTCGATAGCTCAGTGGGAGAATGAATGAATCTCACTCTCTGTCCTCTTCATGGCCTGGGTCATGATAGCTCAGTGGGATATTGGATTGTAGTGAGTCAGTGACCGAGGAGTCTGGTAGTGAGTCGGACGGTAGTTATGAGGAGGGAACTTATGATCAGAAAGGTGGAGTCAGCTATCGATGTGATGCCGACAGGAAACTCAAGGGAGGAAAAAGCCAGGAAGAGTAAGTCATCACAGAAAATACCCGAAATTTGGTTATAGATTGGTGTTAAAATTAGTATCGGTTATCCGCTAATCTGGTACTCTAAAAACTTTGTGAAATAGGATTCAGTGAACTTTATTCCTTTCAGATACACTCTTAATGAGCGTAGAGTGCAATAATGTCATCACTCAGTGAAGGTCCAGGCAGAAATTTCGATCGGTTGCTGTCTTCAAACAATTCCTGCTCTTTTGTAGCCTGCATATGTAAACAAATGGCTTAGGCTAACAGATTGCAACCTTGCCGACGATCTGTTTAGTCTTGTACCTGGTGCTTCGCATTGATTTAGCGGGTGCTCTGGCGGAGTGGAGCCGCCCCTGGACATAGTTAACATCCATTATGCCAGTCCCGCCCAGGCAGCAACTTCGGTGCATAGTATAGTCGTAAAAAATGACTAACACCGGGACGGGCCATCCCAGTTGTGGTATACGAATGTTGATTCATTGTAGTCTGGATATAGACGTTGAGCTGCAGGCAGCGTGTTCTATAGTTCAGCAGCACCTGGAGAGTGGCGCTGACCCAAATAACCTCTCTTCTAAAGTGGTAAGTCACCATTTTATTTTCATCCCAGTGTTCCTGTTTTCTCCCACCCACCATAATGTCTTGTATCAGCACTGCGATCTAACCCGGGTCAGTCTATTAGCTGCGTGTCCTAACTCATTTATGGTTTTCAGCAGTCTGCTATGATGGTAAGCCACACCCCCTCTGTGCGGCCTGAGCTCTTTATGTTTTGAGGCATGAAGAACTCCGGTTGTTAGTTGTTTGGCATGGGCTTGATCTTCGCTTAAGCGGTTGGTTCAGTGCTTTCGATATTTGGATAAAAGTCACCCTGTAGCACGATATAATTCCACCCCGCACGCCAAAACTGCGTTACCGCACCTGAGTTGAAGCAACGATAAAAATGTGTCTCACTGATTTCATTCTCCTTCCTTCCTGTCTGATGTCACCTTCCCGCCATATGCTGTTGTTAATAGAATTGTGTGCCTGATTCCGGGGTTCTGCTCTCAGTGTCAGTGTGGTTACCTCTCATTTCCTTTACTCGATACATACAGACTAACCACACCATGTATAGTGCCAGTTATGCGACTGGGTAGTTTTAATCCATTATCAACTATCACTGCGTCAATTTTCCTCCCTCCCTTTACCCAAATCAGACATGCCAGCAGTTGACGCTTTTTCTTGGGCCGAGGGTAAGCTTTGTGTACACAGCCGCCACCTGGTTCGGTTTTAACTGTTCTTACCTTTGCATAGTTGTCTGCCCTCTCTAACCTTTTAGTCTGGTTTTTTAGTCGTCAGCCTTGAGCGTTATTCAACAAGACTGGTTCAAGGTTGCCTCCTGTAAAGATGCTTCAGTGAAGGAAGTAGAAAGTTACATTAACTGCTTTGAGGATTTCTCTACGGAACTTATGGAACATGTAGTCAATATGACGGATGGAAATGTAAGCCTAAACGTAGCTATAAAGTCTCAGTAGTTAGTAAAAACTCTCAGTAGTTAGAGAGTATTTACCACTCGGCCTCAATTGGAACCAAACAGAGCTCGAGTTGTAGGGTTTATTTTCCAGCCGAGCCCCAGATAGACAGGAGAGCTATAATGTAGTCATACCTAGAAGAGTACTGAGTGAGTTTTTATAGACGGTATATGATAAACTCCTTAACCTTTCCAAGATTACTAGATATAAGGCTTCGCAACGCATGCGTAGAGAATAAATTTACTGTTTTTGTTATATTGCATGTAAATACAACCCAGTTGTTACAAAGGAGAGTCACTTAGGCCTAAGATCTCACAGAATGTGTCTTTTGCAGGGAAACACTGCCTTACACTACGCGGTCTCTCACTGTAACTTCCCTGTTGTCTGCCTGATTGTGGACAGCGGTATAGCAGACGTCAATCTTCAGAACCGCGCTGGATACACACCGATCATGCTAGCGGCTCTGGCCGAAGTCAACTCCGAGTCTGACAAAAATGTCATCAGATTACTGCTTAGCAAGGGCAATGTCAACTTGGCAGCTTCCCAGGTTAGATACCTGTCAGATATAAGTGTCAGGTTGATACATTGACACACATTTCGGGTATACTTCAGATGCCAGCTGATTATTCTACTCGGGCACTTGGCTGCCATGTTTATCTGATCTCTTAAGCCTGAAGCTTGTTGGAGCGATAAGAGTTATGATGTATGTGAGCAGCTCACACTCACAACAATAGCCCGCCGTGACCAGGATTAGCGCCCAGGTTCTCGCAGCTGCGAGCCCAGCATCCTACCGCTGAGCTATCCCACTATCCCTGAGTGTTGTGACTTTGTTTTGCCAGACGAACAAAGTGATCTGCGTTAAGTATCGTTGTGATATAGAGTCGTTACAGTAGAGCGTATTATTAGGCCGATCCAGTCTATTTGGCACTCACTCCGGCTTTCACTCAGTGTGAATGAGACTGCATGCTTTTAGATCGCCTCTCATAGCGGCCGTAGCTACTGTGTAAGTGACTCAGGTTGTGTTCCCATAACAATATTCGCACATGTGTGCCAATTATTGTGCACACACAATGTCAGCTGTTAGTGACCTCATCTAATATACATGTATACCCCAACACGGGTAATCACACCGAACACACCCCTCGTCAAATATATATGTTTGACTCTAATGTCTGAAGGAGGCATGAAAAAGACACATTGGTGTTTATTGCCTTTTCTCCCCCTAACTTCTATTGGTTTGTTTTAAACTTTTAGCCCGCCGAAGCTTCTTTCGATTTCAAGGTCTGACACCGAAGCTTTTATTCATTGCTCGGCTCATTTATCCAGTCTGGTACATGTACGCCTAACTGCCCTCGGACAGTTGTGAATGGTGCACTTTGTTTCTAATTTATGTAAACGAACATTTGCGCACACTTGGTAATATTCACACTTTCCCGGATCAGTTGGGACTGAGCATGGCCAGGATATACATCCAGCTCGTCATCTCAGCCATTCTTCCTTCACTGTGTCTGGCATGGTATTCTGCGCTGCTGGTAACTGGTCTAATGCTGCCAATGAGGACAGACAGTGCTGTCCAGTCGCACTGTGCTGTTCGATACATTTGATTACATGTCGCTGCTGCTTACCGTACTGCTGAAGCCTTATCTCCATAGATACGAGGAAACAATCCTACCACATGTGGGTTTAGGGAAAGTTGATGGACAGTGGGTAATACCAAATGCACAGTTGAATAAGTAGTTTTACCCACCGCACACTACACAGCATCAAAGATGTGACAGGATCGGCTAGCCCGTCTATGGAGATCAGGCTAGAGGACTTCATTGAATACCACGCTTACTTCCCTTGTCTCTTGTAGGCCGGTCAGACAGCATTGATGTTGGCTGTGTCACATGGCAGACAGGAGATGGTTCAGCTGCTTCTTGAGTCAGGATCCGATGTGAACATGCAAGATGAGGACGGCTCGACAGCGCTTATGTGCGCCACGGAGCACGGACACATAGACATAGTGCGACTGCTGCTCGACCATCCAGATATAGACATCGGCCTCAAGGATAACGTACGCCATTTGTCCGTTCCCAACGTTTAGCACATGGCAGCCTTTTCTTTATAATTGGAAGTTGAAGAATCTAACTTTGGATGTTTTTTGACTCAAGAGTCCATTGGCAGCTTATATGAAATCCTATTTAGTGAAAGCGGCCAATAGGAACGGACCTAATCCTTTCCATTGATAAATCTCTCTCCGCTGTATCCTAGAGCTAGAAGACTCACTGTATTCCACACTACACATTTGTCACTGGGTTGTATTGGTTGTAGGACGGTAGTACTGCTTTGGAGATCGCTCTCGAGAAACACGAAAAGGAGATCGGAATGCTGTTATACGCTAAAGAGCAAGCTATCAAGGCGAGCTCCACAACTGCTACAAAAAAACGGCCCAGTCGCATTCCCTCGGGCCGATCCTCATCCAGGTAAGCTCTCCGCGTTTTTATGCACAATATTAACGGAGGTCAAAGGATACCAACTATGGTTTGACAACTCTCCATTCATGCAGGTCATCCACAAGTATACGGATGCTCGGAAGCGTAATCACTCCCCACTCTCCGCTTGCTTCTATAATCCGGCTTCCGAATTGGACTGTTTTTATGATTTTGATGTTCTGAGCTGTGAATTTGTGAAGTGAAGTCTGCATAGTTTGTCCATCAGACCCTTTTGTAAACAAACCTCTGCCTTAATTACGTTACCCGAGTGAGAAAATTCTGTCCCGATGCCGATCGGCTTCGTGCGGGTCGGCTTCGTGCCGGTTGAC
>Ga0224501_10004467_pt1 | contig 11044 bp, 7 predicted proteins | sample SF_Oct11_sed_USG_4_FD_169105 | JGI IMG/M metagenome (GOLD analysis project Ga0224501, IMG submission 169105) | Sediment microbial communities from San Francisco Bay, California, United States - SF_Oct11_sed_USGS_8_1 | ecosystem: Environmental > Aquatic > Marine > Sediment | place: USA...
GCTTACAGGTTATGGAAAATAATGACTAAATACATTGTTGATGATTTGGGTTGACTTATTCTGTATACGATCAGTGATTGAAAAGCAGTCCAATTGGTATTTTATTGCCTTGAGCATGTACATATGGCAAGTAAGTTTGTCAAAGTCAATGGACCATTCAAGTCTTCACGAAAAACAGATAACTATCTAGTTTCGCTTCTAGTTCTAGTTCCTAGAAATAGAATTAGTTTGTAGAACTAGAAGTAATGTTTAGCTTGTTAGTTGGTAGCAGCCCAGGTAATAAATAGACCCACAAACCGTGTACACACCATGAACCACAGTGCAGCCAATCTGGTACTCTGTTGATTTGCTAGTTACTTTAACTCTGAACCATTACTTGCCTACTAACTAGGGGAATATTGCTTTTATATGATATCTTAGTTCTTACAGTGCAACTGAGTTACAGAATTAGAATACTGAAAGTGCTACTGCCAGTCTACAGCCTGGTTGAATAACATTTTCGCTCTAAGCTTTCGTGAAGAATACAAGCACCAATGCAATAGTATAGCTATTAGCTGCAATTGACTTACAGCTAACGACAATCGGTCATTGCAGTCATCCATTAAAACATTGGGTCGGAAACTGCACTACTTTACCTTTCCACAGTTTGTTGTTTACGTTTGCAACTGGTCGTTTCCGCACGACCACGCATGCTCAATGAACACATATGACGTAACGTATTTGGAGTTACGGTCTCTCCTCTATCGGTACATCCAATGGTTGATTTAAACCGATTTGTTTCGGGACAGTTATCGAAACAAGTCAGTGTTTCCGTTTCGATTGATTTGTTTTTCTGTGTATATCATGGTTTTCTGTATCGTTTCTTGGTTCTGATGTACCATCGACATTAGGGTCATCTAAGAAAGATGGCCACAAGAAGCCTCACAGATGTCTTTTTACTAATGCGGAATAATGCTATTCAGAACAGACATTTTTCAAGGGTACGCAGTCTCTTTTCCTTCCAGTTCCAGTTTCACTCAGAGTCAGTCAGAGTCAGAGTCAGTCAGAGTCACTCAGTGACTCACGTCTCTCAGTCTCACTCTCAGTCTCGGAGTCTCTGAGGCCGAGTCAGTCAGTGACTCAGTGAGTCAGTCACTACTAGTATTAGCCTAAACCGAGTATAAAGCCAGTCAGCCAGTGTGAGTGTCACTGACTGACTGACTGACCCACTTCACATACAGAGTCAGTCTCACTCTCTCCGTGACACTCACCAACTAGCATGATGTACTGACTCGACAGCGATACTAGATTAGAATGTACATATCAGTGGTACTACTCCTGAGTCATCGAGTCACTGAATGAGTTGATAATTCAGTGGGTGACGGTGAGTCGGAGTCTGACTCGGTGAGTTGTAATTACCTAATATGGGGAATGGGACTCGGAGGCAGACCAACTTTATAGTTTATTAGTAATAAACTATAAAGTTGGTCTGCCTCCGAGTCCCATTCCCCCGGCTTCGCACTTGCAGTCACAGTGAGGCGACACTGCCAGTCACCAAATGAGGCATTCAGTAACTCTCTGCCGGTGTCTTTCCCATCTTCGGAATAACACAGTACGCCACTCCCGCAGTCAATCAGGCTGTGTTCGTGTTCAGCTGTGGTTTGATCAGCAACTTCAGTGCATCATTAAATGGAATCAAAGTAAGGGATTGGCTGAACGAATCACTCATAACCACAAGTCTGCCCCTTGCAGTGAGTGAGTAAATAAAATAGTGGAGTGGTAAAATATGAACATAGTGACTCATTTCTCATTGTCCTTTAGGAATAAACAGAGGCCCGTCTATGCACATGGTATACATAATTGTAAGACTAAATTCTTGTTTGCTTTTTTAGGGTTTTCATGATGACTATGATGATAGGAGTTCTTTGATTCATTCAGATGTTGAGACAGGAAGCGCGAGATACAGCAAAAATGCGTCGACATTACCCCCTGATTGGTAAGATTGAGATATCAATCAAGTTAACAAGATTGGTTGTTGTAACTATTATAGTGAGTCTTTATTTGAATGACAGACAACTGCTTGAACTTGAGTTTGCAAAGAATTTTGCGATAGGTCTGTGGCTAAAGCGCTTGACTCAAGATCGTATAAAACCTTGATCGAGCTCTGCTCATTGAGTAGCTGCTGTAAGTTTGAGTTCTACGTGTAATACACAGCTGGTGTTTTGTGACCTGCATGATAAAGTAGGATGTGCCTCTGTAGAACTGGGAGACAAAATGTCATGGTTTCAGCTCGACTCGATATCCAACGAAGATTCAGGTCACCTACACTTGAATCCACCTACCCATTCTGTACGGAGCAGCTTTTTCACAGTCTGGCTAGGTTCATATATGTTGTCCGGAGTAGAATAAACTTAGACGTCAATGTACCGGCGTTGTAATCTCTTTGTCCTGAAATTGTTGATCCCTGACAGACCAATTTTCTCCTACAGGGTGGATTGTGTGGAGGAGATAAGAAGAGTCATTCCCATTATCAAACAGAAAGGTTGGTAGGATAACCATGTACACGGTATTAACCCCACAGCCCCCATAGACAGTACTACTCCCACAACTTAAATAATCATACAATACTAATGCCACAGCTGCCACAGCTTGGCGGTTTGGCAATGTTTTGATGGAATCATTGTTTATGAACCGGAAAACCTCGCATTAAATCCATTTGGTTTTTATTTTTATTATGGAGCTGTTGCCCCTTGCCAATCAATATAGAATGGTTCCATTAAAGCGTTACCAGAGCTCGTGGTTTGTGGTATAGCGAGGTATCGAGGTGTTTTGGTTGATGTTTGGTTTACTTTTCTCAATGTGTTTCAGTAAAGGAACTATCATCATTGCATGACAGACACTTGAACAAGCCAACACTTGACGATTCTATTGATGAGGAGCAGGTCATTGATGGTCAAACAGCACAAATCACGAGGGTGAACTTCAATTTCTTCTCTTTGTCCTTTTCTGGTCAATCCATGACCCCTGTTCTCTATTTATTCATACTTTCAGTTCCGTGATCCACCGATTACTATTAAAGAGGTTATAACACGGTCGATGGTAGACACATTTTTGGACTCGTGTTCCCCATTCTTAAAGGGAGGCAACTCCGCATTCATTGCAGGGATAGCGAGTGGTCTCTTTCCACAAGCCAAATATCGATCACTCGAATAACTACGGTCCAAATGGCCCAAATTGAAAGAAAATGGGATCTAATTACTAAAATTTAGTAACCTAGTGATTTTCACCCCCATACTAGAACTTAAAATTGAACGTAAGATTGGAGAAAACTTAAGTTTTAAGAAGTGCTCTGCCAGTTTTCCCTAGCCCAAAATAGAGGTCGTTGCATTCGGGCCTCTATCATTTCGTAATAATGGCACTAACGCTCAATGACAGAGGTGAAAAACCGCGCTCTTAAACCCTATTTCTATATTTTTGTTGAACATTATCTCTATATAGACTTGTGTAACTAGAAGTCTAGTATGCACCTGCAAGAGGATTTTCCAAACTTCAGCGCGTAAGCCGAGAACTCAATGCAAACACCAACAGCTCTGTTTTAATTTCCTATCTAGAAGCCAATTCTGGTGCGTCGACGGTCCAAAAAGCGGGTTGCCGAGGGCTCTAAGTATGCGCATTGGATAGGGCTATATCTTAGCTTCCATTTGAACCGGGTATTGGGCCCATTTGTTCATGGTAGGCTTCAGAATCTACAAACAAGTGAAGTCACTTTTGCCCATGTCATTACCCTTTTAACTGAATCAAAGAGGTGAATATTGGCATACGCACAGAGTTTTCACCGTTAATTGTCTAAAACCTATACCCTTTCATTGCTTATTTGAATATTGTCAAGGGTGTATCAGTTCTGCTGTTATGCATGCTGTTACCGTGCACCCAGGATAGTGTGGGGGAGGTGGTCTGATTTTCTTTTCTTTACATGCTTGACATAAATAAGCTCGGATTTCCTCAACGTTGCAAAAACAACATATTTTGACCCTGCGTTCTTCCTCAACTAGAGAAGTATCCCTATTCTAACCTGATGTGTTTTGTTATGCAGATGTTCCAGGACAGCCAGAAGCTCGTAGAGCAAGTAAGCAGAGCCGTCCGTAAAGCCACACCGCAGCAGGCGAAGCTAGCGGGTAATGTGGCCTCTTCATTAGCTCAGGAACTGCAGGACATGTCCGCCGAGTTTCGCAGTACACAATCCCGTTATCTGGACAGTAAGTTCATGATTGGAGTAGATAAAATGGTCACATTATACGGGCTGACTGAGGGGTACGTCTCTCGGTTCGATTACCAGTTTGAGCGAAAACTTTTGTCTCTCCCAGCAATCTCGTCAGATTCATCTTGCAACAGAAAGTGAGTTAGGTCCACATATAGAGTTACCTTCTCTATGGGTACATGAGTGCAAGCAGGAAGTCTCGTAATGACCGCATTCGCGTGATAGATTTTTCTGCGACTGAACCCATTTTCGATCACGGTTTCAGCTTACCTGCTCAAAATTGGGACTGAAAAGTGCGATTTCAATAAGCGTGTCCAAAGGCTGCGACCGAAATCACGCAAACAAAATTTCAAAATTGAAAGGAGGCAATGTTAAAGTCACCAGTGTCAAGGCCGCAAAGAGATTGGGTTGTTATGTTAGAATAACAAATCTGAGCTGAAGTTGCGAGAGGACAACTCCGACGCGATTGAAAATCCTCTCGAATTTATTAGTATTTTGACTGTGGCCGTGTTCGCGTGATCACGGCTGAAATTGTTTTATCGTGACTGACCGAAATCACATAAATAGGCCTATTATCTGACCCTGAGAAATACGGAGTCAAATAGACCCAGTAGGCAAATTTCTGTACCACTCCTGGCAGCTGTCCTGTCGTAGAAACAAGAAATTACTTTAAAAGTTAGAAAACCACTTACGTGATCAGAATATCTCATTGATGGGACTGTAGAGATAGTCGCTGTTGTTGGAGTCTTTTTGTTTTATTGTCCCAATGAAAATCAGAAGGATTGTAAAGCATCCAATGACACCTCAAATGTAACTATGGGCCTTTAGCTCAGATTTTTGTGTAAGCTACCAGTTTGGGCAAGTAATGAATTGAATCTCAATGTTTATACCATTGTACACAGTATAGTATATACCTCAAACTCATAGCTCCAACAAGCCGTAGGCTTTGCAGGACCTTTGTATAGGAGTGCCAAAAGCCAACATAGAATTTTTATAAGAAAACGATCGGGCATGTTTTGATTCGTTTTTCCGTTTAATCGGCTGTTGCTAAGCCACCATTTCTCAGAGGTGGTCTCTCTGTGTGAATTGTGACACCAGTTCAGAGTGCCGCTGTGGTCGTAGGATCGTATTTCACATCTCTTAGTTAATCCACCAATGACGCAAATGATCTAAGAACTTGCCACCGTGTTATGGCTCTGTTTCCATTGTCGTACTGATTCAGCTGTTGACACGTTTTGTCACAGCAGATTAATCACTTTGCACGCTGTATGGTTTCCCAATTGATATGTGCGGCGGTGGGTATGCAGTCTCTTTGGTATATTGACTAGCTTTAGGAATATTGTGCTGTCATTGGTTCATGTGTACTGCGGCAGATTTTACTTTGTTCACCGCAAAACATTTCAAAGGATTATTCCTGACTGATCACATGTGCGGCGTTGTACACATAGGCTAGGACCACAGCTGAAACAGTGGTTAGAAGCGGAGTGTCGCCCTTTAGAAAAATTCTACCAAACCCATGATGAATCAACCTGGCTATGTAGAATCGTGATAACTAAAATCCTGTTACTTCTTAGTTTACAAACAACCAACAATGCATCAGTGATAGCAATAAAACACTGACCTATTAAGTGCTACTACACTCTAAAAAATTACCAAAATTTTCATCAAACTTACCGAAGTGTGAGGCAAAATGTCATGTTTTCAAGAACTCGGGAGAAGAAGGGTTTTGTGACCGTAAAACAAAAAGGTAACAAAATGCTTCAACTGCGTTTAGGCTTCAGCACATGTAAAAAATGTTTTGTAAGAGGTGCAATCTAGTAAATAAGTAATCCTCTGACCTATTAGCAAACTTTCCACTCACCCCTGGTTCTAATTTCAGCTGGCGCAGTACGGTATCAGGCACTAGATTAGCCCTAGCGAATAATTACACCCACCCAGTGGAAGTGTTTGGGTAAGCTAGGAAAAAGGATGAAGTAGAAATAAGGCTCAATCAAATGCATACCAATTACTTGGTGAAGCAAACGAAAGTCTTTAGCAGCCTTACTCGAATTAAAAAGCTAGGGCATCCTTACTACCTGGGTGGCTATCTTATGTACAAAAAGCAATTTTTTTGTATCTCAATCTTTGACAATAACCTAAGGTTATGATCTATTGTAACATTGATTAAATTCCATAGGAATTCAATTCAATATTTCATTGCCAAAATTTGCTTCAAGGATGAAACTTACCACGCGATTTTATGTTAATTTAACCCACTATGCAAATTTTGGGTCAGACTCAGACTGCCCTCACTCAGCTGGTTTCATGATAGAATCTTGCAAATAGCCGTGCTGGGTCCCGAAGTATGTTCAACGGTCGTGCCAAAATATTGGGCTGAGAGTTTGTTCGAAACCTACATAAATTGCAGAACTCTATGTGCCGAACTCATTAAATATTGGCATCTCGGTGTGTTACAGAAATGAAAAGTCGCGAAGAAAGGGCCTCTAGCCTCTTCAATCAACAAACTGCTCAAAATATGGACAATCATGAGTTTGAAGAGATTGATCTTTATGATCAGGTAGGTTGCCTGCAGAGATTTGTGGTCTGTTGTGAATCGTGCTCTATTGTTTTGCACTTTGAGAGCGTGTCACACATCGACGAAGCAATGTGTTGTTCGCCGAGGCAAAGCATGTTATAAGGACGGTGTGGTGTAGTATAACCTGTTGGACGGGGTTAATAGAGATTTGTTGAGGGGGCTGATTGATGCAGTACGAATGTAATCCGTTTATTGCTGTAGACGTTCGCCCGCGAGCACATGCAGGTGCTCAAAGAGAATACAGCGGCGGTTGAGCAGAGGGAAAAAGAAATCAAGCATATAACTCAGTCTATTCTTGATCTGAATATGATATTTAAAGATCTCGCTGCGATGATTGTAGATCAGGTTAGTAGCCCAGGGCATGTAGACCACTGCGACGCACTAAACTCGGGGTATTGACCAGGAGATAGACGCTTCCTGCAAAAACCTTTTCACTCCATAGACTAGGTGTAAAGTCCTTTTTTTTCAAATGAACCTCTAACTGACTGTCCAGTCACTAAAATTCTCTCTCCGGTCCCTGTTGTCTCCATTTACCTCTTTTGCAAGTCGGACAAGCCAAGGGTGTCTGTGACTGTGTAGGGAATCCTTGGAGTGGTTCTATTTTTGCCAGTCGGCTACTGGACCTAAAATTTTACACAATAATCACCTATATCTGATCCATAAACTCTTTGCTATAAGGACCGGCACCAGAAGTGCCGTAACTGTTGTCAACATTCCCTGACTGTAATAACTGGCGAAAAATAGTGAGATAGTTCATTGCTAGATAGAGAACTTGATGCCAAATTGAAATAATAACAGAGGGTGTAAACTGGGTACGGCTGTCTCCCGCTGTCAAAATCAGCTCATCACACAGTTCATAGCTCCAGGTCTGCTGAATAAGATGGTGAGGGGCCCTCAAAAACTGATAAAAAACCTGGCGATTGATTTGTAGTTCAAGGCCCACAGTCTCCTGTCACTTAAAGGGGTTATGTCATGGCCAAAGGTGTCTCTATACCTAGCTCAAATGAAAGCTTAGATATAGCCTTATCCAATGCGCTATTTAGAGCCCTCGAAGATGAACTTTTCAAACCATCGACGCAACAGAATTGGCCTCGAGATAGGAAATTAACACAGAGCTATTGGTGTTTGCATTGATTTCTCGGCTTACACGCTGATGTTTGGAAAATCATATGGCAGGTGCATACTAGACCTGTAGTGACACAAGTCTATATAGATCAAATGTTCAACAAAAATGTAGAAATAGGGAGTGCAGCTTTTCACCTCTGTCAGCGAGCGTTAGTGCCATTATTGCGCATTGATAGAGACCCGAATGCAACCGCCTCTATTCAGGCCTAGGGAAAACTGGCAAAGCACTTCTAACACAGTTTTCTTCAACATCACATTCAGTTTTGAGTTCTACTTGATGTTATGAGGGAGTAAAGATCTTTAGATTACTAGGTTTTAGTAATTAGATCCCATTTTATATGTCTATTTGTGCCATTCGGGCTATCGTTATCCTAGTGACCAATATTTGCATTATGCAAAAAGACCATTCACTATCGCTGCAATGAATGCGGAGTTGCCTCCTTTTAACATTAGGGAACACAACTCCGGAAGTGCGTCTACTATCGACCGTGACATAATGCCTTCAACAGTTTCTTGGTGTGGTTACAGGGTACTGTTCTGGACCGGATAGACTATAATATAGAACAGACATCAGTTCATGTGGAAGAAGGTCATAAACAATTGGTCAAAGCTGAAGGCTACCAGAAAAAGAACAGGAAAATGCTAGTGATTTTGATATTAGCAGGTGTGGTCGTTATCCTAATTATTATATTACTGGCTACCAAGGTTAGGTGATGCTTGGCTATCACCAATCATAAACTATTTTTTCATTGGTTCAATTTCTGGGTTTATACATGGACATTCGTCAACGGATCTTTGGACAATGATCAACATTGTCGGTGAGAAAAGCCTCTATGGAGCGCCTGCAAGCGGTTGTTGATCGGAAGTCGATATGGCTCGCATTTTCAAGGAAACCTTTCGAATATCCTAGAAGTTAAGTACCGATTACAAAATGTTAATGCGGTTAGTAGCGTGGCTCGCTGCGAGGATTCCTACCTGACAGCGAGACAGTAAGCAACAATTATTGAACAGATGTTATGCTTCATTCTGAGTCGGCTCATGTATGGAGCCACATGATTTAGATTCGTCGTAACTGTTTGAATATCCATCAAACTGTCCCTCCGATGAGCATTCGTGTATAAACTCGAGCCAATGAGTGGACGATTGTTCCTGGTATACACGGATGACACACTGTTCTCTCTCCTTGGTACGATTTATAGGAAACAACGGTGATTTGCTATTTGTTCTGCCGCGTTTGTTATTTATTGTAAAGATACGTCTCTAGTCATTCGATTCGCATTATATATGTTCATTCAGTAAGTTTTCTCTAGATTACGGTTGATACGACGCTTCCTGACATACAAAATTAAGCATTCCCATTCTTATTGGTTAACTGAACTTCAGTCTAGCTTCAGCTGCATCTGCTCTGAATTTGGTATGATAGAACACCAAAAGATAAGTCATAAACTGAAAGGAAACTCCGTACAAACTAGCATAATGTATTCATAATGGTCATTATGCCCAGTTAAAAACTTATAGACTTTGTAGGTAAATTTACTGAGAAGTCATAAAAATTTAGCAACACAAAACCCTAGATTTGGTAACTATAATACATGCTTACGTAAGCATTGCGTCTTGACAAATCAGCACCCGTAATATGCCGTACTGATTGTGAACCAATATGCAAATGGTGCGTAACATATATTGATGTTGGACTCTTGTACTGTTGTATATACAAATATACTCCGATGTTGATCGAAGAGGCTGTGATAACCTTACAGTCTCTGGTGAAGCGACTGCCTATTGGGTAGCATACTAGTTTCCTGGTTCGAGCAAAAACTTGGTCTTTCGCAGCACCGTTTTTGGTTTCAAATCCGGATGTTTAACGTGTGGCTGAAGTTTCGTGTGAGTTTTGATTGAACAGAGCTAGCAGCAGATCGTACCTGGTAGTTTTCGCTTTGTTTCGATCGAAATTAGTTTTAATATTATATCGTAAATTATGGGTGTAGAATAAGCATTTTTATTGATTAGAAGAAATAAAATGATTGGTCTCTCGTGAGCAAGATTTGAATGTGAACATCCAACCGTAGTTTGTTCATATTTCCAACTCCTCTCTGAGCGGTCTACTTTCACTACTGACTTCACCTTCGTCCACATCGCTACACCATGGCTTCGAGTTCTTTTGGAAACGACCCTGATGGTTAAGGACCAGAGCCTCAGTTGAGCTGAGAAGAAATCTTAGCTGCTGTCACTTCATCTTCGGTCGCACTCACAGTTACTGGTACTATAGTCGGGAAAGTTGAAAACAGCCGTGGCTTTTTTGCGACTGGTGGTCAAACCAATGGGTTCGCACAGCTCAAAGTTGACTCAATCTGTTTGCCAATGTTACCGCATGCATCGTGGTTCTTTTAAAAACCGCATAGACCACTACCATATGCCAAACTCAGTGGTACTAACCCGAAGATAGGCACTTGCCGTGGAAACTTTTCAATCAACATACTACTTGTAGAGGCTGTAATAGCAAGGTCTCTAACTGACAGCCACGGAAGTTCATGCCTAATGACTAATGACTCAATTCAGCCCGTAGCCGAGCCGTAGCCTTGAAGCCCCGAAGGAGCTCTATCTCCCGCCATTCGGCTGCTGGACCGAAAAGCTAATACTCTTAGTCTTCTAGAGCTACCTTCTCTTTGGGCAAGCGGGTGCATGCAGAAAGTCTCTGAATGTCGCATCATGGGAAACTCTGAGTCAAAAAGACTCCGTGGGCCACTTTCTGCAATAATAAACCCTTGCCAGCTGGTCAGGCTATGAAGATGGAGCAAGTCCCAAATGACTCGATTACGGAAAATAAACATGCTACAGATAAACAAAACCTGAATACACGGAGCCAGCCATTGTCCGGCTACAGCCTATTTACAACAATAAAATGATTCATTTGTAACAGATCTATCTTCATATGTATAACTAGCTGCACATCCAATCACTCAAACTATTGCACTGCTCTGCTATTTGCCGCTCTTGATACACCATAGCATCTACTTCGGAAGCACCATAATGGACAGCTCATTAGTTGGATGATGAATGTGGGAAGTGTTTTAGATCAATGTATGTTGTACAATGCGCACATGCAT
>Ga0224501_10004468_pt1 | contig 11043 bp, 10 predicted proteins | sample SF_Oct11_sed_USG_4_FD_169105 | JGI IMG/M metagenome (GOLD analysis project Ga0224501, IMG submission 169105) | Sediment microbial communities from San Francisco Bay, California, United States - SF_Oct11_sed_USGS_8_1 | ecosystem: Environmental > Aquatic > Marine > Sediment | place: USA...
TAGCTCTTATTCCAACGCCCACCCCGACTGGCTATGTCCCTCGCCGTTCGGCTGTCGAACGCCTCCCAAGCCAAACGACTAAACCGTGTGTTAACCTCAGCGAGACGCCGCAGCAACACCTTGTCACGAACTACAATGAACCGCCAAGGCTGACTGTTACCCGCACTAGGCGCCATACTAGCGGCCTCCACCAAACGCCTAACCACACCCTCCCCCACCTCGCCTTCGGTCCGAAAGCTCCGAATACTTCGCCTCCGCCTAACAGCCTCATACAATTCCAATTCCTACAAACACACTCCGCACAACACGTTGAAACAGACTTACATATAAAAAGAAACAGCAATTCTCTGGCGACTGGAGTACACAGAGAAAAAATCGATATTACGGCTGACTCATTCCCGTAGCAAAATGAGAGCCTTCATGGCGGCTGCAGACGCATTAGTCATAGTCTCGGCTATGTTCATCGGCTCTTGTACCGCACCAGCCAAAAATACGCCCTTAACCGATGTCTCGTTTCGCGCAAGCTGTGGATGGCTCTCCTCGAAAAAACCGCTCTGAGTTAAGGAAACCCCAAGTTTTCTATGAAGACCCGTTTCTGGCTCTAGTCCAGTTTCTAAAACGATGATGTCTGCATTAATAGAGAGCAGTCTTGAAGTTGCCTGATCGTAGACATCAATTGTTAGAGATTTGTCCGGGAGTTCCCTGATTTCAGATGGTTCCCCGTGGATGAGGTTCACTTCTGACTCTCTGACTCTCCGATAAAAGCTCTCACCATTCTTGCCAACGGCTCGGATGTCCGTGTAGCAAATGTGGGCATCCGCCTCTGCTCCATACTGATCTTTGAGGAGATACGCGTGTTTTAAGGCGTTCAGACAGCCAATTCTGCAACAATATTCGTTGTTATCTTCCTCTCTCGACCCAACACATAGAATGTAAACTACACTCTTCGGTTTTTCCAGATTGTCAATTCTCAGAATTTTTCCATTTGTCGGTCCTTCAGGGTTGCACAGCCTTTCGTATTCCATTCCCGTTATGACATTTCTATAAACACCATACTTGTACTGACCTTTTCTTTTCACATCATAAAGCTTGAAACCAGTTGCCACTATTATCGCATCTAGATCAACGCGCTCTTCTTCCGGTTTCTGCCCATAAACAATGGCATTTTCCGGACAAGCTTCCCTACAAGCATGACACGAGCCGTCTAAAAAGTAGAGGCAATGCTCTTTGTCAATCAGGTATGTCTGTGGGATAGGATAAGGCGATGGAAAGTATACGGCTTTCCTCGCAGAAAGATTCTTTTCATACTCCTTTGGAACATCAATTGGACAAACCTTCTCACACTCGCCACAAAGAGTGCATTTCTCTTCATCCACATATCTAGGCTTTTTCAAAATTGTCACATCAAAAGTATTCTCACCCTGCTCAACCGTCGCAATCTCGGAATAGGGGATAATTCTGATGTTCTCCTGTTTAGTAACGTCTTCAATTAGTGGCTTGATCAGTTCCTCGGCGTTTTCTAATGTTGGGAGCACTCTGTGGAGAAGTGGCGTGTGTCCGCCAATGCGAGGGTTTCGCTCAACCAAATACACCTCAAGCCCAGATCTGGCTAGATCCAGAGACGCTTGAAGCCCAGCGATTCCCGCTCCGATCACCAATATGCTTCGCGTATTTCTCAAGGTTATACAACCTCATTGCAGTGGTTCAATGTAAGAAAATGTGCCTTTAAGAAAAGGTTTGCGATCGTTACAATAATATCTATATATGTGGGTTTGTTCGTTGATGGTTAAGATATGTCCATATTGGATCTGATGACCACAAAGAAGCCTGATCTGGAGCTTCGTTCCAAAGTCCTTAGCAAGATTGGGGAGCATAGGCCCTACAATTGTTTTCAGTGCATTCGATGTACAAGTGGCTGTCCATCGATGAAGATGCTGGAACTGAAGCCCCACGAGGTGGTTAGTCTGACAAGGCTTGGGTTTATCGACGATGTAATTGATTCTGGCATCTTATGGGCCTGCGCAATGTGTCTGAAGTGTAAGGAGAGATGCCCACAAGAGGTCGCCCCCGTGGATCTGATTTTGGCTCTGAGAAATTTGGCTGTTGAGACGGAGGCTACAGTTCCTGAAAGCTTTCTAAAGTCCGTGAGTATGATTCTAGAGACGGGTTTTGTTCAAAAGCCTCAGCGGACTGTGACTCGTAAGATGGAGAAGGTTGATCGGGACAAGTTGGGGTTGCCGAGGTTTCGCGAGGCTAGTGACAGGTTTAAGACCGTCCTTATGAAGGCTTTAGGAACATTCTAGGGGGATGATGACGTTCAGGGTTGCAGTTTATTGGGGATGTGTTATCCCCACCATACAATACGCCTACGAGATGTCTGTTAGGGAAGTCCTTCCAAAGTTGGGCGTTGAGCTTGTTGATTTGGAGGATGCCTCATGCTGCGGGCTTCCCGTGAGGAGTGTGAATGCCTATGCCTCTGTTTATCTTGCGGCGAGAAACCGAGCAGTTGCCGAAGAAACTGGTTTGGAAAATCTGCTTGTTCCATGCAGCGGCTGTCACCTGTCTCTTTCTGAAGTTGAACAGTATTTGACCGAAGATGAAGAGTCACGGAGAAAAGTAGATTCGTTGCTGGGAGAGGAGGGATTAGAGCTTAAGGATTCCGTGCGAGTCTGGCATACAATCGATTTTCTTCACGACTTCATTGGTGAAGAGAAGGTTAGAAGATCGGTGAAGAGGCAACTTGCAGGTTTGAGGTTTGCTCCTCATTATGGTTGCCACATCTTGAGACCGAGCAGCTGGGAGAGGGTTGACGACTCTGAGGATCCGAGGAAGTTGGATGATTTGCTAGCGTGGTTGGGAGCGGAAGGTGTTGATTATCCCGAGAAGCTGGACTGCTGCGGTTGTCTGCTCTTGCTGTCACAGCCAGATGCTGCCTTCAGCTTCGCTGGGCTGAAGTTGAAGGCTCTGAAGGAGTTAGGTGTTGACGGCTTGGTTGACTGTTGCCCATCTTGTCACATGATGTTTGACATGAGGCAGAAGAGCTTGGGGGCTACTGTGGGAGCTAAGTTGGATGTTCCTGTTCTGTATTACCCGCAACTGTTGGGGCTTGCGATGGGAATCGACATGGAAAGGCTGGGTCTACAGCTAAATCGCAGTGCTGTTGACGAGCTTCTAGAAAAGATTCTTTAGTGAGTATTCTCGCACTGTGTCACCGTTTATTATTCTATATTACACCTCTTTCCTTGCCAAATCAGTAGGTCTCCAGATTGTGGGTTAACAGATGAACCCAGCCTAAAATAGCTTACACTGTTTGTCTCCCTCTATGTAATAGCGATACTACAAACAGATACGCAGGAAACTTCAAATCAGTTGTGAAAAAAGCGCATGAATGAGTTCTGGAGGAAAAAAATGCACGTAGAACGGAACAGAGTAGACGTCCAAAAATGCGTATGGTAGATTTCTATGTGCCTATTACGGCGTAGGAAGTTGAAATGCCAAGCGTTTTGGGTATCTGGCAATTTCGATAAGGTTCTAAACAAAATGCTTAAATGTAATGATGGTTAGATGCATGTAAAAACCTAGGAGGAAAGAAATGTGTTCGATTTTACAGAAACCGACAATCAGAAACTCATGGTAAAAAGCGTTAAGGAATGGTGTGAGAGACATCTAACGTTTGAACAAGTTAGAGAAATGGATGATAGGGGGCATCCGTTTCCTAAAGAAGTCGTTGAGGGGTTATGTGGCTTAGGCGTCGTCATGGGAACGGTTCCAATGGAACATGGCGGTTCCGGCATTGATTGGCTGACTCAAGGCATGATCTCCGAGGTGATAGGATACTATGATCCAACAATTGCCACCGCAGCGGGTCTTATGGCTGTTGAGACCGGTTGGGGATTCACCATCGATAGGTATTGCAGCAAGACTGTTAGAGAGAAATACATAAAACCAGCAATCAAAGGCGAGAAATTTGCTGGTATAGCAACTACGGAGGCAGGAGGAGGATCAGATGTCGCAGCGTTCAAGTCAACTGCCAAAAAAGATGGAGATGAATGGGTCATCAACGGAGAGAAAACATTCATCAGCGGCACAGAAGAATGCGAGAAATGGGGCGGTGGCTACTGGATTAACGTGAGAACAGGCCCAGCACTGCCAGAAGCTCCTCACAGAAACATGACTTCCTTCTTCCTGCCGATAGATGCCGAAGGGGTAGAGGTACAAGAACCTTACAAGGACTCTGGCAGAATGGCCCTTTCCACCGGAGGCTTCACGATGAAGGACGTGAGGCTTCCAGATGAGTATAGGTTAGGAGAGGTGGGAAAAGGCTTCTATTATACGATGGAAGGGTTCGATAACGCCCGATTGATGATAGGAGCCAGTTGTGTGGGAATAATCCAACGTATTATCGATGATGCAATGCCTTATATAAAAGAAAGGAAAGCTTTTGGACGACCTCTCGCCAAGTACGAAGCAATTCAGTTCGAGCTGGCTGAGCTATACATGGAAATGGAGGCATTAAAGTTAATGACTCGAAAATCGACATGGATGCAAGACATAAGATATAAGGAAGAAGGGATGCCCGAGAAAACTGCAGAGGCAAAAACCTTCAAGCCGACCGATGTTGCCAACTGGATATCCATGGTTAAATGGAAGGGGCCTTCCCTCGCTATGAAAGCAGCTGAAAAAGCAATGATCTGGTTTGGAGCAGCGGGATACACTAAAGAATACATTTTTGAATACGCGTGGCGTGGCGTAATGTCCTATGTCGTAGGCGCCGAAGGAGGATTGAACATTCAGAAAATCGTCGTCGCAAGAGAACTGCTGGGAAGAGAGTACATACCCTACAAGTAGCTCCTCTTCTCCCTTCTTATTCACAAAAGGATCAGCCGATTCAACTGGTTCTTAGTAACCTCTTTAGCGCCTTTGAAAGTGCAGGAACTATTTGGTATAGATCTCCTTCGACTACGTAGTCTGCAACCTCGAATATGGGTGCTTCTGGGTCCTTGTTTATGGCTACAATGAGCTTGGAGTCGCGTATTCCAGCCACGTGTTGAATCACCCCTGAAATTCCGCATCCGATGTATAAAGAAGGATTGATCTTGTGGCCTGAGAGGCCTATCCAATCTGTGAACCACTTCTTGTCCTCGCAGAGAGGTCTGGTATAAGCTACCTGCCCACCCACGGCCTCTGCGAGTTCGTCAAGAATCTTGAAATCTTCCTTCTTTTCCACCCCGCGTCCACCAGCAACAACGACGTCGGCCTCCTCAATCTTGACCTTCGCGGCTTCGATTTCCTTAACATCAACGACCTTAGTTTTGGGCTCCTCGAGTGCAATATCCGCCTCGATAATCACCCCTTTCTTCTCTTCATACTTCGGCTTCTCGAAAACGTGGGGAGGCACCGTCGCGATCTGTGGCCTGACTCGGCAGATTTCGGTGGCAACGGCGTTTCCACCGTAAACCACTCGCCCCATAAGCAACTGCCCGTCTTCATCTATGCTTAGATGTGTGCAGTCTGGTACGCATCCAGTCTTCAGTCTTGAAGCGACCCTAGAGGCCAGTTCTTTCCCTCTTTTTGTTGAGCCGATTAGCAGAATCTCGGGCTTGTATTGTTTGGCGAGGCTGGCTAATCCGCTGACATAAGGGTCGGCTGAAGGGTCTTTGAACAAAGGATCGTCAACAACGTAAACCTTATCTGCGCCATATCCGAATATCTCATTCGCTTCATGCATTACTTGGTCCCCTAATAGAACCGCGGCTGATTCTGTTTGCAGTTTCTCGGCGAGTTCACTCCCCTTTCCCAGCAACTCCAGCATCAGCCCCATTTTTTCAGAGAAAACCCAAACGCCGTTATGTTCACTCATCGATTTCACCTGCCTACAACACCTTCCTTGATAAGCGCCTTCGCCAACTTTTCAGCCACTTCATCAGGAGTTTCTCCTTTTATTGCTATGCTCTTGCGCTCAACCTTTGGCGCTAATACCTCTATCACCTGTATAGCAGATCCGGCCGCGCTAACATTTTCTTTCGGTATGTTGAGATCTTCCAGATTCCATTCGATGATCGGTTTTTTTGACGCCTTCATGATTGCCATAAGAGAAGGAATCCTAGGTTCGTTAATCTCACCGGTCACCGTCAGCAATACTGGGGTGTCAGCCCTAACAGTCTCGTAGCATTCTTCCAAGCTCCGCTCAGCCATAACAGTGTTGCCATCAAAGTCGAGCTTTCTCACATAGGTTATCTGCGGTATGTCTAGCCTCTCAGCCAAGCGTGAGCCTACCTGAGCCGAGTAGCTGTCAACAGAAGCCTCACCGCAGAGAATCAGGTCAAACTTTCCCATCTTTTTGATCGCCTCGCAGAGAACGTGTGAGATTGCCCGTGTGTCGCAGTTCTCAAGGGATGGATCGAATAATATGTATGCCTTGTCGGCGCCCATCGCAAGAGCCTCTCGGACGGTCATCTTGGCGTCTTCCGGAGTGGCTGTCACTGCAATCACTTCTCCTCCAAGCCTCTCCTTCAATCTCACGGCTTCTTCTAACGCGTTCTTGTCAAAGTCACTTATCTTTCGAGGTGCGTCTACGGTTATCAGCCGTCTAGTTGCCGAATCTACTTTCATTTCGGTTACGTCTACTGCTTGTTTGATGCATACAATGGTTTTTGTCATTCTCCAACTCTCCTGACAACGTCTTGATTTTCTCATATGCCCATACTTAGATAAAATTTACTACAGCTCATTCTGAGAACATGTTCATAGTAGATATTATGTGCGCATATCAGCATCTTATAGAAAAAGTGACCAGTAGTCGCGTGCATAATGGGAGAATGTATTCAAAGAGATGATGATCCCAGTGCATTGAAAGATACAATTGAGTTGAGCCTTTCTAGAATAGTCGTGGTTGACTAGCTAATTAAGTGTAAGGCTGAGAAGCCTTTAGCACATCAAGATGTGGCCAGACGGTGGGCATGTCTGTTTCTCGAAACCGAAGATTGCTGCTATTCGAAATCTTCAAGCTGATGTAGTCTGAGGTCTATCTTTGGAGGCTTTTCAGACTTTGGATAGGGATCTATGTCAAAAAGGTTCGACATTTCAGTCTGAGCATGATGCACTGATCGATCAAAATCCATCGGGACTGCCTTGAGCTCAGACGATTGGTCGATTCTCTTGACGGGTTTAAGCATTGTTCGGCCTTCGCCCCCATGCCTCAACGTTGAGAAGGTCTCGGACTGCCACTCGGATAGCTTCTGCCCTGTTTGGATAATATTTCTCGTCTACCAGTTTGTCCAGCGCCTTTATGTAGGGCTCGGGAAGGTGTAATGTGATTAATCTCGTTTCTTATCCCTCCTGCAGATACTCGTTATAGATGGGTAAACAATGCAAATAGCTTATATTGCTGTGTGTTAATATTCAAATATGATTCAAACATGAAAAGCCTTTTCTTTATAAAACTTCCGATATACATTTGTGGTTTCGCTGTAAACACTGACTTTCGGAATATTTATTTTTTCTTATGTGATTAAAACCAATGCCCACGAGTTGTTGTCTAGATTTCTAGAGTGTTGTCTGGACGGTTGAGAAAGAGATGGCTGAGAGAGCTAAGCGGATCCACATGGAGAGTTTTGGTTGTCCGACTAGCAAGGCTGATGGAGAGTTTATGGCCGGTTGTCTTTCGGAGGCGGGATATGAGGTTGTTGATGAGACTGAGGATGCAGATGTCTTAATCTACAACACTTGTGCGGTGAAGTCGCCCACCGAAAACCGGATGATAAGCATGTTGAAGAGTGCGCCGAAGGGCAAGCGACTCATTGTAGCCGGTTGCCTTCCTCTGATAAATCTTGAACGGTTGGAGGCTGAGGTTGATTTTGACGGTGCTGTTGGTCCAGCTTTGGGTTGCGATATTGCTGAGGTTGTGAGATCTGTCTGTCGTGGAGAGAAGGTGGTGTTGTTGAGGGCGAATTCGATGCCGAGTCTGAACTTGCCCCGGCTTCCTATTAATGAGGTTGTTGGGATAGTTCCGATTAGTTTTGGTTGTTTGGGTTCGTGTTCTTACTGCTGTGTTAGGCTTGCCAGAGGGCGTTTAAGGAGCTATAGGGTCGAGGAGTTGGTGGAGAGAGTGAAACGTGATTTGGATTCCGGTGCTAGGGAGATATGGCTCACCTCTCAGGACACTGCTTGCTACGGGAAAGACATCGGTACAGATCTTGCTGAGCTGCTGAGGGCTGTATGTGAGATTGATGGAGACTTTTTTGTCCGTGTTGGGATGATGACCCCGAATCGAGTGTTAGAAATACTGGACGATTTGGTTGATGTTTACGGGGATGAGAGGGTTTTCAAGTTTCTTCACTTGCCTGCTCAGAGCGGCGATGATGACGTGCTGGACTGTATGAACCGTTTCTACTCAGTGAAGGATTTCAGAAAGATTGTTTGTTGTTTCAGAGAGGAGTTGCCGAGAATAACAATAGCCACGGATGTTATCTGTGGTTTTCCGGGTGAGAGCGAGGATGCTTTTGAGCGTACTGTGGAGCTTGTGGAGGAGATTCAGCCAGAAATCGTAAACGTTTCAAGGTTCTTTCCGAGACCAGGCACACCTGCAAGAGAGATGGAGCAGCTGTCTCCTTTGACTGTGAAGGAGAGGAGTAGGAAGATGGCTGGTTTGACAAGGAGGATTTCTCTTGAGAGGAATAGGGCCTGGTTGGGTTGGGAGGGAAAGGTTCTTGTCGATGAGGTTGGGAGTAAAGCTGGATCGTTGATTGGTAGAAATTTTGCTTACAAGCCTGTGGTTTTGAGGGCTGATGAGGCTTTGTTGGGGAGGCTTGTTGATGTTAGGGTTGTAAGGACTTCTCTAACGTATTTAGAAGGCGAGATGTGTGGGTAGATAGGCGAAGAGAGGAGCCAGGACACGAATAGACCTCTACCTAGGTCTGCTATATGAACTAAATAGGCTCCAAATAAATCTAGAAATTGTTTGTAGTTTTGGAGTAGTTGAGGCCCATTGAAGATTATGTTTAGGGGCGCTGAAATTAGCCAAGTTTAAAAATTTCTAGAGCCGCCGATACGTTTTTCAAAGTGTTTGCATCTTTTGAGTGTTGAGAAAGGAGAATTTGGATGAGGCTGTCATCCTTTGAGCTTTGGTTTCTGTTGTTGCTTTCACTCAATGTCTCCGACATATTGACGACGGTGCCTGCTTACGAGGTCAATCCCGTTACGTTGTATATCTGGGAGCAAATGGGATTCTTCTTGGCTGCTTGGTTCAAGATCGGGTTGGTCTTGCTCTTTGGCCTGCTGTTCATGGCTGCTCAGAAGGTGACTAGTCCAAATGAGTGGAGCTTCGCCGAGAAAGTCTTTCTGGGTCTTCTAAAGATTCTTGTAGCGTTTTATGCTTTTGTAGTTCTAATCAATGTGGTGATCTACACAATTTAAATTTGGATTGCCAGGGTTCTTCCACACAGCTCTTCACACAACACTAATCTCACTAAATACCAAGAAAGTGGGGACAACGCTTCATCTAGGGTTTGTTGACCGTTTTATTGATTGCCTCTTCCATGGTGTGGCCACGGCAATACACCAGCACCTTCTTTATTCCCTCAACGCTCTCCGCGGCTTTCTTGATGTCCATGGCAAGCTTGAAGGCGATTGGGCAGTAGGGACTCGATGGTTTAAAATTGATCTTAACTACTCCGGGTTCCTGTTCCTTCACCCCTGTGATCATCTTCATCTCGCTGAAGGTCAAGCCGGTCTCTGGATCAACAACCTTCCCCGCTTCTTCCCTCACCCGCTCCTCTAACTCGGTCAATCTTCTATCTCCACAAACTCTAACAGATAGATGTGCCTCCCTTAAATAAGATTATAGCATGGGGATGACAGGCAGAAAGGGTTACCCTTTCTTTTTCCGATGCATCCTCCAGCTCAGGGTCATAGTCTTCGGATGAGAAGCCTTAGCCTCATCTAAGCGGAGTATAGCAGTGTTCTGGGGGGCATTCAATACACCCTCAGGCTTAGAGTAAGCCTCATCCGATATCCTCCTCATTGTCTCAATAAACCTGTCAAGCTCCTCCTTCTCGTAGGATTCAGTGGGCTCAATCATCAGAGCCTCCTTTACTATCAGCGGGAAGTAGGTTATTGGCGCGTGTATACCATAGTCGAGAATCCTCTTGGCGATGTCGAGTGCGCGTACCCCCGTCTCTTTGTACAGTTTATCTAAGCTGAAGACACACTCGTGCTTTCTGGGACGATTCTTTGCGTAAGGAATATCGAAGCCACGAATCTCCTTCAGCTTCTGCAACAGATAATTTGCGTTCAAGACGGAAACCTCCGCCACCTCCTCCAACCCCTCGGCACCCAAACTCAGAATGTAAGCAAAAGCCTTCAACAGAACACCAACATTTCCATAGAAGCATCTGATTTTCCCGACGCTGTGAGGCTTGTCATAATTCAGATAGTATTTCTCGCCGTCAACCTCTATCCTTGGAACTGGCAAGAACTTCGCAAGCTGTTTCGAAACTCCTATCGGACCAGCTCCCGGCCCTCCTCCGCCATGAGGAGTTCCAAAAGTCTTGTGGATATTGATATGTACAATGTCGAAGCCCATGTCGCCAGGTCTAACCTTTCCGAGGATAGGGTTAAGGTTCGCGCCATCATAGTAGAGAAGTCCACCAGCCCCATGAATTATCCTAGCGATTTCCTCGATGTCCTTCTCAAAAATTCCAAGTGTGTTTGGATTCGTCAGCATCAACCCCGCTGTACGGTCTGAAACTGCGTCTGTTAGTGCCTCAAGGTCTACACACCCGTTCTCGTCAGATGGGACAACCACCACCTTGAATCCAGCCATAGTCCCACTCGCAGGATTCGTCCCGTGAGCCGCGTCTGGAACTATGAGCTCCGTTCTATCCTCAAGTTCATTGTTCAGCACGTGATGCGCTCGCATAATCAGCGTGCCCAGCAACTCTCCGTGGGCGCCCGCGGCTGGCTGCAGACTTACCTCATAGGTTCCCGTGATCTCCGCCAACCATCTCGAGAGCTTATGCATGATATCCAAGATGCCCTGGACCG
>Ga0224501_10004469_pt1 | contig 11040 bp, 11 predicted proteins | sample SF_Oct11_sed_USG_4_FD_169105 | JGI IMG/M metagenome (GOLD analysis project Ga0224501, IMG submission 169105) | Sediment microbial communities from San Francisco Bay, California, United States - SF_Oct11_sed_USGS_8_1 | ecosystem: Environmental > Aquatic > Marine > Sediment | place: USA...
GGGTCTGTGGACGGCTCAGGAGTACTATAATGAGCCTGAAGCCACCAGCAAAGTATTTAAAGATGGCTGGCTACATACTGGGGATGTGGCTGTAGTAGAGGAGGACGGTTACCTTTATTTGGTGGACAGGATTAAGGATATAATCAAGTCAGCCGGTGAGTGGATATCCTCGGTAGACTTAGAAAATGCCATTATGGATAACCCTGTGGTTCGCCAGGCAGCAGTATTCGGCATACCCCACCCCAAGTGGGAGGAGAGACCAGTGGCTGCCGTTGTATTGAAGGATGAGCATAAGGGCAAGGTCACCACAGAAGATATAATAAGTCCCCTGCGGTCTCGGTTTGCCAAGTGGTGGTTGCCAGACCATGTATTATTTATGGATGAGTTACCAATGACAGGAACGATGAAGGTCATGAAAAGGGTGTTAAGAGACATGTGGCGGGAGGGAAAGCTAAAGGCTTGAGTTCTGAATCGTAGTTTGGCGATAGCGGAGAAAGGAATGGATGATATTACCCTGAACATTGATGGTTCTGAGGTTAGGGCAAATACAGAAATGACCGTGCTTGAGGTAGCGCAAAGGGCAAATATATACATCCCCACGCTGTGTGCTCATCCTGACCTCTCCCCATTTGGCGCCTGCCGACTGTGTGCTGTGGAGGTTGAGGGAATGCCCGGTTTTCCCTCTGCTTGCACTACTCTGGTCAGCGATGGCATGGTTGTCCACACCAATACACCGCTAGTTCAAGAGGTGCGGCGGCATTTCTTGAGTGTCATCCTCAGCCAGCATCCCCATATCTGCTTAACTTGTGAGTGTCGAGACCAGTGCCATCCTCCGCAGCAGTGCAAAAAGGATATACCCATTGCCGAGCGCTGTTGCTCTCTTTTCGACCACTGTGAATTACAAAAGGTAGCTGAATATATTGGCATCAGCGATGGTATCCCTCGTTATGTACCCGGTAACCTTCCCCTGATTAAGGATGAGCCCCTTTTTGACCGAGACTACAACTTGTGCATCCATTGTGGTCGTTGTGTAAGGGCTTGCCAGGAGCTGCGTGGAGTCGGGGCTTTGGACTTTATTACCCACGATGATAGGCTTGAAGAAAAGCCGGTAGCCAATTCACTTAAGGAATCGGGGTGCAAGTTCTGTGGTGCCTGTGTTGAGGTCTGCCCTTCCGGCACTTTAAGCGATAGGGATGTAAGTTGGGATGAGCGCGAGGCGGCTCTTGTCCCGTGTAAGAATGCCTGTCCCGCTGGTATAGATGTTCCCCGTTACGTAGATCTGATTGCTCAAGGAAAATTTGATGAGGCTATAGCCGTAATCCGGGAGAAGGTTCCCTTTCCGGCTACGTTAGGGCAAGTGTGCTTCGCCCCTTGTGAGGATGCCTGCCGGCGAGGCGCGTTAAATGAGCCTGTAGCTATTCGTGCCCTGAAACGCTTCGTTGCTGAACAGGATACTGGGCTGTGGAAGCAAAACTCTAGAATGGCACCAGCTAGCGGCAGGAGAGTTGCCATTGTTGGCTCGGGACCGGCTGGGTTAACCGCAGGCTACTATCTGGCAAGACTGGGACACTCGGTCACTGTTTTCGAGGCATTGCCTGAGCCGGGGGGAATGGTGCGCGTTGGCATCCCCGAATATCGCTTGCCTGGAGAAGTACTGGATGCAGAGATTGAAGAAATAAAAAGCGTGGCTGTTGACATAAGGACAAGTACCAAGGTAAATTCGCTAGATGAACTTTTCCAACAAGGTTATAATGCTATCTTCTTGGCTGTAGGAGCACATCGGGGTATTAAGATGGGAGTTGAGGGGGAAGATAGCCCTGGGGTGATAGACTGCGTATCATTCCTACAAGATATAAGCTTGGGCAGAGAAGTGAAGGTTGGTGATAGAGTAGCGGTGATTGGTGGGGGCAATGCTGCTATAGACTCAGCACGAACTGCCCGTCACCTAGGTGCTAGGGAGGTAACCATCATTTATCGCCGCTCTCGGGCTGAGATGCCAGCCAGCAGCAGTGAGGTTGAAGCAGCCATTGAGGAAGGCATCAAAATCACCTTCCTGGCTGCGCCAAGTAAGATTGCCCGGGAGAACGAGGCGTTAGGATTGGAGTGCCTGCGCATGAAACTGGGTAAACCGGATGCTAGCGGCAGACGACGCCCGATACCAATCAAGGGTAGTGAATTCACCTTGCACTTTGATACCGTGATTGCTGCTATTGGTCAGACGCCAGAAATCCTGGAGCAATTCAGGCTAGCCACTGGTCAAGGCGATGTTCTTCAAGTCAATTCTGATACCCTTGCCACCACTAGAGATGGGGTTTTTGCCGGTGGCGATGCAGTGAGGGGACCGGCTTCGGTCATTCAAGCCATAGCTGATGGAAGGCAAGCGGCAATTTCGGTAGACAGGTACCTGGGTGGCAAGGGAATCATTGATGAGACGCTGGTTCAAGTTGAGGAGCCAAGCCCATGGCTAGGGCGTGATGGCAATTTTGCCGATAGGCATCGTGTTCCTGTGCCAAGCTTACACGCTGACCTGCGAACCAGCAAGTTTAGCCGCAGGCACGCTGCTGAAACAGGATGGCTACTGGGTGAGCAACTGTATGATACCTTCGCTGATTGGCCTGCTGACCAAGTGCCGTGGCAACTTCCTCAACGCCGACTTGGTGATTTTCCCCAAGTCGAGCTGGGCTTTGATAGGGAACAAGCAATAGAAGAAGCCAAGCGTTGCCTTAAGTGCCATCTAAGGCTCAAAATCTCACCAGTTGTGTCTCCTCCAATAAGTTGAAAGGGAGTGTAGCGCCGTGGTAAAGGCTGAGGTAGTTATTGATGAAGAGCAATGCCAGGGGTGTGGCTATTGCGTGAAGTTTTGTCCTCGGGGGTGTGTTGTAATCACCGGTGACAAGTTTACTCCTCAGGGATATTTATTGCCTACCTTTATCAAACCTGATGAATGTAACACCTGTGGCTTTTGCGCTATGCTATGCCCCAGGGCAGCTATTGAGGTATATATCAGTGCCAGTAGCGAAGTGCCGGCATAGTATCAATAATTCTTGAGAGAGGGATATTTAAATGGGCGAGAGAATGTTTATCGAAGGCAATGTAGCTATTGGCTGGGGGGCAGCTAAGGCTGATTGCCAGGCTTTCTTCGGTTATCCCATAACACCTCAGAATGAGATAACTGAGTGGTTTGCTCGCGAGTTTCCCAAAATGGGCAGAATTTTTGTTCAATCACAGAGTGAATTGGGGTCAATAAATATCTTGTATGGAGCTGCTGCTGCTGGGGTTAGGGCTATGACCTCAACCTCAAGCCCTGGCTGGTCTCTTATGCAAGAGACGGTGTCAGACATGGCCAATGCTGAACTCCCCTGTGTAATTGTTCATGTACAGAGGGCAGGACCAGGGGGCGGACCCATCCGACATGCCCAGCAAGACTACTTACAGTGCACGCGGGGAGGAGGTCACGGTGATTATCGAAACATCGTCCTAGCTCCTGCCTCATCACAGGAATGCTGCGACCTAGTGCAGCTTGCCTTCTATCTAGCTGATAAGTATCGCAATCCAGTTATAGTTATGTCGGATGCTATTATCGGGCGGCTGCGGGAAACAGTCGAGGTCAAGAAAATTGAGTTTGGTCCTGTGCCAGATAAGGAATGGGCAGCACGGGGTAAAGGGAGGCATAAGGACGGTAAACGCCGCGTTGTTGACCACTGCGCTGACTTATTTGGCAGGGATCCTAACTACCGCACCTTCCTACAGAGGCTAGACCAGAAAGTAGGGCAGATGCAGGAATCCGAGTTACAATATGAAAGCTATAAAACAGATGATGCCGAGCTAATTCTAGTCGCCTACGGATATACAGCGCGGGTATCTAAGGAAGCAGTCAATATGGCACGTGCTGAAGGTATTAGGGCGGGACTAATTCGGCCGATAGCTATTTGGCCGTTCCCCTATAAGGTGATAGGGGACAAGGCTCGTCAGGGCTGTAAATTCCTGGTAGTAGAAGATTGTCTGGGGCAAATGGTTGAGGATGTTCGGTTTGCTGTAGAGGGTTGTGCTGATGTTCACCTGGTAAGCATACTTGACCGCCATATTCCTACTGATGGCGGTATGATTCTCCCTGATAAGGTATTCGATAAGATTAGACAAATAAAGTAAGCAAAGTAAGAGGCTGAGGTATATTATGGGTAAAGAAACTAAAAAGGTGACTAGGGAAAGGGTTGCTGGTAGACAAAAACTGCTGGTGCCTCAGATAGCAGGCTTCGTTTATTGTCCTGGTTGTCATGAGCCGCTTGCTGCCAGGGCTATCGCTGACGTCTTGGAGGAGCTAGGAACAGGTGATAGGACCTTAGGTGTCTTCGGCATAGGCTGTAGTTCCTTCTTGCTTGGCATATTAGATATTGACGTTGTTCTAGGACCTCATGGTCGGCCACCTGACATGGCTACCGGTCTCAAACGCGTTTATCCAGATAATATCGTGTTCACGGTACAAGGTGACGGAGATTTAATGTCCATCGGTGCTGACCCTCTGCTAGGGGCATTAACCCGTGCTGAAAAGATTACCATCATTATGCTAAATAATGCTGTTTATGGGACTACAGGTGGACAGATGGCACCCACTAGCCTTGTCGGGCAGATAACTACAACTACCCCTGGGGGGCGAGATATAGCTCATTTTGGATTCCCAGCCCATGCTGCTGAGATGATAGCCACCTTCAAAGGGGTTGCTTACTCAGCCCGTGGTGCCTTCAATACCCCTTATAATTACGAGCGCACCAAGGGGTATATCAAGATTGCCTTTCAAAAACAAATGGATAGTGTTGGCTTGAGTTTCGTGGAGATTCTCTGTGCTTGCCCAGCTAACTGGCGTATGTCACCCACAGATTCCCTGAAGTGGATAGAAGAGAAAATGATTCTGGAATTCCCTCTGGGTGAGTTTAAGAATGTGGATAGGATTGAATAATTTAAGAAAGAGGTTATCATGGAGCAAAAATTAGCTACCAAAGGTGAAGTAATAATGGCTGGGCTTGGCGGTGGGGGGATACTTACCTCTGGAACACTGCTGGCTCAAGCAGCCTCAGCACATTACAAGCATGTAACCTGGTTTCCTTCCTATGCAATTTCCAAGCGTGGCGGGCTCTGCGAGTGTACAGTTATTTTCTCCAATGATGAGGTTGCCTCTCCATTACTATCCCATGCTGATGGGATAATCGTTGCCGAGGCAGCACAGTTTAAAGACTTTGAGAACAGGGTGCGTCCTGGTGGGACAATAATAGTAGAGAGTGCCGGACTGGAAGCCAAGCCAGAGCGGAAAGACATCAGAGTAATTGATGTTCCAGCTATCCAAACTGCAATCGGCATTACTGGCTCAAGCCGCGGCGCCAATTTAGTCTTATTAGGAGCTTTTGTCGAGGCAACCAAAGCTATTTCACCCGAGCTTATCAAACAGGAACTGAAGAAATCCTTTGCCGACAATAAGCGGGTACTAAGAGACAATATCAAGTCCTTTGAGGAAGGGCTTAACCTAGCTAAGAAACTGTAGCCACTACTTTCCCACTATTCAATATGCCGCTAAAGAACTATTGACAAGGAGAAAATTCAGGTCTACCATAATATTAGTTGCACTTTAATAATTCCAGTAAATATTGATAACTTAATAAATGTAGAAGATTTTGGTAAATCCTAGGTTAGGTGGGCGGTGGTGGTTTACGCAGAGTTTCTATTCTACTTTAGAGGTTATTTTAGTTTAATTACTAGCGGCGATATCCGATAGAGACTGAGAGATGCCAGCCAATGTACAAGGTTGGCATCTCTTCTTTTTGGAAGCTGTGTTGGGCACTAACATGCTTGATACTGAGGCAAATGTCATAATTCTGTAACTTTTTCTCTTTACATTTTATGACTTCGTTATTGCTAGCTGGCTATTATTGGTCAATAGCTAGAGGTCTGGGAAGCGGGACCTTAGTTGAGGCAAAAATTAAAGGAGGTGAGCTATGGTAATGGAAAGATGGAGGCCAGGGTGGGGAATAACTCCCTGGAGGCCATTTAGGGAGCTGGAGGAGATGGAACGCCGCTTTGGGGAAATCTTTGGCCGGCCGTTTCTACCCGCAGTGTGGAGGCGCCTCCCCGTGGAGGAGAAAGGCTGGGCACCTGCCATAGAGATGTTTGAAAAAGAAGATAAGTATGTAGTGAAGGCTGAACTCCCGGGGATAAAGGAGGAGGACATAGATGTCTCAGTTGTCGGCGACACATTGACCATTAAAGGGGAGCGAAAGGCTGAGACCGAGGTCAAGGAAGAAGACTACTACTGCTGTGAGCGTTCTTACGGTAGCCTTTTCCGCTCAATAGCTCTTCCTTCCACTGTAGACACCAAAAAGATTGAAGCTAGTTATGACGATGGAGTCCTGGAAGTTAGCCTTCCCAAAGCTGCTGAGATTAAACCAAAGAAGGTTGCTGTCTCAGCTAAGAAGAAGGCTAGTAAGTAGCCAGATGGAGTCTTCACTGTCCCGTTTCCTGGCTTTTTAGTTAGAGAGATTCGCCATTCTTAAGAGGGAACCGGTAATGGGAACCGAACAGGATAAAACTCTAGAAGGGATTCAAATTGCTATCCAGATGGAGGTTGATGGCAAGGAATACTATCTGAAAGCTAGCCAGGAAAGTAGTAATGAGCTGGGTAAGAAACTGCTGGAATCGCTAGCCGCTGAAGAAGATACCCACCGGCAGAAATTTGAGGAGATATATAATGCTATACGAGATAAGAATGCCTGGCCGGTAACTGACTTTCAGCCTGACGGCAGCAAAGGACTGAGAACCATATTCGCTAGGGCAACTGAGGAAATTGGCTCGATTATAAAGGCTCCTGCCACTGAGCTTGACGCCATACAATTAGCCATGGATATGGAAAGTAAGACCTATGATTTCTATAAAAGCCAAGGGGCGAATGCTACTCATGATACTGAGAGAGACTTTTATCAGACCCTGGCTACGGAAGAGAGGGAACACCATCTAATTCTCCTGGATTACTACGAGTACCTCAAAGACCCCGCAGGTTGGTTCGCCAGCAAGGAACATCCCTCTCTGGATGGCGGCTGAAGCTGGAAGGCTCTCTCAGGGTAGGCATTGAGGGACTGCCACCTATGCTTGGCGCTAAACTACAGCGGGCTATTGAATCCAGCGAAAGGGAATTAATGTAAATAACTCCACCAGAGGTGAGAAGTGAACCGTGAAGCTTTACATAAGTTGGGCTACGGTCTGTATGTAGTAAGCTCAAGAAAAGGGGACAGGCTCAATGGGCAAATCGCCAACACTGTGTTTCAAATTGCCTCTGAGCCGCCAACTATTGCCGTAAGCATCAACAAAAGCAATCTGACCCACGAGTTTATTAAAGATAGCAGAGTATTCGTTGCCTCGGTCTTATCCCAGGATACCCCACTCTCATTTATCGGTCACTTTGGCTTCAAGTCAGGCCGAGATATCGATAAGCTTGAGGGCATTAATTATAAGATGGGCGAGACCCAGGCTCCTGTGGTCACCGATAATACCCTAGCTTATCTGGAAGCCAAAGTAATTCAAGAGGTAGATGCGGGAACCCATACTATTTTTGTAGGAGAGCTTGTAGGAGCAGATATCATTAGGGAAGGTGAGCCTATGACCTATGCCTATTATCATCAGGTTAAGAGGGGCACCACTCCCAAGACTGCTCCCAGCTATGTTGCGGAGAAGGAGGAGGCAGTACCCAAAATGGCAAAATACAGATGCACAGTTTGTGAATATGTCTATGACCCGGAACTGGGAGACCCCGATGGCGGCATAAAACCGGGCACGCCTTTTGAAGAAATACCTGATGACTGGGTGTGTCCCGTCTGTGGGGCAGCTAAGAGTGAGTTTGAAAAAATAGAATAGGGGAGGTAGAAAAAATGACCATACAAAAGCAGGTCTACCGGTGCAATATTTGCGGCAACATCGTTGAAGTGTTGAATGCTGGGAAGGGAGAGCTAGTCTGTTGCGGACAGCCAATGGAGTTGCTCCAGGAGAAAACAGCTGATATCGGTCTGGGAGAGCATGTACCTGTTATAGCAGCAACCGATAGAGGAACAAAAGTCAAAGTTGGTGATATTCCTCATCCTATGGAGAAAAAGCACTACATACAGTGGGTAGAGGTAATCACCGACGGCGGGAGTTATCGGAGGTTTCTCAAGCCGGGGGATAAGCCGGAGGCAGAGTTTGAAATCAGAGCACAAAAGGCAGCTGCCAGAGAGTATTGCAACATCCACGGGTTGTGGAAATCTGGCTAAGCGGCTTAGTAAACCAAGGCTGAAAAACAAAATAGGGGAGGCGTGAAATGGAAGAGGCTAAGGAACAAGTAACTAGTCTTCCCTGACTAGGGGGAACTGAGACTCTAAAAAACTATATCGTGTGCAGAGAGCACCAACCAACACGGTCAAGTAAGGAGGATGTTATGAAAGCCAAACACCTTACAACGAATCAAGGTGTTCCAGTCAGCGACAACCAGAATTCACTAACTGTGGGTGAACATGGCCCCGTGTTGCTGCAAGACGTGCATCTCATTGAGAAGCTGGCACACTTTGACCGTGAGCGAATCCCGGAGCGCGTAGTTCACGCTAAAGGTGCCGGAGCCCACGGCTACTTTCAGGTATATAAGAGTATGGAGAAATACACATGTGCGAACTTCCTTCAGGACCCGGCAAAGCAGACGCCTGTCTTTGTGCGTTTCTCTACGGTAGTGGGGGCACGAGGGTCAGCAGATACGGTTCGTGACCCAAGGGGCTTTGCTGTTAAGTTCTACACCGAAGAGGGGAACTATGATCTGGTAGGAAATAACCTACCTGTCTTTTTCATCCGGGACGCCGTCAAATTTCCAGACATGGTTCATGCCTTCAAGCCGGCTCCTGACACAAACATCCCGACCAGCTCCAGCGCAAACAGTCGTTTTTGGGACTTTATCTCTTTGACCCCTGAATCCACCCACATGATCACCTGGCTTTTCTCTGACCGGGGCACAATCAAGAGCTACCGGAAAATGGAAGGATTTGGCGTCAATACCTATAAGTGGGTGAACGCGGAAGGTAAGGCAGTCTATGTTAAATATCACTGGAAACCAACAGCAGGGGTAGAGACCATCGACCGTCATGAGGCTACTCGCCTTGCTGGAGAAGACCCTGACATCGCTACCCGCGACCTATGGGACACCATTGCCTCCGGTGGAACCGTTGAGTATGAGTTGAAAGTTCAGATCATGGACATCGCCGACGAGTTCAAGCAGGACTTTGACCCACTCGATGCGACCAAGACCTGGCCTGAGGACAAGTTTCCGCTGATGCCGGTGGGTAGGATGGTACTGAGTCGCAACTCAGAAAACTACTTCGCTGAAGTTGAGCAGGCTGCTTTCTGTCCTGCCTCCATCGTCCCTGGCATTGAGCTCTCAGCTGACAAACTGTTGCAAGGCAGAGTCTTCGCCTATGCGGATACTCAGCGGCATCGGTTGGGCGCTAATTACCTGCAACTACCAATCAATCGACCTCGGGTGCCGGTCAATAACAACCAGCGCGATGGAGCTATGCAGTACGCGCCCTATGGTGGTGGAACCGTCAACTATGAGCCCAACACTCTAGCGGGCGGTATGCCTTGTGAGGCCCCTGCCTACCCGATCAGCCAGTTCCGCATCGAAGGAGAAGCGGTGCGCCGAAAGATCAGTCTGACCAACGACTTCGAGCAAGCAGGCGAACGCTACCGTTCACTCAGCAAAGTGGATCAGGATCACCTGGTTGACAATATTGTTGACTCCATCGGTGCAGCCGACAAGCCGATTCAACAACGCATGGTAGACAACCTTACTAAAGCTGCCCCCGAGTTTGGTAAGCGCGTGGCCAAGGGGCTAAACCTCTAAGTGGTTATCAAGGAGCATAACCGCTACTGGGCCTAACACAGGCTTGGCGGTAAGGATGATAAATATGAGTTATCACCCAAAGGGGTTGAACTGGTGGATACGCTGCCCACATAGTTGGCAAAAATGAGGTGTTAGGTGGCGAAGGCGAGAATAAACTATCTTCTAAACTTCGTTATGTTCCTGCTAGCCTTGTTCGAGGTTGTCTCAGGCTTTGTTTTGTGGCTTGTCTTGCCTAGAGGTAGAGGCTATATGGGAGGCAGAGGTGCAGGATTAGGCATAGAAGCTACCTTCTTGTGGACAAGAGATACATGGATTGACCTGCACAACTGGGTTGCCGTGGCACTATTGGTTATAGTGGTGGTACACTTGATTCTGCACTGGAGGTGGATAGCCCACATGACTAAAGCATTGTTCACAGGTAAAGCATAATTAGAGGAGGGGATTAATGGACAAGGAGAAAATCATCGAACTACTAAATTACGACCTTGAGGGTGAGCATGGTGCCATTATTCAGTACCTAACCCATGCCTACGCTATGGGTGAAGGTGAATTGGCTTGCGAAATTGAGGCAATCGCCAGAGAGGAAATGCGACATCTGGACTGGCTGGCTAAGACCATAGTTGAACTGGGTGGTATCCCTAGCTTTGAGCGGGGCAAGATGCGGATGGGTGGCGAGTCAGTGGCTGATTGGATGAGAAATAATGTCCTGCTGGAAGAAGACGCCATAGAGCCATACAAGGAACATATCAAAGCTATAGATGACCCCAAGATAAAGCGATTATTGCGTCGCATCCTATCCGACGAAGAATCGCACCGCGGTGATTTCAAGCACTTTGTCGGCAAGGTACAAAAGGAAGGGACTAAGGATATAAGGGGTAGTCGCCAGGACAGGACAGCTGAGGTTCTTAACTGGGGTATTGAGCATGAGTATACTGTCATCCTCCAGTATCTGCTTCATTCTTATATGACAACCAGTGACGAGGTTAAGGAAGAAATGCAGGACCAAGCCATCAACGAGATGCAGCACATGGGCTGGCTTGCCGAGAAGATGGTTGATAGCGATGGCAGCCCTAGAATCGAGCACACCGAGGTTGACCGTTCAACCAAGACTGCTGATATGCTCCAAGCCGACATCAAAGTTG
>Ga0224501_10004470_pt1 | contig 11040 bp, 12 predicted proteins | sample SF_Oct11_sed_USG_4_FD_169105 | JGI IMG/M metagenome (GOLD analysis project Ga0224501, IMG submission 169105) | Sediment microbial communities from San Francisco Bay, California, United States - SF_Oct11_sed_USGS_8_1 | ecosystem: Environmental > Aquatic > Marine > Sediment | place: USA...
TTTCTGTTTATCAGTTGCCATAGAACTACTCTACAGTTACTGATTTTGCCAAGTTTCTTGGCTGGTCTACGTCTGTGCCTTTAATCACAGCAACATGATACGCAATTAGCTGGATTGGAATTGTATTTAAAACAGGTGATACAAAATCTGCTGCATCAGGAAGATTTATAGATGCGTAAGTAACATCTTTTAATTTGCTTATTCCTTTCTTGTCACTAAGTAGAACAACCTTACCACCTCTTGCGGCAACTTCTCTTATGTTAGAAGCTGTCTTATCAAATAAATCATCACTTGGTGCTATTGCAATAATCGGCACATCTTTATCCACCAAAGCTATAGGGCCGTGTTTTAGTTCACCCGCAGCTGTTGCTTCTGCATGTATGTATGAAATCTCCTTTAGCTTCAGCGCACCTTCAAGGGCAATTCCATAAGAAACCCCACGCCCGATATAAAGTATATCTTTTGCCTTTGCCAAATTCTTTGCAAGTTTCTTAATAGATTCATCATGGTTTAGAACTTCTGCAATTCTAGAAGGAGCTTCAGAGAGAGAATGCGCCATATCTTTGACTTGTTTCTTGGTAATTTTCTTTGCTTGAAGTGCAATTGATATAATCAGGCACGCCATTGTTATAAGCTGTGTGGTGAAAGCTTTTGTTGATGCCACACCAATTTCGGGGCCTGAATATGTTGGTAGAACAATATCTGCCTCTCTTGCCATTGTGCTTTCTGGCACGTTTACCACAGCAATTATTTTCTGCTTTTGTTTTTTTGCATAGCGAAGGGCAGCCAGAGTATCTGCCGTTTCGCCAGATTGTGAAATGAATATAGAAACCCCGCCTTTTTCGAGTATTGCGTTTCTATATCTAAATTCAGAAGCCACATCTATATCAACAGGCACGCCGGCAATTTTCTCAAACCAATATTTCGCCACCATTCCTGCGTAATAAGATGTTCCGCAGGCAACTATGTTGATTCTTTTTGTTTTTGGAATTTTTGGCATATTTATAACACCTGCGACAGGGTTATAATATGCGCTCAATACGTCACCAATAACACTTGGCTGCTCATAGATTTCTTTGAGCATAAAGTGATCATAATTTTCTTTACCAATATTTTTGCTTGATGCGCTTGTGGAAACCACCTTCCTTTTTACCTTCTTTTCTTTAGCGTCAAAAATTTCAGCACCAGATGAATCTAAAAAGGCAACATCTCCGTCTTCTAAATAGGATATTTGTGAAGAAAGAGGCGCTAACGCAATTGCATCAGACCCCATATATATCTCATCCTTGCCATACCCGATTGCAAGCGGAGAGCCTTGTCTAGCAATTGCCATCAGTCCACCATGCTCGGCAAATACAACGCCAATAGCATAAGCGCCTTCTAGTTTTTTTACTGTTTCTTTAACAGCCTGCTTTGGACCTTTACCATTATCTAGAAAGTATGTGATTAATTGCGGGATAACTTCTGTATCCGTATCACTAGAAAATTTATATCCCTTTTTCTCCAGCTCTTTTCTTAAAACGCCAAAATTTTCGATTATTCCGTTATGAACAACAGCAACTTTCTTGGTCGCATGTGGGTGTGCATTTTTTGTATTAGGCACGCCGTGCGTTGCCCATCTCGTATGCCCTATTCCTATATTTCCTGCTATTTTCTTTTTTAAAAGCTCTTTTTCTAGCTTGTTTATTTTACCTTCAGCACGGCAGCGGAGAATTTTATCACCTGAGACAGTTGCAATCCCAGCAGAATCATAGCCACGATATTCCAGCCGCTTGAGTCCATCAACCAGCCTGTTTGCTACTTCTTTCTTTCCGATTATTCCAATTATTCCACACATAAGGAAAATTATACTACACAAATCCGTAAATAAGTAATAGTTACAAATAATTACAATTGATATTATTATGCGCCCTATGGGAACTTTAACAAAAGAAAATTGGGTTGAACCTTTAGACCTAGCAAGAGGAATAGAAGAAGATTTTATCCTTCTTTATTCTGGCTTAAGGCTACCTTTTAGTGGCAGATACTCAATTCTTGCCATAAAGCCCAAAGAAACAGTAACCTCTTCTAGTTTTGATGATTTAGAAAGTAAATTATCAAGCGACAAACAAAAATTTGAGAATGCTTGGTTTGGCTATCTTGGATATGGCTTAAAAAACACTTTAGAAAAGCTCCCAAGTGATGATGCTTCATTTATCAACTTACCTGAGCTTTACATGGCAAGCTATTGTTTAACAATGGTTTTTGACCATGAGAAGAAAGAAATAAAGCTATATGGGGATGAATCTTTAATCCCAACAGAAAAAGGAAAATCCTCTCTGCCAAAAACGTCCATAAAATCCATTTTATCGAATATGAACAGGGATGAATATCTATCAAAAGTCTCGGTAATAAAAGAAGCTATTAAAAATGGTGATTTATATCAGGCAAATCTAACTAGAAAATTTTCTGGTGAGTTTGAAGAAGCGCCAGATGGTTTTGCTATCTTCTCCAGTCTATGCGCCATCTCCCCTGCCCCATATAGCAGCTTTATTAAGATGGGAGATAAATATGTAATCTCCTCTAGCCCAGAAAGATTTGTTTCTATAGACTCCACTGGTAACGCAGATTCTAGGCCTATAAAAGGCTCGGCACCGCGCTTTGAAGAAAGTGAAAAAGACAATAGTTCGAAAGAACATTTAAAAAATAGTGAAAAGGACAGAGCTGAAAATCTCATGATTGTAGATTTGATGAGGAATGATTTTTCCCGCTCGTCAAAAACTGGTTCTGTAGAGGTTGAAAGCCTATATGATATCACTTCTTATTCTACAGTCCATCATATGTCTTCAACTATAAAATCGCAGAAGGCTGCCAATGTCAGCACGTTAGACTTTATAAAAAATTGCTTCCCTCCGGGTTCTATGACAGGCACTCCTAAAATAAAAGCTATGGAATTATGCTCTCAGTTAGAAAAACAAAAACGTGGGGTTTATAGCGGTGCAATTGGTTATTTTGGCGGAGATGGTTCTGCAGATTTTTCTGTTGTGATAAGAACTATTATAATTGATGGTAATAAGTTTGAATTCCAAGTTGGTGGCGCAATCATTAATGATTCAAACGCAGATTTAGAGCTTGAAGAAACAATGATAAAAGCAAAAGCCGTATCAAAATCCATCAATATCGAATTAGATAGGCTCAAAGCTATATAGCTTCTTGAAAATTGGATATAAACCTATTAAAACACTAGGGTACTTGAACAAATAACAAAGGTGAAAATATGTCTATAACACTTCCAGATCTTCCGTATGCACAAGATGCGCTTGAGCCACACATTTCAGCTAACACACTTAGCTTTCATCATGGCAAACATCATAATGCTTATGTAACAAAGCTTAATGAACTAATTGCCGGCTCTGATTTAGAAGGAAAGTCACTAGAAGAAATTATATCTGCAAGTGCTGGCGATGCTGGTAAAGCTGGCATCTTCAACAATGCAGCGCAAGTTTGGAATCACACATTTTATTGGAACTCTATGTCTCCAAATGGCGGTGGTAATCCAGATGGTGACTTGCTTGCAAAGATAAATGAAGATTTAGGCGGGCTAGATAAATTCAAGGAAGATTTTACTAATGCAGGTATGACGCAATTTGGTAGCGGATGGGCTTGGCTTGTTATTGATAATAAAAGCAATAAGCTAGAAATTGTAAAAACTCCAAATGCGGAGACTCCTTTAACTAATAACAAAACTCCTCTTCTTACTATGGATGTTTGGGAGCATGCATATTATTTGGATTTCCAAAATGCACGCCCTAAATATATAGAAACCTTTTTGAGCAGTTTAGTTAATTGGGAATTTGCAGCCTCAAACCTAGCCGAAGCTTGGAAAGAAAAAGCTGCATAATTTAAATAGCTATTAGCGCCGCGGCTACCTTTCTTTCTTCAGAAAGGAGAACGTTATATGTGCGGCATGCTGCGCCTGTATCCATACAGTCTACAACGATTTTATTTTTCTTAAAAATCGCCTCAAGTTCATGGGGTAAAAATTGCTGCTTATCGCCACATCCAAGCAGCAAAACTTCTATATCATTTTTATTAAATAATTCTTTAAATGAGCTTTCAGAAATATCGGCAAAATCTTTTACATCCCACTCTATGGTCTCATCAGGCAAAACTATTAGGGATGATTTTATTTTCTTTGAACTAACAACAAACCCACCATCGCCATAAGAATTTATGACCTGCTTTCCTTCCGGTATTACAGGGGTAATATCAACCATGATTTAAATAGATATTGTTTTTGGTTTATTTTTCTTTAGCCAAAGAACAATCATCATTCTTGTAAGAAGAATGGCCGAGAAAACAGAGCAAATAATCCCAACAGAAAGCGTAACAGCGAAGCCTTTCACAGGGCCAGAGCCATATATAAACAACAGCAACGTTGCAATTAACGTGGTGATGTTAGAGTCTGTTATTGTTTTGAAAGCTTGGCTAAAACCATGATCAATCGCTGCAAAAGGTGTGCGCCCTATTCTTGTTTCTTCTCTTATTCTTTCAAATATAAGTACGTTAGCATCAACAGCCATACCCATTGTTAGAACCATACCAGCAATACCAGGCAGGGTTAAAGTCGCTTGAAAAAGTGATAATACTGCTAGAATCAGAATCATATTAACAATAAGAGCAATGTTGGAAAACACTCCAAAAAGACCGTAAAAAACAACCATACATATTATAACAAGCACAACGCCAACTATTGCAGCTAGCTTTCCTGCTTCGATAGAATCATGCCCAAGGCTTGGGCCAACGGTTCTTTCTTCAATTATCTCAAGAGGTGCAGGCAGCGCACCAGCTCTTAACAACAGTGACAAATCATTAGCTGATTGAGTTGTAAAATTCCCTGTAATAATTCCAGAACCACCAGTGATAGGTGTTTGTATATTAGGAGCTGTTATAACTTCTCCATCTAAAACAATGGCAAACGGCTTACCAACATTTTCTTTTGTTATCTTTGCAAATTTTTTGCCACCTTGATTATTAAAGCGGAAACTAACAACAGGTCGAGACCTCTCAAAAGTTGCTCTGGAATCAGTTAGTAAATCGCCGCTCAGCTCCACCTTCTTTTTAACCATATACCATCTATTATTCCCATCACCGGGCAAAACCATCATACCTGGCGCAGGGTTCTTTTTATAAGAAAGATAAGGTTCGGTATCATCCATCAAATGGAATGTCATCTTTGCAGTTTTACCAAGTAAGTTCTTTAGATGCTCTGGATTTTCTAATCCTGGCACTTGCAGTAGAATTCTATTATCGCCCTGCCTTTGGATAATTGGCTCGCGCGTTCCTGTTTCATCCACCCTTCTGCGCACAATTTCTATAGATTGCGCTATAACACTGCGCTTCATATTTTTTAGTGCCTGCTCACGATATTTAACAATAGCTACTCCGCTACTATCCACATCAACATCTAAATCGCGTGATATCTTTTTTATGATAAGCTCAACTTCATCTATCCTTGCTCTATCACGGATAGTCATAGCAACAGCATCATTTTCGATACCTAGACCACGATATCCAATACGGCTCTTTCTTAAATCAATCCTGATATCTTCAACTAACATATCTAGTTGTTCTTTTAGGTAAGTATCAAAATCAACTTCCAGCAGAAGATACGAACCTCCTTGCAAATCAAGACCCAGATTGATTGTTTTAGAAGGAAGGAAAGAATATGTCTTCTCTCTTACCTCATCACTCAAAAAATTAGGCAGGGCTGTAACCAGCGCAAGGATACATATAGAGATTATAAAAAATATTTTCCAACGTGGGAAATCAAGCATGGCTTTAAGCTTTCTTATGCGGCTTTTTTGTTATTCTTATTGTTTTTTTTATTGTTAACTTCTTTTGGCTTTTCAACGCTACTAGTACGAGAAACAAGGTCTGTAACGCTGTTAGCAATCACTTTAACTTTTACATCCTTAGCGATTTCAACTTCTAGCTTTCCGTCATCACCAACTTTACTAATAACACCTTCAATGCCGCCACCAGTAACAACTCTATCTCCGCGTTTTAGAGATGCAACCATCTGTGCATGTTCTTTGAGCTTCTTGCTTTGTGGACGAATAATAAAGAAATAGAAGATAACAAATATCAGAACCAAAGGTATAAGGCTTGAAGCTCCACCTGGTGCAGGTGCTGCTGCTTGTGCAAAAGCATCATCAGAAAAAATTAGAGTTGCTAATGAATAACCAAAAATCTTAAAAAACATTTGTCTCTCCTAAAAAAATATCTTCAAGGGAATATAATCACTTGAGGAAAATATGCAATCACATTAGAGGATTTTTTAATTCGGAAGATAGTTCATCGGGTCAATAGCGTCCTTGCCTTTTCTAATGGCAAAATGCAATTGCGGTCTATTAACATTTCCTGTTGAGCCAACATAGCCAATCACCTCACCTTTTTCTACCGCATCTCCTTTAGAAACTGTGAACTCTTTTTGATGCGCATAGGCAGTTAGCCAACCATTATCATGTTTTATAATCATCATATTGCCATAGCCTTTTAAGCCATCTCCGGCATAAACTACTCTGCCATCTAGTATAGAGCGGATGCTTTTTCCTTCTGGTGCGGCAATATTAATCCCGTCATTATAAACCCCACCTTCTTTTGCCCCAAAAGTGGATATAACCTTACCTTTAACAGGCCATAACTTTTCTTTGCTTACATATTTTTCTGTCTCTTTATAGCTCTCTACAGACTTTTCCTTCTGTTTATCTCCAGATGCTAATTTTTTTCTTTCATCTTTTAAGCTGATATATTTCTTTCTAAATTTATTGCTCTCTGCTTCAGAATCATAATTTTCATAAGGCATACGAAGCTTTTGACCTATAAGCAGCATATATGGCTCTTTGAGGTTATTATATTTTACGATACTGCTCATATCGATGCCAAGATCTCTAGAAACTTTGTATAAAGAATCGCCCTTTTTAACTTCGTAGAATCTTACTTCAGGAATTTTTAGAACCTGCCCAACATGAAGGTTATAAGGAGGTTTCAGCCTATTTAATGTCATTATATTTTTTGCAGGAATGTCGTATCTTTTGGCAATAGCATAAACTGAATCACCTTTTTTAACTTCTATTCTTTTTACTTTTTTCTTTTTAGCTAGGGCAAGCTCTGTTTTTGGCGTACCATTTGGTAATCCATAAGATGTCACATCATACCATTTAACTTCGGCAGGAGGTTGAGTTGCGCAGGCAGAAAAAGCTAGAATAATGGCAAGTAGAGCAGAGATAAGGATAAAATTTGTTAGGTATATTCTTATCATTTTATAACTGTATCTCCATCCATGTAAGGAATCAATGCTTTTGGCACTTCAATTGTACCATCTTCATTTTGATAATTTTCAAGTATAGCCACAATAGTTCTGCCAATAGCAAGGCCAGAACCATTTAGCGTATGAACAGAAATTGTATTCTTTTCACCTTGTCTGCGGAATCTTGCATTCATGCGTCTAGCTTGGAAGTCACCAAAGTTAGAGCAGCTAGAAATTTCTCTATAATGCACTTGTCCGGGCATCCACACTTCTAGGTCATATGTCTTTCTTGCGCCAAAGCCAGTATCTTTAGAGCAAAGCAGCATAACTCGGTAATGCAGCTCTAGCCTTTGAAGTATTTCTTCAGCACATTTTGTTAGTCTTTCATGTTCTTTTTCGGAATCTTCAGGCGTAACAATGCTTACGATTTCAACTTTGCTAAATTGGTGTTGGCGTATCAAACCTTTTGTATCCTTGCCTGCAGAACCAGCCTCAGAGCGGAAACATGGAGTTTGTGCCGTTAATCTTATCGGCAAATCTTCTTCTTCCAAAATCATTTCTCTAACCATATTAGTAAGAGAAACTTCGGCAGTAGGAATTAAGTATCTATCATCTGTTGTCTTGAACAAATCTTCTTCAAACTTAGGTAATTGGCTTGTACCAACAAGTGCGTCGCTACGCACTAAAAGCGGCGGAGAAACTTCCTCATAGTCAAATTCCTTTGTATGCACATCAAGCATGAAGTTGCCAAGTGCTCTTTCTAACTTTGCCAAAGGTCCTTTTAATGTTGCAAATCTTGCGCCAGAAATTTTGGCAGTTTGTTCAAAATCCAACATGCCAAGATCTTCGCCTAGCTCAAAATGTTCTTTAGGTTTGAAAGAAAACTCTTTTTTATCTCCCCATGTTTTAATTTCAACATTGTCACTTTCGTCTTCACCTTCTGGCACATCATCATCTAAGATATTCGGCAGCGTATATAAAAGATTATCCACTAAATTTTCTGCTACATCATTGCCCTTTTTGCCATCATCTTTCAGGCTTGCGATTTTAGATTTTACTTCTTTAGATTTTGCGATTTCCTCGTCTGCATTTTCGCCTTTAGACTTCAGCTCACCGATTTTTTTAGCCAAGCGGTTAGATTCTTCCTGCAATTCTTGCAGGTTTCCAATATCGCCTCTTTTTTCTTTGTCTTTGGATAAAATTTCATCAGCAATCGGTGCTAGGCCACGCTTGACCATAGCATCATCAAAAGCTTTAGGATTTTCTCTTATCCATTTTTTTCCTTTTTATTTTCTACCATTCCACATGCCAATATTGAAAGCTCATAAAGAACTAACAACGGAATCGCCAACCCAATCTGGCTTATAACATCAGGCGGCGTGATTATGGCAGCAATCACAAAAATTGCAATAAGTGCATATTTGCGTTTTGCTTTTAAACCTTTTTGTGTGGCAAATCCAGCATAAGCAAGAAGCATGATAATTATAGGTAGTTGAAACGCTATTCCAAATGCCAAAATCAGCCTCATAACAAGAGAAAGATACTCACTTACCCTTGCCTCTAATTGTATTGGTAATGCCCCTTCTCCTGCTGCCATTTCAAAGCTTAAGAAAAAATTCCACGCCAGAGGAAATATAAAATAATAAGCCATAGCCATACCAGCAACGAAAAGAACTGGCGCACTTAGCAAAAATGGTAGAACGACCTTTTTCTCATTTTTATAAAGTCCTGGCGCAACAAACGCATAAAAATTCCATGCTAAAATTGGGAAAGAAATTATAAACCCAGCAAATAATGCCAACTTAACATAAGAAAAGAAGGCTTCTGTAAGCCCTGTGAATATTAGCCTTCTGTTTTGCTCACCCTCATAGGCTTCTGCCAGAGGTGCTACTAGAAACTGATATATATCCGGCGCAAGAGTGTAAGAAGCGCCAGCAGCCAGAATAAAGGCTATCATAGAATATGTTAACCTTGCTCTTAGCTCGCGAAGATGCTCAACGAGAGGGGCTTTATCTTCCTCCACCTCTTCTATCTCTAGCGGCTCATTCTTTTTCTGGGGCTTGGTCATCTTTTATCAGTTTTTCAATTTCGGAAACGTCATATGCTTCTCTAATGTTGCCCTCTAAATCAACAACCTCTCTAAGTTCGCTTTTTACTTCGCTAAGCCCAGTATCTTTTGAAACATCGCTTATTGCGCTAGTAAATTCTCTTGCCATTTCTTTAACTTTTCCAAGAGCTTTGCCCAGTGAGCGCATAATTCCAGGCACATCTTCAGGCTTCACAACAATAAGTGTGATAACAACTATAATGATTATCTCTGAAAGGGATAAATCAAACATTAAGCTCTCTTTTTAAAGATTTCTATTCTTTATTATCTTCTTCTGATGAAGTTTTCTCAGAAACATCATCTCCTTTAAGACCTTGTTTCATATTTTTTATGCCTTTTCCAAGGTCACCCATAACTTTTGGCAATTTACCTGCACCAAAAATTATAAGAATAAGGACGATTATAAGTAATATCTGTAGAGGACCGATGCTCATATTAAACTCTCCTAGTTATCTTCTGCGAATATAAATACCTGACGTTCGTCTAACTGCAAATAAACTTTTTTATTTATTTTTGGCAGATTATTCTTAGATGTACGTACTTTTAGCAGCTCTCCATCTTTTGTTCTAACATAAAGTAGATTTGCGAGACCTAGAAATTTTATATCCTCAACCTTAACTTCAACTCTATCATCTCTTGCGCTACTATGTACTTTCATAGCTTCAGGGCGGATAAGCATAGTTGCAGAAGTGCCATCTGGCATTAGCTTACAATCGCTATCCCCTATATTTTCACAAGCTACTTTTTTCAAATCCACAGGTCCAAAAATAGTATCTGCATATCTACCTTTAACTAGAACCTTCATTCTATCAAGTTCTCCAAAGAAGCTGGCGATAAAGCTATTTTTCGGCGTATTATAAAGATCCTGCGCTGTTCCAGATTGCACAACTCCACCATTTTGCATCACATAAATTTTATCAGCCATGCGTAATGCTTCTTCTGGGTCATGAGTAACTAGCAATGTTGTCACTCCAAGTTCTTTTAAAATAAGTGTGGTTTCTTCTCTTATTCTTTTTCTAAGGACAGAATCTAAATTGGCAAAAGGTTCATCTAGTAAAACAATTTTTGGTTTAGGAGCAAGTGCGCGCGCCAAAGCCACTCTTTGCTGTTGCCCACCAGAAAGCTCATGCGGGAACCTATCGATATACCTTTCCATACTAACGCTTTTGAGGGCATCTTTTACTATTTTATCCTTTTTTGTCTTAGCTTTTATTCCAAAGGCAACATTATCAAAAACATTCAAATGTGGAAAAAGCGAAGGGTTTTGAAATACCATTCCCATCCCTCTTTTTTCTGGAGGAAGGGATTTTTTTGGATTAGAGATATTTTTATTTCCAGCAATAATTTCGCCATAAGAAAGCTTCTCTAAACCAGCAACGAGCCTTAAGAGAGTTGATTTTCCGCATCCAGATGGTCCTAAAAGGCAGGTCACCTCTCCTTCTTTGGCTTTTAGCTCAAGGGAATCTATTACCTGATTGTTGCCATAATAATGAGAGATATTTTTTATTTTGAGTAAACTCATAAAATATTTAAAATTCCTTTGCTTGATAAGAAACCCTTACATATTATCAACTACATAATATAGTGCAAATGGGATAAATGAATAGCTCTAATTTACAAGAAATTCTTGTCTTACTCGCGG
>Ga0224501_10004471_pt1 | contig 11039 bp, 8 predicted proteins | sample SF_Oct11_sed_USG_4_FD_169105 | JGI IMG/M metagenome (GOLD analysis project Ga0224501, IMG submission 169105) | Sediment microbial communities from San Francisco Bay, California, United States - SF_Oct11_sed_USGS_8_1 | ecosystem: Environmental > Aquatic > Marine > Sediment | place: USA...
GGCTGTAGGGAACTTTATATAACCCACACAGGGCTGTAGGGAACTTTAGATAACCCACGCAGGGCTGTAGGGGACTTTATATAACCCACACAGGGCTGTAGGGAACTTTATATAACCCACACAGGGCTGTAGGGAACTTTATATAACCCACACAGGGCTGTAGGGAACTTTATATAACCCACACAGGGCTGTAAGGGACTTTATATAACCCACACAGGGCTGTAGGGAACTTTATATAACCCACGCAGGGTTGTAGGGGACTTTATATAACCCACAGAGGGCTGTAGGGGACTTTATATAACCCACGCAGGGCTGTAGGGGACTTTATATACTCAGTCATGTCTGATGGTATTCGCCGCCCTGCCCTGCAAGATAACTGTCCCTACCATAAAATGTCATGGCATTTATTTAAGCCCAACAACGACGTTGGCAGTACATGTTTTCAAGGGAGAGGACAGATATTTCTAAAGCCGCTTTCGTAGGAGAACCGAGTTTTCAGGCGATGTTTTAGGCGAGGTACATCGGGCAATATTTGCAGTTATAGGAGACGTCAGTCTCCTGCCAGGGACTCAAAAAAGGGAGACTATTGGCTGACCAAGTCAAAAATAGAAGAGAAACAAATAAACAATAGGGCAATCTAAAGGTAGTGAACTGTGCTAATTATTTCAGTAAATGTAGTGAATAACCATCAAGACTCACTTTATCAACCAAGAGAATCCATACTCACTACGCCGTGAATACGATCGTTGACTAAATGCCATTTACTGCGGCTACTGTAAATGTGCTGCGAGATGAGACTTGATTGGTTGACTGAATCGAATCCCGCTAGGGGGCATAGTCTCGGGCGACAGAGTCGCTCAAAAAGAGGTTTTCAAAGGCTTTAAAGAAGGCTATTTCTCTAGAGCCCTTGTTTTCGGCCCAGTTCTCAGCCGACTCGCCGGAAGCCTTGCTCTTACAAAAGTGGTTTAAGGGCAAGAAAGGCTCTTTTAGGGCAAACACGGGTGCGTTTATACCAGTGTACCAGAACCGATCTCGAGTCACAAGAGTACGATAGTCGCCACTACTGGAACCGCTTTTATAGGAGGCAGGTTTCCGGCAAGTCGATTGAAAACTCGGCCGAAAACAAGGGCTCTAGAGAAATAACCTTCTTTTAAAGCCTTTGAAAATACTCTTTGCGAGCGATTCTGTCGCCCGAAACCACGCCCCTTAACGGGATGTTATTCACTTAACCAATCAAATCTCATCTTTACATCTCATGGTAAAACTGCAGTAGCTGTACTAGCCGCGGTAAAAGGCAGTGAGTCAATGACAAGAATTATGGCGTTTTAAGTGACTAATTTATGGACTCCTTCGGTTAGTTCAGTTGATGGTAATTCACTACATTTGCTGAAATGATTAGGACGTTTGACTATCTTTAGTTTGCCTGATCATTTATTTTCTTCTCCACTATTTTAACTAGGTCAGCCAATTGTCATCTATTTTTTAATCTGGCGTCTCCTATAAACGCAAATATTGCCCGATGTAGCTCGCTTGAAACATCGCCTGAAAACTTGGCTCTCCTACAAAAGTTGTCAACGGGCAGACATGGAAATCCTTGCCTATATCCCCGTTGTCTACTAAATTCTTTCATGGATTCAACAAGCGATGGGTTTCTTTGTCTATAATCCTAAAGGCTCTAAATGGCTCTATAGAAGTGGCTTGACACTCACCTTAAGCTGTGCGCATGGAGCCAGGGCGTGCTCTCTAATGTACGTCAGAGTGAAGTCACACTTATCCCAGTCTTCTCTCTACAAGAACATACACGTGCCACTGATTCTAACGTTCAAACTGAGTTGTTGTTGTTGTTAGATGGATAATTGTATGAAGAGTTACCCGCGGAATGCGTTTTCCAAAGTTTCTCCAAACGCCTTGAAATTGAGTGGTCTCTTGCTGCCAAACTATAGAATAGATACACTGCCTATTTCCACCCGGATCCCAATATTTCTGGGATTTCTAGATGGAAATGACTTTTGTAGCTGATTTATGGAATGAAATCATACTGTCTCAATCGGGAAATCCACATTGGCAGAATATAAAGACTCCGCACAAGTTAGTTTTTTTATTTCAGCGTATGTACGGCGCGTTGTCGGCGGATTAACAGCAGGGAACTGCGAAACCAACGCTGGCTAGTCTGAAAACGCCTAATGTTACCCGGCTTACTGATCTCGGTGCCTCTCATGATAATATTAAAAAAGCGGTATATACAGGTTATGTGGAGATGATTCCAGGTTGTCGAAAAAAAACGTTAGTTTGTCTGAAAAAGCCTATTAGCGCACCCCGGGAAACACTCAGTACACCCATTTCTGCATGCATGCACGCAAAAGAAGGAAACTTGCATAATATTATTTAGCCGAACATATTTTCTAGATTCGCTAGATTTTTTACTCCGCTGTATGAAGCAGCGCGGAGAGTTGCCAACTAAATATCTTAAACTCAAACTAATCCAGACCTTTCACTTGTGCCAACACAGAGAAGGTTACTCGATTCGGGGATCCCGTTCAGCCTATCTAACGTCACGGTCCGAATATGACATCGAGGACACATAGAGTCTCGATCCATCACCACCCACCGGTCCATCCCATCGTCCATACTAACCAGAGCAAACAGCGGCGGATTTCTGGGTAACTGCCCCTGATGGTTGATGAAGCTCTGAATTCCCATCTGTAGAGACAGGAAGTTATCCTGTGCATTAGGATGTCCGCTCTCCGGGATCTGATGGGTGTCCTGACCTGCAAATGACGATATTTTATTTATATTTAATTATATTATTATTAAGGAAATAGATTTCTTTTCTTCAGACCGGACACCATCTTGGTCTGTGGACATTTCTCCTGATTATCGCTTGTTGGGTCCATCGTTTGAAATTGGGGACGCCACTCCGCTCTCAACCGCAGTTTCAGCGGTGAGTCTAGCCCTTAGTCTTCCCACACTGTGTACAAGGCAGCGCGTGTGGTCAGGCAATAATAACAATTGGTATAAGCTGGAGAATAGCATGATCTATAAAGCGATCAGCTTGTTCAGCTTCCTGTATGAGAGTTCTACCTACTCACTGTTAAGGTTTGACATGGAGCATGGCAAACATTTTGGCGAGGCTTGCCTTTATCCAGGATTGATGCAAGGAGCTCACACTTACAGAGGAGGCCCGTCATGAGCAGAGTTAAAAGCCAGGCTCATGCGATAGCCCAGTGATCTACAACTGAGCTATCCCTTATCCCGCCATTGATAGCGGTGGTGAGGAATAGAGTTTACCTCATTTTCAGTTTTGGCAACAGATATTCTCTGCAAGGAGAGACCTACTCACTGTTGCTCCTGCATTGGTATCTCAGTCCCGTTGGAATTGGAGGTGGCTTGATGAAGCTATGGTAAAGCTTTCTGATGCCATCCTGAAGGGTGAACTCCAGCACCGCGATCTCCACGGGCAGATACTGTTTATCATCAGTCTTACACAGACTCTGTACATCCATGAAATAGAACTTCTCCTCTCTTATATCTGCGGAGAACACAGAGGATGCTATGAATAATGGTATGAGCCTGTCCATTCAAGAGCATGGGGGTATCCAGCAATAGCCACTAGGTAACGGATGGAGGACACTACTTACCCAAGACGGAGCATGGGGGGCCACTCAGACAGAGTTCATGGCAGAAAATTTTTTGCTTCCGTTTATACTCCACGTTATTAATCCGTGTCGTAGAGTTTGCTACCCGGTTAATGGGGGGACTTTGTTGGAGCTTCGGAATAAATTTAGGTTGAATGCCCTTTCTGCCACCACCATTGACTTTTCTGGGATTTGAACCCACGACACGATGTGCACATCATGTATTCCAACCACTAAGCCGCGACCGCTCCATTTGGCCTATTACCAAGACAGTTAGAGTTTTTGCAATACTGAGGGATAATCATGGGGCCCAGGTCAGCGAAACATGAAAGCGTAATGAATGTTACAATCTTTTCGACGCAACCCACGCCAAGAACTCGGATACTCTGTCAGGAGAAGGAAGAACTGCAACTATCTCAGCAGATCTAGTTACTTACAGCGGTGACTGCAAGCCCGGTGTAACACAATGAAACGTATAATTTAACAGTGTTGGACGGGAAAAAAACAGGACATTTCTCACCTGGTCCCCACTGCGCCTTCAACGAATCAATCTCTCGGGAACGATCACGCTCGTAATCACTCACGTGGTCTCTACGATGCTGCAAGACACATGGATACAGTGGAGCTTGGATAACTCGAACTGCATGGCACCACCAAAAAAGTTTGAGTTATGACAAGTTTGAGTTATGAGTTATGCTCTCCCTTTACATTCGCAATGTGGCCACCGTAGCGAGTCCATTTCGCTCTAGCGTGTTTCATTTCCTGGCTATACTTTCTAAAATTTGGAGATTTTCTTCTCATGTGAGAAGAAAATCAATGAAGTTAAGCTGTTACACAAGAATGTAAACACATCCAACCACAGAAAAGATGATTTGGTAGCACTAACCGCAGTTTATCAGTTCGAGTTATGACTAAATGTTCGAGATATGTCCAGCAAATTATCATTACCCAGGCAGGGACCATGAAACTTGGTTTCAGTTAAGCAAGTTTTCGAGTTATCCGAGTTTCACTGTAATTAGTATCTTAGAGGGTCTTAAGACATCGCGTCGGATTCACCTTAGACAGTCAGTCAAACACGACAGGCGAGAGTCAAACTCTTTGTACTCTCCGGTGAAAAGTTGTTGACTTAGCAAACTAGTGATATTTTGCCATCAATTACAAGCAGGCATTCATGATGCCTGATGGCTAAAGCAATGAGATTCCTGTGGTTAATTGTTACTCTGTTTCTAGTTCATAGATACCAATGACAGTTTGTACGCAATAGCCCTTGCTACCGGCCAACGATTGTGGTACCCGTTGCGTTTCTAAGCGAGATCGATCGGCGGCCATGCTGACTCCAAATTATTTTTTTCATATTTTGAATTCTCAACAAAAATTCACAAAAGATGGCTTATATCATGAATACACTGCCCATTGAGTGAATTTTTGAACAAATTGGTAAAACAGCAAAACAGCTTCATTTTCTGTTTAGCCATATATAGTGAGTCGTCAGCCTGACTACCGGATTCAGTCGGAGATAGGGACGAATCCGACGAGAAAAGCTAAGCTCCGCCCACCATCGTATTGGGACATTTCTTGCCAAGCATTTGAGGCAGCAGGGCCTGAGCAAGCTCCTATAGCAAAGGAGATAAGGGTAGTTCTGTGAGAGCAGGTTTGAAATGTCCCTAGTACGTTAAGTTTGGATTGCTGAATAACCAATTTTGAGTGAAGCTCACTGTTTTACCCACTACAGCCTTGTGTGAGCATAACAAAGTCCTCTTGAAATGGTTCAAATCGCGTGAGCGATCTCGTTGGGAATGATGATCAAGTTAACTACACTCACCGCTATTATATTACCAACATTATCCATTCTTATGGCATCACCGACTTGACCCCTCATCCTCTTCTTAAACTCCTTGGCTTTGTGTTCATATCGCTCCTTATCAGCGTCCGGCAGCGCCTTATAGGGAATAAACCACAGAACTACTGCTCAACGTCTGGCAGCGCCTTATAGGGAATAAACCGCAGAACTACTGCTCAACGTCTGGCAGCGCCTTATAGGGAATAAACCGCAGAACTACTGCTCAACGTCTGGCAGCGCCTTATAGGGAATAAACCACAGAACTACTGCTCAACGTCTGGCAGCGCCTTATAGGGAATAAACCACAGAACTACTGCTCAACGTCTGGCAGCGCCTTATAGGGAATAAACCACAGAACTACTGCTCAGCGTCTGGCAGCGCCTTATAGGGAATAAACCACAGAACTACTGCTCAACGTCTGATTCGAAAAGTGCTGTGCGATGAAAATGAGTAATCAATGAGGTTGTATAACTACCGTTCTCCATTTATTGCTAGAGAAAGAACCCGCATTAGGTACATTCGCGTGTTCGGTTTTTTCGTGACTGAAACTTTATGATTGCGACTGACCGAAATCACGCGAATAGACCTAATGTTATAGAATAGATGTATCACCATGGCTAAAACTGATTTTTCTCACCATGGTATAGTCAGGTTTGTCAGGGTCAGGTCAACCAATGTCACAGGGTCAACTGTCGAGAAGACACATCCTATTTGATTTGTTGGGATATAACACTCGAAGAATAGTATATATGTACTAGTACTAGTAGTACTAGTGGTAGGACTAGGAGGTATCATGTACTGTAGACTGTGTAGACTGGGGTGTAGTGGAACTAAGTAATTATAAGTTTAAAATTAAAACAGCACTAAAGTAAATGACTAGTATTACTATTAGTAATAGTACTACTAGTACTACTACTAGATACTATTACTACTAGTCTAGAGTCTAGTCTAGTCTAGGTGGTAGTAGTAGTACTACCACTACCGTCGCCACCGCCGCCGCAGCAGCAGCAGTAGCAGTACTAGTACTAGTACTACTACTCAGTCTACTGGGTTAGGTGTTGATAACTTGTTGATTGATTCATCACTCAGAGTCAGTCAATCACTCAGTCATTGAGTCATTCACTGGTGACGGTGGCGTAGTTCACGAGTACATGGCCGAGACAATCTCAAGTTCAAGAGCAGGTTAAACCGAGATCGACTAAAAAGACGCCGTGATGGACCTATGGCCTGGGTATTAAATTTGAAACTATTATTTATATTTATAAAGTATAAACTTACCTTCCATCGAGGGTGTGCGATTTGGGCGACATCGGCCATGCCACGAGGGAAGACGCGACCTTCCCGTTTCAATACGGGCATGAGATCTTGCATGAAGAAATAGAATGCATTTTTCTGTTGTTTGTTTTTAGGAGGCATTGTGTGAGGCTATGAATCCGTACACGAATAGTCCTTCCAACGCTGATAAAAAAAACCAGTCAGCGTCGAGTAGTAGGTAGCAATGAAATTTTATTCGCAAAGAGATTGAAGTGTATGTGTGGAAATCCCATGAGATAAAAGCGGTCGCATTGAGCGCTACAGGAGTACAATAACGTTCAATCATACCCATGTTTGTTCTTAGATTTAAAAATGGAACAAGCGGATTACACATTGTGAAGAATTTCGAACAATAGAGTCAAACATTTTCAATAAAAAAACAAGAACAAATATATCGCTTTATATTAGAAGTAACTAAAGGATTGGTGTATAGGTTACACCGGAAACGACCTATTTCATTCGTAAACATGGAATCCGAGAGTGATCAGCTGGGATTCTCTAATTTGGACGAAATAGACTCCAACACGAGAAGGGAGCTTATAGACTTTCATCGTACTTTACGCCAAGATACATTGGCCAATGTAGAATGCTTTTCACCAAGTGAGACTTCGAAATACTCCCCACAAACTTTCTATGCGGTGTTTTGTAAACTCTACGAACACTTGGAGAATATCGATTCTGTGATGCTGGAGCTGTTGGACTTTGCCCCTATGTATGACTTCAAAGAACACAAAGCTAATGGCTATAGAAGCCTTATTAATGTGACTCAGAGATGCCTGACCCACATACAGACTCTTTCGCGACATATTTCTGTTAACAGAACTTCTTATCTATTTCGGACCGCTCATTATCTTAAGGAGCTGGACAGCTATGTACAAGCTCTTGGACAACTGCGCGATGTGTTACATTATGCTAGGAAGCTTATTGGACTTTGTGCTCCCGGAGAGTTAGTGCCACGCGAATCTGAGCTAAACTCTGAATTTGTTAATGAAATTCAAATGGAGATGGATATGATTGACCAAGAATATTTCTATGGTCGAACACTCGGATTCCAGGTACCTCTCGTTTAACTTAAAATTTAATAAGATATACGAGTTATAGTATAACTTATATATATCTTCTGCTTCGACACTGTTTCTGCGGAAGTTTAGAATGCTCTTGCCTCCAATATTTTCTATGCCGCATAGGGAATGCTGCTTCACTGATCACTGAAGAATGTATAATATAGAATCAAAAAATGTGTTCCATTCCACCCCAACTATTTCGCCTTTGTGTGTGTAAGACAGCTAGAGAATATCGTTGGAGGCCTCGACATTAACTAAATGTTTATTGAGACTATTAATCAAGTCCCATGGAGTTACCTTATCTATGGGGCAAGCGGGGCAAGCAGAAAGTCTCTTAATGATGCACCCTCGAAAACGCTGAGTCAAAGACTCAGTAGACCGATTTCTGCACCACTGCTGACACCTGTCAGGATACCTCTAGGGCACCTGCACACTCCTGACGCCGGTCAGGGTGCCTCCAGGGCATCTGCATACTCCTGACACCGGTCAGAATACTTGCAGGACACCTGCGGGGCACTTGCTTACTCCTGATACCTGCTCTGTCATTGAGATAAGAAGATCAAATTAAGGTACACATATTTTTTTAAATGAGACTAGTAATGGTAAAGGTCGAGCAAATCAAAATCCTGTCCAAAGTTCAGAGAGACGGTCCTGATCATTGACAAAAGAGTCATCACGCCGAGTCATTGCGGAGTTATCTTCTCTCTTTTTTAAGAATGGCTGCAACACGTCCAAATTGGGGTTCTGGGCTGGAATAAACCGTTTTGAGTGAAAGAAACCAACAGTCTTTAGCGAATAATACCGATTCTGGATTGTTTTGCCTAGTTCTGGGGCTATTTTCTTGGAATTCAGCCGATCGAAGCTCAGTCGGTACTGGCAATCAGCAATAAAATGCGATACATTTATTTCCGACTGCATGCCGGTACCGAGTTGAGCACGATTTCAAAAAATGGCATTGGAACTGGGTGAAGGTAGAGAGAACGAAGAGCGTAACGTATGTTTATGAAATTATAAATTTTATTTCAGTACTGTGATTCGATGAGGCGGCCATTAGAGATCTGCCATATTGCGTTAGCAGCGTACAGCCATAATTACGAAAAGCAGAGTTTCTCTCCTTATTTTAAACTAGCGGGCTCTCTTCTTACCAGCACCAAATACGTCCTCAACCCTGAGCAAAGAGCCCAAAAGGTGAGTGATGATAGGCTTTAGGCCAGGCAGTGACATAAAGGGCTTTAGGCCAGGGCTGCCCAAAACTGTTATGCTTGGGGCCACTTTCCAAAAATGGGCCAATAGCTGGGGCCTCTAATAAACCGCGCGACCGTGGAACCATTTGCTGCTTGTATAGGGATCTGTAGAGACAACTGGGTGTTTGTATCAATGTATTACAACCATCCACTGTATGTATGAAAAAAATATTAGGACATCATTCCACCCGTTGGATTGGATAAGTGAGCGACATCTTTACAAATTTAAACCCGTGTCACTGAAATAATGATCTGTAGTTAATGGGATGAGTGATTTTGCGCTAGTTTGGCTGGTCCGTGAAGCTGGTACGAAAGCGAATAGCGTTTCGCGATGTTTCCAAATAGCTGGGGCTGGGAACTCGTGCTGGGCCATAATTTGGGCAGTTTTGCTTTAAGCTTTAGTCTGCTAGGTTTGCTTTGTAATGTGTTCGGTCCAGCACTATTTTTAATTCGGCTGGATAGCCATATTTAGATAGATCTCCTACACCTTATGTGATGCTAGATCAAAGAGGCCCCCGCAGACAGGCACATCTTGAAAAGGAGCCATTGGCTTGATGCTATCCACATAAGATAGATTAGTTTCCTGTTACAATCTCCAGTCATACCACCCCTGCTTTACCTTATTTTGTCATGATCTTTATTCAAAGAGTTAAGAGAGAATAACTCTATAATCCATGGTGTGTGCTACAGAGAAGGTTACTATTTGACATAGCTCAGTTGGTAAAAGCTTGGATCTGCAATCTCCCTTCTCATGAAGAGCAGCCAAATTTTGGCTGGTGATGTGTAAACTTACTTAGGTTGACTGACTCCCAACCCGGAGCCTTGATACTGACCCACACGGGGTGCTCCGTGCTAAGCCGCAACTGGTAAAAAATCTAACCCGGCAGCGCTGCAAAAAGAAGATAAGAAAGTGTCTTTGGTAGTTTCTCGTTTTTGGTAGGTTGTGGATGTCACTCTGAATTGTGGAGTGGATTTCTGTAAAGCTTTTTGGAGTCTCAGCGAAGCGGATCTTTTACACGTACGTTTCCAGCTAAGAGTAGCTTAGTGAGAAAACAGACCAAGCTAAGCCAGCAAGGACAGTCATATATACAAATTGAGTCTCCTTTTGTGAGACTCAACACACATAGAGTTTCAACTTTTATACGGCTATACTGTGGCTATCAAGAGGTGATGTGGAGATATAGCAATAGTAACAGACAACGGCTTATGGGCTGACATTTTTGAATGAATGTATCTCACTGCCTGTCCTCTCCATGGCCCGGGTCATGATAGCTCAGTGGTGGAATGAATGTATTTCACTGTCTGTCCTCTCCGTGGCCCTGGTCATGATAGCTCAGTGGTAGAATGAATGTATTTCACTGTCTGTCCTCTCCGTGGCCCTGGTCATGATAGCTCAGTGGGAGAATGAATGTATCTCACTGTCTGTCCTCTTCAAGGCCCGGGTCATGATAGCTCAGTGGAAGAATGAATGTTTCTCACTGCCTGTCCTCCTTGTGGCCAGGGTCATGATAGGTCAGCGTGGCAGAAAATGGCCCAGCCTCCACTCAATGACACCACATAACCTGTGGACATCGAGGAGAAAGGCTGAAGTCCAACCACGGACAGATAATGGCTGACAAAAACAGAAACTGTTCTCTATAATAAAGTTTATTTAATTTATTTGTAGAAGTTGGCTAGTACTGCACTGCCCCTCGTACCAATTAATCATGTGTTCAGTGTGATGCCACACGATATTGAGCTAGAGACAACCAATGGGAGTACTGTTACGGTGCAGGCGCCCTCAGCTCATATAGGTCAACAACCACTTCAGCTACGCCTCATGTCACGCTGTTATAGGCTTGGTCAGGTCAGTCACATTTCCAGAAGCTTCCGAATGCGTTAAAATGATACAGTGCAACTCAGATAACTCGAAAACTCACTTAACTCAAACCATGTTTCATGG
>Ga0224501_10004472_pt1 | contig 11035 bp, 7 predicted proteins | sample SF_Oct11_sed_USG_4_FD_169105 | JGI IMG/M metagenome (GOLD analysis project Ga0224501, IMG submission 169105) | Sediment microbial communities from San Francisco Bay, California, United States - SF_Oct11_sed_USGS_8_1 | ecosystem: Environmental > Aquatic > Marine > Sediment | place: USA...
GCGGAAGGTTGCGATGCAACCTACAGAAAAAAACTATTGTGAGCAAAGTAGTTTTGATGGGATTTTATGAACAACGGTATTAAATAGATCTGATAGGCCAATTCGAAGAAGTTCAACCACTTCGACCAAAGAGAAAAACAAATGCCCCTGAAACAGATGGAAGCACCAGAAATGTTGACAGATGCTGCTAGTTTTCCGAGCTATATGAACAGAACTCAATCTGTGGATTATTGAGTTATCCTCTCCCTGCTAAAATACCGCAGGGTGTAGCAACTCCAACTAAGATTAACAGAGGTATGCCGTAGCGCTCATAATCTGAACGGCTTCACCAGATAAAGTTTCTCTGTATCGCTTCGGTAAATGGGATGTCGCGTGTAGTGTTCGATGAGCTCGTCTAACGAGCCGAATGTTTGTTGACCGATTTTAAATCTGCACAAGCCAGAGTCATTCGAGGAACTGACCAGAAAATGTCTATTTTTGCCGATCGCTTTTACAGACACTGTGAAGTCACCGATCTGCAAGTAAAAGGAAACTGATGGTGATGTTGTATCATCCGACTGTCACCAAACATTGGAGATAGATGGTTGGCTCGGTGACTAAAGCATTGTGGGATAGCGGAGTAGCACAGTGACCAGGGCATTGTGGCATAGCGCGATAGGTTAATGGGAAGAGCACTGTGGGATAGTGGGATAGCTCAGTGAGTAGAGCACTATGGGATAGTGGGATAGTTCAGTGACTACAGCACTGTGGGATAGTGGGATAGCTCAGTGACTAGAGCAATATGGGATAGTTGGATAGGTCAGTTAGTAGAGCACCATAGGGGCCAAGTGGCATAGCTAAGCGGATAGTGCATTGTGGGATAGTGGAATAGTTAAGTGGCTGCAGTTTTATGGGATAGTGAGAAAGCTCAGTAGGTAGAGCACTATATAGGATAGTGGGATAACTCAGTGAGTAGAGCACTATGGGATAAAGGGATAGTTCAGTGACTACAGCACTGTGGGATAACTCAGTGACCAGAGCACTACGGGGTAGCGGGATAACTCGGTGACTAGAGCACTATGGGATAGTGGGATAACTCAGTGACTAGAGAGCTATAAAATCTCGGCATAGTTCAGAGACTAGAGCACCATGGGATAGCGGAGTATCGCAGTGACAAGAACATTATTGGAGAGGAATACCTCATTGTTAGGGGAGGGAAGTACTCACATTAGTTTCAGACTGTCGGATGAGGTAGTCACCCTGGTCAGCGAGTCGGCTGAGCCAGTTCTCTGCTTCGCTGCGGGTTATTTTACCATAAAACCATTCACTGGATTCATACTCCAAGCCGCGAGCATATTTTAACCTGCCTTCTTCATCATCTCTGTGTGAGTAAACAAGTCACTAATTAGACCAATTGAATGGCAGTCCAGTTTAGGGTAGGGCAGTGCTGGGTCTGAGTGTAAGGTACTTAAAGCAAGTGAAGGGTAGTTAGAGGTTGAAAACATGCGAGGAGGCAACAACCAGAGCTGGAGTCCCACGTAAAGAGGACACTTAAGTCCCTAAATCTTTAAATCTGTGGAAATAAATATTTGATTTGATACGTTGGAAGCTACTAAAGGGAGTAGCTGTTACCGAGAACTTCGCTAGACTACCGACTGAGGATCCATGAATTAACAGGGGGATCAATGAACCTCATTCTCATAGGCCCATAATCCGCGTCTTACTTGTATTGCTCCTCGGGTGCATTTTGTGTAAGTACATGTACATAGTTGATGGGCACGAGGCCAACTTGGCCTCTATCATTACGAGCCTTCCACCACTGTGGATCATACTCAGGACGCTCGATGATCTCCAATCTATAAAAGTCAAAATTGTTTTTATCTCAATGCAAAATTGAATGGTTTAATTTGGGATTGTCTTTCCATGCGGACAAACCTGCCCAGGCAACATAACTCCAACTACCAAGAACAACACAGGTACATTGTGTGTAGTACAACATATCGGATTTATAAATACGCTGAGACACTCGTTCTGCCTGTCTTCCTGCCCCTTTCTGTCTTCCTCCATATTCAAATCTGAAAGCAGCCACATCACTAGAGGCCGCGACTAATTAGGCGGATCGACCCACCGTTCATCTTTCTCGAAGTTAAGCTCTTCGCTGTTCACTGAGTTGAAGGGATAGAGTGTAATAACCACATCCAGAGCTTCCGTCTGCGGGTCCTCCATCTGAACCGCTGGCCGTGTATACATTGGCTCCAGTTCCTTGATTTGTGTCTCATCCATGTAGTTACCAGGAAACCAGCCGGTTTCGTTCCCCTTTATACCTGCAATAAGACCATGGTGTGTTACATGGGTGGCGGCATCACCAATCCAATGACTTGTTTTGAGGTGATTCATGGTTTTCCCCATAAAGAATTTAACGCAGTGATCCCAGTACAAAGAGGGAGAAGGCACGGGAGGCAGAAACTCAGAATCACCCCGGGTCACCTGGTCCAACGCGCTACGACCCACTATGGCATGGTATGGTTTCAGACAAGCGAGTAGGGTTACTCGATGACCTGAGAATGCATTTGGCTCATCGGACAATCACGTCGAAACTTCTGCCAGCTAGAGGGGGAGGGAAACCAATTCAGGGTGAATTGGGAGCGAGAGGTTGGACTCACTCGCTGGGTGCCTACTAAAGGAGGTCGATACATCTGACAACAAGTTTTGCATTCACAATGTTTGGATAAATAACTGCCCCTTGGAAATATGGAGGGGGGACTAATGCAATAATCCAATAAGTGAGGGGATAGTTCATTTGGTAGAAACAGACTACTACAATTGCATTGCCCGCCACCAACAGAATGAATGCATTTCAAATGCCTGTCATCTTTGGATAGAAGACATAAATTGTTCTCAGGTCAACACAAGTCAATCAATCAATCAGTAACCATTATCAGCAACCATCCCCGCATCCATAGATTCGGAGGATAACTAAACCTGTACAGAACTTGAAGTTGAGAGAGGACAACTCTGATGCAGTGAATTTTTCCACAGGGACTGTGTGTCTGCGTGATTGTTACTGCAAGTTTTTTTTTATTACGACTGATCGAAATCACGCAACTAGACTTATCGTTACCCGTGGGTGAGGTTTGAAGAACAGTTGTATTAACCCTCTGTTAGGCTTAGGTGAACACTGGGTGAATCATGATGCAGAGTTATAGACTGACAGAGCTAGCTGAGGCGGATACGTCTGTTTATTTATGACATTTCAATCAGAAGTCAGTCTCATCTCCCCCCAGCCTACGCAGTGCAATCACCAGTGGATAAATATCCTATATCACAGTCATATCAAAACACAATCATATCCCATTCCTACCATCCGCATAAACAATCCAGCTCACAGGTCAGACTAACACAGCCGCGACCAACACAGCGGCACCGGCCGCGCACAGAGCGTTATTGGTCCAGTGGCGTCAGAGTTTTCCCTGGAGGGGAGGATAACTCTATGGGTTGTGTGATGGCTCGTCGGCCAGATGAGTAGTATCAGGGCACAAAGGATGAGATTAAAGAGTGGCTATACAAACTACTATAGCCATAGAGCCTTAGCGTAGAGCCCTCCAGCTGCAGAATGTCAACAGAGTTATCCTCTGTAGGGAGGATAATTCTTGTGCTTAAAACCTATTCTATCTAGAGCTCAAGTAGCAATATTTAATAGTAATCAAGGTTTCTGAATTCTGATTGGCATATAGAGATAAAGAACAGTAGCGCAGTATCGATTGGTTGGGGTCTGGTCGGGGTCTATGAGGGCGGGGGATGCTACACACCTTTCCACCAGCCATCCGAACTTTTCTCCTGTACTGATATGTAATCTCCTTTGTTGAATGACAGTTCGTCTGCCTGTTTCGCTATGTATGAGTATTTCGCTTGCACGAGTGGTGTGTCACTATCATTTCCCACACCGTTGCTCCCATTCTGTGTGTATTGTATATTCTGCACCTGGTAAAAGAAAGACCACTTCATGACTATTGGGTCAGTAGCTGGACAGTCAAACAGTGGATTACAGCGCAAACTTCCTTCACAATACTGCTCTAATCGGGGAGAGTGGGATAGTTCAGTGGTAGAGCACTGGGCTCGCAGCAGTGAGAAGGTGCGTTCAAATCACAACTTCCAAGGATCTAAATTCCTCAAGCCTAGCGGTCAAGTGACCTACTCCACTGCATAGAGTTATTCCTCGTAGAGCAGGGATAACTCAGCGGTTGAAAGCGGTGGGCTTGCAACCACGGGGACCTGGGTTCGAATCCAGATCACGGCGGGCTCCCTAGTTCCCACCGCTCCAAACAAGCCTTAAGCTTAGGAGATCCTTTAAATGGGAGGCCAAGTGTCCGAGTAGAATTCTGGTTTACCTACTGAACTACTCTCCTATTACTTATATATGAACAGTGAGCTGGTGTCACCCATCCTTCCCATTTATCAATGGTAGTACTTTACTGGGGGCCACTGAGCAGCAGAGCCCTGCAGGGCTCTATGATCCAAGGTGTTGACACTGCCACACCCAATGGCACCAACACTGTTGGTGACCTATCATCAGTATGTTTTCTTAGCATGTACAACATGCTTATCCAACTGAATAAGTCTGCCAAAAACAAAATATCCTGGGGTTGGCAGAGGAATTGATTGATCCAGTCATCATGAAGGTTGACTCTGATGCTCACTAGTTGGTAATCGAGGGGATCACCATGTTCAAAGTGTGGCAAACGACTACCAGAAGTAGGTAGCAATTACTACACCACATCAATCTAAGGATTGCAGGTTCGAGCCTCATTGCCGACTGGTCTTTTTCTGGTATGGGCCTTTAGTAAGCCTCTCACTCCAAATTGCTAGCGTGGGTTCGGATCACCACGCTAAAAAATGGAGGTTCCAACCAGTGGATCAGGGTCAAAATCATTCCACAATTGGAAAAGATCCACTTCTCCCTTTTCGATAAGAGTAGCCAAATTTTGGTGGCTGATGTGTAAACTTACTTAGGTTGACCGACCCACAACCTGGAGTGATGATACTGACCCGCGCGTGGTGCTCCATGCTAAGCCATCACTGGTCAAAAACAAGAATCTAACCCGGCGACTTTGCCATACGTGAGAAGATCAATCGAGGAAAACGCAAAAAGTACAGTTGGAAATATGGAAATCAAAGACGGATGCCGTGTGGAGTCAAACGGTCTTTGTTGGTGGCATTTTCTTTCGGAATTTAGTGGACAAAATGGCATGAGTATAACCCAAGCTGTCAATCTCAGCAATGTCACTAGATCCCGCCCATGTTTTGCAATATTTTTTTCATCATGATGAGTTTAGCAAACAAATTCCTATCATAACTCTGGAAGAATTTGCTTACTATCTACCATGAGTGGTAGAGTTGGCAGGAGGACTGGATCGTCTCCAGTTTACTAATATCAAACAAATGAGGTCATGAGTTTGCTGAACCATGCACTCATGATTATAGTAACGAAAATAGCTAGCTCTATGCCCGTGATCGGACCACACCAGACAGCAAAATGGCCACCCATCGCTTACCTGCACACGACCGGAAGAGTCGGCCGATCGCTTTCGACCCAGCGTGCCTTTACCAATATTTTTCAGGGACTCTAATATGGATGGTTTGGCTCGTTTAACGTAGTTTGAGGGAACGAAACCTGTCTGATCTCGTTCATTCTTCACCTGAAAAAAAATCAGAGAAATTAGCATTTTAAATTTTTCAGGCGACGCGCGCATGGTGGTAAAGACTGAGCGACCACGCTCCTGTGGTCAACTCACAATCATTTCAAAACTACATCTCAAAGAGATATGTTAATCACTGGTCTCTACTCAATCAGAAAGTCACTACATAGTTAAGAGCTATGGATTACTAGAACCATCTTGCTTCCAGGTTAGGACAGAGACAAGCCCGGCTACAAAATTCTGACTCAAGCTGTCAATCTGGGAACCATTACAAGCAGAAAATCCACAATGATGAGCTCAGAGCAATGCTGATATGCCAATTTCTGGCCAGAATGTGAAAAATCAGTGGTTTACATTCCCCACCTCATCAACCTTCCTGAGGGAGGCTGAGTGGTTACAGCGCTCGCTCTCGCCTGTCAATGGTGCTGAAGGCCCCCCCCCCCATTTAAAAACAACTCTCTGTTCATCCGGCATGGAATGGGTACCTGACTCTATTCAGAGCTGGAGAAGGTGAGGATGAGTGGGGCCCAGCCACTTCCCATTACTGGTTATGGGACAGCCTTTAACTTTACCATCAACCATTCAGTAGGTTCATGCGATACATATCTTCCTCCATAGGGAAAGATAACAGTAGTTCACACGCACTATGATTTTATATGTAACCCGGGCTAGTGTCCAGCAATAAAACAGAAGTGTGTTATATAACCTAATGGTATCAATATCAGGCAATAAACTTTTCCTCAACTATCCATGCAGAGATGACATCTAGCCTCCCAGTGGGCATCCCAAATGGATAGCTTGACAGCTGGTTAGTGGGATGATAGCAGGGCACAATCACTCCATCTAGACGCCAGTTCCCTACCTAGTCAGATCAATCGAAGTGATCCCACAGCACCTAAAGCACTAGGAGCTCAACCCAATGACCCACCGAAATACTAGTTACTAACTACAGGTACTGCTGCTGATTCCATATCTACCTGGTGATTCATGAATACCACTCGGTTTTTACCTGTTTATGTGGAATAAATCTTTGTCATATTAATGCCCCTAGAAGCCAGTATTGAACAATATGTTCTGACTGAATATCAACCAATGGAACTGTTCACTCATACGGCAGGAAGGCTGCATTCTGTTGAGGAATGTCGACTGCAGACCCGCTCATTGACGGGTGACGGATAGGGCATGATGGAATATACTCCAGAGGGAATTTTTGTGATCTATTGATTCAGTATTATACAATGAAGACAAATGTTTTATTGGATCATCACAGAAAATTCCTGACTGAATGAGTGAACAAAGTGAATGGACTCGGCTCAATTGTTTTGAAACACAAGTAGGTCATTAATCAAATGAGTAATATGTCTGCCTCTGAATCAACTGACATAGGTTAGTCAGTCGCTCCTGGCAAAAGTAACTGTGACTCACACTCAGTGGTCAATGAAGGAATGAACTAATGATAGTGTGCAATTGATTGGTAGCAATAGAGAACTAGGTGACAGAGGTGGACACAAAGACAGAAAAGCGGGAGGCAGGAAAGTCTTTTACCTGGACACAAATCACTAATAGGTTCAAGAATTAGCCCTTGTTACCAACTAAAGACTCAACTCTTTCCATTGAGACCTGAAGCCACCTATTAGTCGAGATATATTATACTAGTCCAAAAATGATTTGGGTACAAACTAAAAGGTTAGTAACCTAGACAAAATTTCACTTTACCCTGGTTACTAGTAGAGGCCGCTTCCTTTTGCATAACATTGAAGTTATGCAACATGGCCTGGCAGCCATAAGCAGTCTGGAGGCTTTATTATTCCAAGATTCTGTAGATTGCTTCAGGCCCCAGAAAGTCCAGACTGCGAAGGCGGCAATAGCCCCCCTGTCCAATTAGACAACCAAAGCTCACCCCCTCCCTGCTACTTAATGTTCTACCTCAGTTCTCGGCATAGAGTTGAAGGATAACTCTATGGCTTTCGGTATACAAACTGATCCAATGGGTCAATGCGTATCAGCTAATACCAAGCTGGCGACAATGGGTGACTGCGTGTCATGACCAACGCATGACTGTACACCACAACCTTTGGCCAACTCCTTACAAATCTGTTATCCTGCCTATGCTTAGTATGTACCCACACATTGCTTAATATGTACCTACCCATAGCGGGTAGCAGGAAAGCTTAATGGCTAGAGCTCAACTCAAGATCGAAAGATCCTTGGATCAAGTACTAGTCATGCTGACTACTCTGAGAATGAGATCCTCACATAATTCCTAGCTCCTACAGCTCTAACAAGCCTCAAGCTTAGGAGATTCTTTAAAGGGTTTATGTCACGGTCGAGTGTAGACACACTCTATCACTGCGCAATAATGGCACTAGCGATCGCTGACAGAGGTGATAAACTGCACTCTGAAATCCTATTTCTATATTTTTGTTGAACATATTCTCTATTCAGACTTGTGTGACTACAGGTCTAGTATACACCTGCGAGAGGATTTTCCAAACATCAGTGCGAGAAATCAATGCAAACACCAACAGCTCTGTATTAATTTCCTATCTCGAGGCCAATTCTGTTGCGTCAATGGTCTGAAAAGTGTGTCGCCGAGGGCTCTAAGTATGTGCATTGGATAGGGCTATATCTAAGCTTCTATTTGAACTGGGTATTGGGCCCGTTGGTATTGGACACTTTTGGCCATGGCATAACCGTTTAAATAGGATAGTCATGTGTCCCATTAGAACAATAAAAAAGAAACAAAATAGCAATAGAAAAAAATCAATTGCTCATTGATAGCTGCCTCAGAGGGCACTAACCAATCCTAGCTCATGTAACTTACCATCCACCAGTGTTTTGTGTCATCCAATAGAATAAGTCTCTCCTGTTTAGATATGTCTAGCTCCAGAGAATCTTTGGCTTTGTAGTCATATTTAGCAATCACCACTTGCTCCTCAGTTCCTGTGCCTGATCAAATGCAACACAAACATTCAGTAGACCAGGCTGTTGGCAAAACAGTGTCAGCAATATTATGGTTGACAGGGTCACCAGCCCTATTTAAACCTTGGAGTGAGAAGAATGTCATTGACCTTTGAATGAGCCATTCTAGTCTTCGAAGTGAACCCTTTCGGTATCCGGCAGCAAATGGGATAGTGGGATAGCTCAGTGGCAGGGCACTGGGCTTGCAACCGTGAACACCTTGTCTTGGTGTCTACCATTGTGGGTATGAGCTTCTCACATTTATCCTGGCTCCTACCACTCAAACAAGCCTCAGGCTTAGGAAGTCTGTTCAACAGGATGGCCAAGTGCCGAGTCGAAAAAAGAAGTTTCAATCTGGCTCTCGTAGTGAGCGGACCTCGAAAAAACTGGGTCATATCTTGGAACGAGGGATAGCCAGAGAGCTCGATGCAAGAGAGCTTGACTCAAAGATCCTGGATTCAAGAATTAGTCCTAGGCCTCGGATAAGCAGGGCCTAATAAAACAGGATGGCAAAGTACCCGAGCGAGAAGCCCAGCATGGCCACGACAGCTTGAAGACTTAGTCTTTAGACCTTGACCCAAGCGCTCCATGAGCCATCTCACTATCTAAAGCCGAACTGATGGGGATGTTCTTACCTGTGGAGGTCATCCTAAATGCTTTGAGTGACCAGTTACTGCCTTTAAATGACTTCAGTGACCAACTACTTCCTCCACTCTTCCTCTTACTCTGCAAAACCAACCTTGACATCAGACAAATAATCAACCCTAGTCTCACAGGTACATTAGCCCGGAGCCTAGCCAGAGGGAGAATAGATACACTAAACATTGCTAGTCTGTTCTTCATCTTCTTGACCTGACCAATTCTAGGAGAATGTAAAAATTGTCTTACTGAGTCTTTGTCTAAGCGCTTCCCAGGGAGGGTCATGTGCTCCAAAAAAAGGTAACTCTCTCTGTGTCGGCTTTCTTGTTTACTGCCGCGATCTGAAGCCGATGGAGTCGTTTCAAAAGAAAAAGTTTCGCGCGAGCTGAAAATCGAATCAGTGACCCCAAGTCCAAGGCCCAGTACACTATTCATTACGCCATCAGGCCACCCCTCCCCCCTGCTAGCCTGTGTGAGGGACCAACTGTGACTGATAAACCCCAGAAACTCCTGTTCTGTCAGTGACTTGGGAGAGTCAGAATGATTCAATCCTGACTAGCAGTTCCTATACAGTGTGTCCATTACTATTAACAGGTTCAACTAGTAAAATATTTGCCTGATTCAGAGTGTGAACGTGAAGTCGGGCTAAGTAAATTAAGGACAGGGATCAGCTAACCTCTGATTGGGTCTGCCTGTTGCCCTTCAGTCGGTACGCCAGCCACCGGTCATTTTGGGGAAAGAAAACCTCAGATATTTATGCTATGAAGTGCTAAGCCTGGGCAAAACCAGCTGCTAGCATAAATGTCAGATACGAGGGAAGCCGACCTGCTCTGTATAGGGAGCCGACCTGCTCTATACAGGGAGCCGACCTGCTCTATACAGGGAGCCGACCTGCTCTATACAGGTTCCCACTGCTCTATACAGGTTCCACCTGCTCTATACAGGTTCCCACTGCTTGATACTGGGTGCTTGGAAATGGCTGCCCTGTGTCTACGGCCTCAATCCGTCGCTTCAATGCTGAGGCAATGCTACAGCTGAGGCTACATTCTAAAACCCCTGTGACACAAAACCATAGTTTTGCTCAATAGAGATGATAACACAACACATTGAAATTCAATTTACCAGTGCCCGCATCAGTGCGCAAGCCAACGTCACCTAGGTCTCGCCACCTAGATCTCGTCACCTAAGTCACACCACCGAAGTCTCGAGATCACAGATTTGGTATTTTGACACTAAAGAGCCACGCTTCCGACTGGCGGTGAAGTTTGCACTCGGCAGTTTCACTAAGACCATCACCATGAATGGGTCAGTGTGGCTAGGCTTTAGTTTCATGGCCAGATTCTCATGACGCAAACTCAAGTACTGGTAGGATTTCAACACTCGGTTTGAAATAAACAGTGTGGTAAACAACAACCCCTGGTTAACATTATCAATTCTCACGACTAGGCTAGCGTAGGCCAGGGCTTCTAATATTGAAAAGGCAAAAGATGAGACAAACGGTTTTTTAAAGGTTAAACCTTTGGCAAGAGCTACAACTGTAGCATAGTGGGTCTTCTATCGTGGAGCTTGGTCCCAATTATACTAGCTTGTATTCGTCTCTCGAAGATCGTGGGGCTGCTTCAGATGATACTAATTGCACTGGGCAGGGTTGACATTCGGCCTATTCTCGAAATCGAGACAATTGATCAAGATTGTGCCGATTGGGACTTGGATGAAAAATACAGAGTCACACTTGCAATTTTACTACTGACTTCTGAATT
>Ga0224501_10004474_pt1 | contig 11030 bp, 6 predicted proteins | sample SF_Oct11_sed_USG_4_FD_169105 | JGI IMG/M metagenome (GOLD analysis project Ga0224501, IMG submission 169105) | Sediment microbial communities from San Francisco Bay, California, United States - SF_Oct11_sed_USGS_8_1 | ecosystem: Environmental > Aquatic > Marine > Sediment | place: USA...
CAAACCAGTCTGTTTGGGGTATGTAAGATACCTACAGTGTTTCTGCATAATGCAAGGAAGAATTCAGAGGGTCTCTGTAGGTTTGACATGGTTAAGAAATGTGATTATTGTACACAAGCCACTCACTAAGCAAGCCAAGACTATTCCATAGCCTCCATACAGATATATGCCATTAACAGGCCGAGTGTTTAATTCCTGGAGAGCCTCCCAGTCAAAACTATATAGCAATAATCACATTTCTTAACCATGTCAAACCTACAGAGACCCTCTGAATTCTTCCTTGCATTATGCAGAAACATTGTAAGTATCTTACATACCCCATCACGCATTCGTTTGCCACACCCATAGCAGAGTTCTCATACGAGCCCCGTATCTCATTCAGACATCACAGTCCACATAGTTTTTATAACATTGTATCTTAATAAAATATGGCATATAAAATAAAACATTTTATATACTTTGGAATGTCTGCTTGAAACCAGTCAAGGGAATTTTATGTTACTAGAAATATTAATACTGATGACGGGCCTGCCCGTTATCAACCAGACCAGCCTGCTGATCTGTGTGCTCATAGAATGCTGCCATAGCCATCCAGTGGTAGTGAATTACTCTTGTGGGCAGGTATATTAGCTACCATAGGAGTGTCCTGGTTGGGGATAGCATTTACTGTTAGGTCATTGTATACAGAGCTGGTGATTGGTCTTGGGGACCGTGGCCGCGCTACTGGCTTTTTCACTTCGTTGACCGAGAGACTTCGCTTATTGTTTTCTATAACACCAAGACTGCGAGCGGCTGCCTTCGTAAGGTGTAAATTAAGCTCTTGGGCTCTTGGTCGTTCTGGTTTTGGTTTCACCTTAGGATCCGGCCGCGGTTTATCTGGACTGTTGATGTTACGTTTAGAGCGCGGAGGGGGAGGTGGATCAAGTCTCTTTGGAGCCTCAGTTTCAGTTTCTGTCTCAGTGAAGTAGACCTCACTGTGGGAGACTATTGGCTTGGGTAGTGGTGGCAGAGCTTTGAACCGCCTCCTTTTCTTGCGATCAGATGTGTCACCTCTCGTAGATTCAGTAGTGGTCGTGGAGACAGATGAATCGCTGTAATAAGCTTCCAGCGGTGGCTTTCCGTGCATCTCAGTTAGATCACCGAGCGATGATTGCCTACTAGACTTTCTGTGAGCACGAGTGTGTAACGAAGAACGTTCTGTGCATTTTGGTTTCCGGGCAAAGTCCAGGTCAGCCAAATAGTCATTGGTTAGGCGAGGTTCATTAGCGCTGATTCTTCTTTCTAGTTCCCGAAGTTGTAGTGGGTCAACTTTGAAATGTGTTTTACAATCGTTTAGTAGAATATGTGCTTTGCGATTGCTGCCATCCATAGTAGGTTTGGTGGAAGGCGGCGCCACACTGATGCCATCGCCACGTGGTTGTAGACGTTGTTCCCAACTGTTTCTATGACAGACTCCATTTCTACAAAAAATATTTTTCTACTAGCATCTGGTGGGTCGATTTTTCCTGAGGTAAGAGGTGGGGCCGGGATCTAGGCCGCTGTTTATGTTATGACTGGTAGTGGGTCTTCCTAGTTTCCATTAATGGTTCTTTTCTCGCCTGTGCTGGATGGTGACTTTTGCGTCATGTCACTTTGTCACCTATAGAATCGTATTCACAAAACAAAAGCTAAGAAGTTAAATTTTCTACATTTTCATATATAATGTTTCATGGAAACTTTCACATCAAGTCATAGGGTAAAGCTGTGGCTCAGTGGATGGTGCACCGCGGTTGGTTCTTGACTCGATTGCCGGTTTCGGCACTACTCTGTGATTTTACACTCATCGCATATTTGAATCACACTGTTAAATGAAGAAGATTTGTGCAAAGAGTTATCTTACCTATTGGGGACACCATGGACTATTCTAGAAACAAGCCAGTGACTAAATGACCCTATCCAGGTAAAAGAAATGACCCGAGGCTCTGCTCCACCTTGAAACAGTTCAGTCAGCTCTACCCTATTCACTTTTCAGTCAGGGTTATCTTAGTTAGAATAGTATGACCCAAATATAGTTTTGACTGGTGTTGCAGAGCGCGTACTGAATATCATAACTGTCATACCAGACCAATGAGTCTGGCTTATAAAACCATGCAGATTCCAACTAGATGAGATTGAGACGACCACGCCAAACCATTAAACAGGATTATCCTGTGAGATAATACCCATAGTCTACGCGCAGATACAAATGTTACTGAGAAATCAAGCCGAGATTCATAATATCCGTCTGTTGGTACTGGGCCGCGTGGTGTAATTTTGAAAGATAATCACCACATTTGGCTGGCCATACGTATTTGTACTGGGGGAATGACAAGACTGCTTCTACTGGCATATCAGGTTAAATACTACTGTTGTCACACCCACTTAATCAATACGTGGTCTACACTGCATCACCCGGGTATTGTAGATCTATCCGAACACTCTGCGATCTTGTTGTGTGAGCATCTACAGCGGTGCTTAAAATCTGAGGGGTGGTTCCCGTAGTACGGTGGGTGATCAGTGTTCCTCTACCACAGCCTCTCCTCGCTGATCTTGTAATGCCCTATTTTCACACTTCGGAAGACTTACCCCTTTATCGCCATGGAATTCGCTGTCGGTGACATTTGACTTATAAAGCTAATAAAACCCCTTCTGGTTGATGAGCTACGTACTGTGACTGCGCTGCATTCTGGACTGACTATATGACTTATAACAGTCCCCCTCCACATCTCGAATGTTACACTTGAACCATTGCTCTTTATCCTGGGACTTGTTATTAGAGTGTAAGGAACTGAAAATCCCACGATTGGCTCATACTCGCAGACGCACCAGCAGGGTTTGATTCGAACAACGGCTGGTACAGGAATGCAGCCTAAAGAAAGCATATATACAATACACCTACCGATAAAGCATGACAGTGATGATGAATAGCAGAGTTAGTAGTAGTAAGGTACCGACTATAGGCAAGATAACTTTTATCAGTCGAGACATATCCGTCGGCGAAGGGGTGGTGTGATCTGGCTCTCTGGATACTCGTGCGTGGGACTTTCTGGTTATGGTCACCGCCTCTGTGGTACTGTTTAATGCTGGAGCTAAAATTATAAGACATAATCACTGAATTCTATGATGAAGGCAGATTTGTATAGTATGAACTTTTTACAGTTATGGGGAAGCTACCGGGCTAAATACCTGTTTTTTCAACAATTTTGGTTCAACATAGAGCACCACAAAGACCTCAGTGTCAGCGCTCCACCTCTTAGTGAGGCTTGATTATGAGCGAGGATTGATGTGAGGAGTTCACACTCACCACGCAGTCTGCCATGACTGGGACAGTGGTTTGTGCGATTTTAAGCACAGCTCTCTAGCACTGCACTATCCCACTAACTCGAAAATTCACGAAATAAAAGAAATATATGTATACTGAAACCCTAACCCGTTGAATGTCAGGAGAGGACATTATGCTAGGCATGTACATTTTTCGCCCAATGACATCATGTTTTCTTTGCCCTTTGGCAGGAAAAGACAGCCATATTACTAATTTGTGGGTATGCATATCATTTCTAACGCACTTATGATTCCTCTTTTCCCAAAAGCCAGTTAGGGACACAGACAAAAGTTACACATTTTTGGAAGTGGTTCAAAAACTTTGACTGGAAAGGGTGGTTCCATTTGGCATAATAATTTTAAAGAGTGCTGTACAATTGATCAAGGCGCGCTAATGACTCCGTTTTGAAGGTAAAAAGATAAATGAAAACATTCATGGCCAATTTCATTGACCTAGCCAGTTAGAACCGTGTGCCAAATTTGCAGCCTATATTGACACTCCCTCAGCCAGGCATTGCAGGGCATGGAGTTTATTTCCTCCATACCTGGTAGACTATAAATGACCACAATTCTCAATGCATTTAAGCACCTGCACAGTCTTGAGATTTCATGTAACAAGACTGGAAACACTTTCCGTCGAATATAAATTTGGCTTGTGTCATCGGCTTTTTCATGACAATACAATCTGTATAGCATGGCCCTATAAAGATATATTATTGGTTTCGGTATTTTACAGAAATTAGGTTTCTGGCATAAGTTTGTGTGAACATGTAAGATGCATGGATTGTAATATCTTTACTATAATGATTTCAATTCGAGGGAAGTTACTATTCAAAGAGTTGTTTAACTAGCTCCTGAGGATTTTTTCGGACCAGTAGAAGCTAGGAATTATGCGAGTAGCTCATACTCACAGCAGAAGCCCGGCATGACAATGACTTGAACCCAGGTTGTATTTATCCTGAGGCAAGTGCTCTAGTCACCCAGTGACATAAAGGAACTGGGTTACTATGTCACTGAGTTACTAGACTATCTTGCTATCCTGTTGGTTGTATCTACATTCGTAACTTACTCTCATAATAGGTTGGTTCACATTGTACTCCAGGTATGTCTATGTCAGGAAGACATGAATATTGTATGTGGATCCAGTTACGTAGAGTGTTTTTCTGACCAGCCTCCATTCCACAGAATCCAGCATAGTCAAATACATAGTGATATGGCTCCACATGGCATAGCGCCTTCCTGCTACAATTCTGCATCACCTGCCTGTAACAATGACACACATTTGGCTTTGGACTCCTTAATCAAAAGATACATATACATGCATGTAACAAGCCGGTTAGACTGTTGGATTGATCTAGAATTCGGATGCCCGGGAATATAAAAACAAATGACTGAGCCAGTCTTTGAGTGAGTCGTGAGTGTCAAATTGAACTCTTGTCGTGGCCTCAGACCAAGTGTAGCTATCCATAATACATAGACAAAAGATACTATATTATATATATCTATGCTTTGTTCTTCTCGTACCAACAATATTTAACCTAGCTAGTTACCCTAAGATATTCAGATGAAAATTTTATTTAGCAGTGTGCTCAGTATCGTTGATTTCCTCCCCATATAAAAAAATCAGGGATAGTGGGATAGCTCAGTGACTAGAGCATTTGGCCCGCAATCAAAAGATTTTTGGGTTCAATTCCTAGTCATACCAGACTTCGGCTGTGCGTGTGAGCTTCTCACACCAGCCTCCGCTCCCAGTACTTCAGAACAAATCTCTGTTTTAAGAGCTTCATCAAATAGGGATAGCCATGTGGTCAGGTACAATAATCAAATGGGAAGTACTCACCCAAAAAAACGTCGGTGATGAGGGACTGTGTAGTTACAGCTCTGGATGGCTTTACGAGTCTCCGGAATGGCATTCAGGGAGGAGCAGTACGCCATGTCACCCTGTAGTCGGCTAACTACTATTCTATCTATATGAATGTATGGACAGTTTCTATAGTTACATTCCAGTTGGACTGTCTGTTGTTCTGGCCAGCTGCACATATACGCGTCCAAACCTGAAACAAAACCACATCACTGGTAAAAAGACATTTTATTTTGTTAGTTTGTTTCCAATGGCCATATTGAAGCATCCAATTTATTTTTCAACAATAGAAATAAATGCGGTGCTATAGCTCAATTTGAGGCACTGGCGGTGTTACAGTCAGTACCTCGAGAAACACACAACATATGAGCTTTTACAATCATAATTAGATAGTTTTCTTACATTTTCAGGATCTGACTATGGTAAATATTACTAATACTAATATTGCTAATATCTCCACCCCTGTAGAACACGCCCAGAGACATTGAAACTGCCTTATGAAGAAACACAAAGCTCCCATGCATGGCTTACCAGTACCTAGAATATCAACACTTCAAGCTTAGTGAAATTTGCATGTGGCATTACACAACGAGTAAACGTAGCAAGCAGCCTTGAAAATTCCATTTCCTCTGGGAAACTCGATGGAAATGCTCCATGAGTAAGTATCGTTCGATCAGGAGATCTTTGCTTCTAAAGCCATCAATCCAAAGTGCACTATTCTCTCAACCTGTTCTATCCCTCAATAATATATCAATGAAGACAAAATGATTAAAGATTTCACTTTTCATTGCATATTTTAAACCGGTAGTTTTCCTTTAAAAAATGTATCTTGTTGGTGTTGATGAAAATGCCATTTTATTGGTAGTTCGATGATAACATCAGTTATTTCTATTTGTTTGTGGACTATACATCGGAAAGATTTTAGAATACTTCACGCTGATACATTATCAACATCCACCTATTCATATTCTATTCTTCTTATTCAGTAATCTCCCAGTGTATAACTCGTCCATCGACTTGAACCCGGGATCTGTTGATTTGGAGACAGACGCTCTAGCCATTGCGCTATCCCACTATGCCTAGTACATCGGACCGCATAACAAATGAGAAAAAAAGACGAGAGATTTATCTGATCCCATAATACCAGCTCATCCTTTATTATCACCCAGATCCTATACACAGAGATCCTATCCATCACAGACCCGGAACTAATACAGCAGCTCTATTTCAGCCGCTCTAAGATAAATCCTTCCGTTATTGGATGCTACTGCGGGTGAAAAGAGGATGGTGAATTAATGGTAGATACTTTACATGGGTGTGTCATACAATAAAAAAGTCACATGACGTATGATGTAGGCACTTGGGCACGAAAGCAACCAAAGACTGATAATCTTCAATTTTCACAGTCTTTTTTTAAAGACATTCAGTTATAGTTGAAGATTTTAGATAATTGAGGCGACTCGTCTGATACCAGTTTGTTGTTGACTCTTTTCTGCTACTGGAACTATGACCGTCTGAAACCAAGTCGTATTAATGTCGGATTTGCATTTGAGGTTCTAGGCTTCAAATACCGCCAGACCAAACTCGACAGTCTGATCCCAGTATAAGAAAATCTAAAACCAAGGGTCATTGTCCACCTCAGATCAGCTTTCTATGGATTCTTGCAGGTCATAATCAGAGTTTCTTTCCTCCCCCACAACACGGCCAAAGTGATGCGTAATGGACGCTCAAGACTAACAAAACACCTCTCATCTAGTAGATGAGCCGTGAAAAGGCGCCAGTGCATTGGTCATAACTACCTCTGTGGGAGGCAACAAGAGCGGCAACTGGCACAAGCACAGACAATTCTATTTTTGTATTATAATAACCCGCAGAATCAAGGTTGTCATCAGTTGACTCATCGGTAACACTCTTATCTATCTGATACTGTTTTTCGCATACTGGCTTAGTGGCGATATAAGTACCAGCATTACCAAATATGTGGTACATGGAGTCATATATCAGTATTCGCCTATTATGAAGGCGAACGAGTGTACTGGGTTTAAATAACTCGTATGACATATTGTGGTCAGCCATCGCCTTTCGATTTATCACAGTATTCAGGAGCACCAACCACCAGACTATCAGTGACGTTATGGCTATTAGTCCAAAGAATATCCGACTAGCCACTAGTTTGCATGAATAAGTTCACACTCATATAGATCCCACAGGAAATAGAATCCACATTATCTGCACAAAATGTGGTTTTGAAAAATAGAGATTCCCACCTGCTATAGAACAACATTTGTATTAACTCTATGACTCTTTTGGTCGGACTTATGAAGTTTGTTTTAGATAAGGTACACTTCACAATAAGAAACTCAAGGAATATATATGTGGCCACCTGATTAAACAGCAGATCGTTAAGGATTACATCTGTAACATGTGCAGTCCGGCGTCAGTCATTATTTCGACTATACCATAAAAATGAAGTTGCAGGCTGGGCAGGGTTGGCATAGTAGAAGCTGACTATGGCCAGGGCCAGCTACACTCTTCCAGAGTACCCGATTGAGTCAGTGTGCACCACCAGGTACAAGACTGAACGGACAGTCCTGGGAGGTTGGGGTCAGTAAACCTGCCGAAATTCTGTCAAGTATGTCCCCAAGAACTCCAAACTGAATTGCGGTTCTCCTCCGGATTTAACAAATGAAACTTCATGTATTAACAACAAGGGGCGGGACAAGGCTGTGAGGGTGAAGCAAGTCAGTGAATAATCTAGATCCCGTGACTGTCTCATTGCAGGAAGGGTCAGTTCGAGATCTCCACCCTTTCAGAGAGCCAGTTGATTCATTTGTACTGAGCACAAAATGTTGATGTGGTTTTAAATGATGTGTTACCGTCTGATCATTTTATTCACAGTCATAATAGAACTATATGATCAAAACCTACATGTCGGGTTGATAAATTGAGAGAGATCTCAAGAACACATTCATCCCCTCAAGTGATTCCCCTATCTTACCATTGTGGTTACTCTGGCACAAGACACCTAGTAGAAATAAGATTTTAAGTAGGATGTGCTATTTGAGTCCAGAAAAACTCCAAACTGGCATTGTTTGGTTGCGCAGACCGGACAGCTATCAGGTTTCAGTAATAGATCCACTACCTCCATCTTGTAGAGCATTGACCTTACCAGCGGCATGATGACAGCACAGCAGTAATCCAATGGTTAGCGCTACCCAAGCACACTCCATCCTACGAAGACGCCGCTCATCCCTCAACATCTATCAGAGTCTAACATGGATGCACGGGTTCGCACGACTGAACAGTACGCGCTTAGCGGTTGCTCACTGATGCGTTTACCTAGATTAGCTCGATTTATTGCAGTTACCGTGGAAACCGAATGAATGTCATCAATCAATGCAACTCATACTGGAGTGTTGTGAAACGCAGATTTAAATTTGACGGTACAAAGGCTGTCTACGTAAGCAGGGTGATAAAGCTTCTTCTAGACTGCTAGTTGCACATTGGGCATGAGCCAATTGTGTCAATCACTCATCTGAATCTTCGATGGAAGCTTTAGAGGAATAGAGATTTGATTTTATATGCAAAGCCAGTGAAATGTTTATCAAGATTTGTTTTAATTATTATCAAGACATGAACAGTGCCCTCTGCTTGCCATCCACAGGAAAACTGGCACAACAGAGTTGGAAAGATCATAGAAAATCTCAATTCATTCTTGAAGCTTGCCAATCGTAATGAGCCTACAGGTGCTGTCAAAACAGCCATCAGAATTTTCGCAAATTTACAATTTCCCTTTGAATTAATATGCAGATCTTGGGAGCCCCAATTGAATCAAAACTACGGGATACAAAGTTTTTATTTCATACACAGTAATCCATGCGTGCTGTATGTCAAAACTTGTTTTGGAACGGTAAGAGCTAAGAGGCATCTGAGTAAAATACTAACCACCGAGCTATCATGTCCCTGCCAAAGGAAAAATAACAAGAAAAATATAGAATATTTGCCACTGTCTTTGAGTCAGATTTGATTTGATTTTGAATCGAACAGTGGATGGCTACCACTGCGTATACGCAGTCTACAGTGGATGGCTACCACTGCGTATACGCAGTCTACAGTGGATGGCTACTACTGCATATACGCAGTCTACAGTGGATGGCTACCACTGCATATACGCAGTCTACAGTGGATGGCTAACACTGCATATACGCAGTCTACTCTTGTCATCATTCACTCATTCATTTAATGCATACCAATGAGATCACTACTGGCCACCGCCCTGTTTATAAAGAAATGATCATCACCCTGTTCCTAACAAATCACATGCACTGAGTATTTGTTTGGTATATAACAATACTAGATGCTGTATTCAGATGTCGACCAAAAGTGATAAACTGCTCACTGGCTGGTTTCGGGCTTGAAATTTTAGGATAGCAACAGACATTTCAAATGTGATTTTGCTTAATTTCGAGTTACTCTCTGGTGAGATATATTGACACCTATCTTTTGTATGGATCGAGATACCTTAAAATTGAGCCGCAATTTGTTGATATATAGATATTACAATTTTTTTCAGGGTTAACCCCTTAAAAATGAAGTTGCGCATGTTATATGGCTCATGTAGTCGAATAAGAACAAGACCAGGATAGAGTCCTCACAAAAACTTAACCCCTGACCAGTGTAATATCTCATAGGTTTCCATTTGATAGTGACCGGATGGGTGGCCAGTGTAATATAATGTATGACAGAATGACCGAGATCCGTCACTCTCCCAAGACATTTGTGACAACCTGAAGAAGTATCTCGGACTGCTACGCGGTCAATGAAATAACAACACTACACTTCAATCATCATCTCAACCAGGCTGTCCAACTGTCTTGCGCAAATCAATTTAAATGTTTTCATTTCGATAGATTTTTGACTAGATGATTTCCTTTTTACATAATAGTGTGTGTGCTAAGGGCTTTTGACATCGCCAAAGGTTCATTTGGTAGGAGCATAGATGTACGGATGATTAAGAAACCTGGGGCCATGATTCTAAAGAGCTATAATCTGAATCATTAGCAAATATTATAGAGGAGTACTTATTATTTTTTAGTGTCTTTCTCTCATTCAAAGGACTACAGGACAACATTTCTAGCCATGAAACTTTTGGAAACCCGTATGTCTACTTTTACATCTATTGCTTGGTTTATTTGTGGTCGTTGATTGATTAACACATAGTCGAATAAAATAGCATGACGAATGATGGCCGACACATCTAATATCGAGGGGACCTCGATTTCAGACATGTCATGTGTGCCGAACGACAACTGAACCCTAGTGTACTTGACTTATAGGCTTGCCGTGAACTTTTAATGCAATTATATCACAGAAATCCTGAAAAAATAGTGGACAAATGGTACGGGAATCAAATTTAACTCAATCGTCGATGTCATTTAGAACCAGTGAATTTTATTGGTAGCATTTTCGTAGTGGAATTTCATCAATGGATGACCACGTCTAGATCGAGCAAATGAAGATCTTGATACCCCACCAGGTGACAAATGACTATACCCATTAGTGATTATAATTCTGTGCTATTAATAGGACCAATTTACCATTTTCGTGAGATAACCGTTTATGATTACGCACACTGGATGTTGAGGATTATCAGGCTAGTCAGACTAACTGCCTACACCACCACCGTTATATAACGGGTCAGCTCCAATCAGTTAGTTACTAGGGATATGATACTTAGCTATGGCTATTAAAAATAACCGCGCCCACAATCGATGATCCCAGTGGTATGTCTGTTCTGGCGACAGCTTTGAACTCCTACTAGATAGACGGA
>Ga0224501_10004475_pt1 | contig 11030 bp, 7 predicted proteins | sample SF_Oct11_sed_USG_4_FD_169105 | JGI IMG/M metagenome (GOLD analysis project Ga0224501, IMG submission 169105) | Sediment microbial communities from San Francisco Bay, California, United States - SF_Oct11_sed_USGS_8_1 | ecosystem: Environmental > Aquatic > Marine > Sediment | place: USA...
AAAACACAGCATTTGCATGGGTCTTTTTTTCAACAACTCTGTTCACCCAGCAGTAAATGGGTACCCGGCTCTCTTCAGACCTGAAAAAAGTGAAGGCGGTGAAGAAGAATAGAGCCCCACCCCCTTAGTTACACCATTTCTGGTACAAGCTGGCTCTCTAGCAGCCGCTTTCCCGGCGGCCATCATCGGCTATGGGAACAACCTTTTCACCCGAGTGCCGGGTAGAACCAATAAATAGAAGCGGGCGCACAACGTTACGCCCTTACGCACAGTCCTTTACAGTTGGCGATTACACTATTACAGTGAATAATGATGATTATTACAGCCGGCCATTATTTTATTAAACCATGATCTCATTTTCTCTACTTAATTTCAGGTCTAATGATCTTTGCAATGGCAAGGCAAGACCTAGCCTACTAGAAGTTGATAACTTGAAAATCATAAATGTGACCCCTGGAAGGTGACCTTTCACAGAGTCGCAGTCACCATCCGCCCCACCCCAGCGCTTCAGGGCTCTGCCCTCCGCCAATCTATCAGGCCCTCATCTCAGTAACCATTGTGAGTTTGAGCTCCTCACTTTAATCCTAGCTCAAACAGAAGCATGTCTCACTATGAGGTGGAGTGTTGACCCATCCGCCGCTGCTGCTGCTGCTGCGCTCTCTTCTTAGCCATAAAACTAATGGAAAATTTTTTTCTAACCCGACAGTTTTTACCACAACGGTGGAAATGCCATACAAGAAAAAAGTGATCACACCCAAATTCGAACTTATCAACCCCCATGTATAGCTGACTAATCGTCTTCCAATTGACCAGTCTCCATTCCCGCCATGGTTACTCAGCTATGTAACACATCCTGTGGTTATGTGCCCAGCCATACTGACTGGATAGCAATTGATTCACCCTGAAGTCTGTCTTGGTAAAAACATGTCCATTATAGTGTTTACTGCACACACTCCGCTCCGTCGTAACAGCATTGACGAGTGGGTGTCCAAATGTATCTAAGTGGTGATGTATCTAAATGCAGGGCTTGGTTAAGTGTTGACTATTGGAACAATAAGGATGTAACCTCCACAGAATTTTGAACGTTTGTATTTATGCTGTGTGTATCATGAGTTACCCTCAGATGGGTGGACAATTCTTTGGTGGGTATGAATATCAGATTCCTAACTAGTCTAGTATTGACCATCTCTGTGTTAATTGGCTGCAACATGGCCACTTTCAAGCTTGTTTTGGGCTTCATGACAAATGCGACATCCAGTCTGCAACTGCCAATCATGGTAATCGACTGTCTAGCGTAGAACCTTCTGTATTACTGTTGCAGGTACGACTTCTATTGTGGCGGTGTTGGATGGAGAGATGTTATATGTGGCTAATGTAGGCGATAGCCGAGCGGTCATGTGTGATTATCAATTGGAAGCGATACCACTCAGTTACGATCACAAACCTGATTCGGTACGTATGTACTTATAGTGAAGGTTGTTGAGTCCAACTACAGTGACCCTTAGGTGTAGCGACCCTCAGAATTTTAGGAGACAAATTGTATCTGAATACAATCACACTGATATGTCAGTATCAGTAGGCCTATATAGCATTATAAGACTTAAAGGGTCAGTCTCATCTGCAGAAAATAGGGCTCTAAAAAGCACTACTCTAGGAAATACTTGAGTCCCCACAGCATTGTTGTTAATGGAGAAGAAACAAAAACATATTACTTCAAACAATACTTTCTGAATATGAATTATTTCATACTGCGGGTTCGCCAGTTGTTGTGCTCATTGAGATGCTCTGAGACCTAACCAAGGACATAATTCCCTTGCCTTGAGATGGCATCGCAATTCACCGCTTGCGCTTTGATTACATAGTCCTTTGAATTAAGAGTTGCACTGCGACACTCTGTGGTCCTTTTCGCTACGCTTACATTAGGTGCATTCGCATGCTCGGGTTTTTCGTGGCCGAGATGGATTTCGTTCGCGAAATCTGCTAAATTGTGCAAGAGCGCGACCGAAAAGCGTGATCCAAAAAAGCATCTTTCACTTTCGGAATTCCGTGACCGAAAGTAGGCATTGGCCTAGTAGTTAGGCAAATATCAAGGTTACCGCAAAGTGGTTTGATTACTACGGTGAGATAACGAATCTCGAACGATCGTATGGCTCTAACCGATGAGTTAAAGTTGGGAGAGGACAACTCTGATCCGATCAAAGTCCATTCCGAACTCAACAGCGGTACCTCGCCGTGACCGAGTGTTCGCGTCCTCGCGACCGAAATTTTTCGCAACATTTCGGTCGCGAGCACGCGAATGCACCTAATGTTCTCAGTTTGTCCGTCATAACAAAAAACCCCACTGCTGTTTCCCTACTACCAGTTTCTTTATTCGCAGCAACTGTGATTCAGGTTTACATTACATCACTAATTAGGTGTATTGCATAATAATGTGCTGTTTTCACTTCAACACGTTGGAAAGTTGCCTCATGTTAGGATAGGCGAACTCGGTTGGTTACATGGATGGATTGTTATGATGGCACCTCCCCTACTCGGTGAACCTGGTGATATGACAGAATGGCGGAATATTAGGTTAGCGGGATAGCATGGCTCAATATTGAAAGACTCTTGGTTCAAGTCCTAGTCATGCTGAGCTAGCTCCTCACTAGATTCCTAGCTCCTACATCTCGAACAAGCCTCAGGCTTAGGAGGTTCCTTTAATAGAATTGCCAAGTGCCTGAGTAGAAAAACTAGAAGAAAAACCATGTCTACAGTTCAGCGTTGTGCTTAGGGTCAGTTACTGTGAGTCCAAGTTTGAGTCACAATCCACAGTGGTACAATAACCCACAGTTCAATTGATTGGAGGCAGGGCATTACCTCATGTAAATTTAGTACTAGCCCCACAGCAGTGTGTTTGCCACAGCTGTCTCCTGTCTCCGTTACCTGGTATAACTGTTCTACTGGCCTATTTACATCTTTGAGGCTAAGGTCGATTGAGTCCAATCAATAATGCTTGTAAATGAAAAAGGTTCTGGTGTCACATTAGAAAGGATACTAAGTTTGCCTATTGTGATTAATGAAATGAGCATTATGGAGAGAGTGGAGAAGCAGTGGCTTAGCAAGTAAGCATTCCGCTTTGGACTAGGTGACCTACGTTCTTTTCCAAATTTATGCGTCACTTCCTCGTCCGATTCGGATCACAGCGTTAAATAAAGGAAGCCCACCATCCATCCACCATGAACCATCCTGAAAACAAGCCACTAGCTTGGTGATGCCATCCATGTAAACAGGATTATCTTATCCTATTTAAGTCTATAGCGGAATGGGTCACTAGAATATTCAACTGGATGGCTCTGTAAAGTCTGTGTAGTAGTATTACAATTGTACACCCACTCTCAATAGTTACTGATACCGTCCATCACTATTGTACAAACTGATTTTATTAATGCGCATGGGGAAATTGTTTTTTGTTTTGAACTATCAATGTACGCAGCGTCAGAGATGCGTTTCCTGAATTGCCGTTGAGTGAAATATTATCCTTTACAGCCTCAGCTAGTTAGGGGAAAGGCTAGTTTCCTGTTGCTGCCAACCAACCATTGGTATCACATGTTGGCGGTTTTTCAACAGAACTAGATTCTGATGCTGGTTGTTGGTCTGTAGTGTATGAACTGCCCACTGTAAAGATAAGACTGGATTGTTGTTAGCAGAGGGCATTATAGAGCTCCATTACTCATGGCTTCTCGGGCATTGAACCTTAGCCCGTATCTGCCAGCGACCCTTTTTTAGCATCAGATAGGTCATGATAGCTCAGTGGGAGGAGAATAAATGTATCTTGATGTCTGTTCTCTCCTTTGCCCGGGTCTAATTCCCGACCGTGGTGGAGTATTTTAAGGGAGTTTCCCTGGCTGATCACATGTGCTGCCTTGTGCGCAGCTCTGGATAGGCCTAGGACAGCTGACACAGTGGTAAAGAGTGGAGCGGCGCCCCCTTAGAAAATGCCTTCTCATGATGATCATGAGATGCCTATGGATTAAAATCTGGTCTATGTCGAACAAAAAAGGCAGCAATGCTGCTGATTGTTTTAGTGGATTGTGTTATTATTGACAAATTAACCATTTACCAGAACCCAAGGATGTCAATTCATCCCTCATTTCAATGTCTAAGTTTATACGATCGATATCATGAGTGAAAATGAGACCCATCCATTACTTACACAAAAAGCAAAACGCTGTACCGTTGTGAAATCATTCATATGAATATACGGATCAGCAATCAGTCCACAGTACGAGGCTGAGCCCATGGCATTCTCCTTGAGTTGACATTGTCAAAACGAAACAGTTTCACTGGACTCGCTGTAGTTTTTGGAATGGGTGGACAACTCCATAAATTGGATGGGCTTTAATTTGGAGTTGTTTGCTCTTAAAGAAATGACCCGCGATGTGACTGTAGCAATGCCTGCGTAGTGTACATCTAATTGTGTCCTCACAAGCTAATCACCTTGCTTGACCTTGAGATTGGCGATTACCTACCCATATATTCACATCAATGGTTATGATGATATGAGGCTATACATAATATCCATAATCGTTTCGGGCAGCAGTTTTAAGTTCTCGTTTTATCGTTAGTAGATTAGAATATACCCACGGAGTATTCGTTAATCTCTATAACGCGTATTGTTTGGACTTGTTTTTAGCCTGACGAACGCGCTCGGATCGAAAAAGCCGGCGGATTTGTCACCTACTTTGGAGTGTGGAGAGTTAATGGAATTCTCGCGACTTCTCGCGCGCTTGGAGATCTTGGACTGAAAACGAACCACATTGTATCACCAGAACCGGATGTCCGAGCCTTTGATCTTCGAGAACACAAACCTCTATTTATAATCCTGGCCACAGATGGACTATGGGACGTGTTTACCAATGCAGAGGCGGTGAGGTTTATTCACTCACATATGGGAGAGACGGATTACGGCGCCAAGAGTTTGGCGATAGAGGCACATGCTCGTGGCTCACTTGATAATGTCAGCGTCATTGTGGTGAATATGAGCAACCGGCTGCGGGCTGACGCCAAATCGGAGGCTGTGGGTCAAAACTAGGTAGTGCTTTTCAGCCATTCCATGCCATCCAACGCGGTTGATTCCATAAAGTTGAAGCCGAATCGCCATCACGGCATGCTATCATAATTGTATGTTGATCTGTTGATTGGTTGGCCAATTAAATGAAAGCTTTTTTTAAAAACCACCCAACCAGACTTGAGCCCAAACTAATCAGCCAATCAAACGGTTTTCTGGCACTGACCCCACAATCGCATACAGCTTTAGGGACCAGAATTATAAGTCTTGTGATTCTACTGGTTTTAGATTTTTACCCTTGAATCTATTTTATTTAGACATGATTTTATGTGAGTCCACAACCAAAGCAAGCTGGGACATATCTGTTGTATTATTTACCCCACGGACATTGACACTCCTACCTGTATCAAACAATTCTGTGAAAAATATTCTCATTTTTGTGTGCGCTCACTCAACCTCTGTTAAGAGAATATCGTGCATACATGCATACATGCCTCTGCTCATTCTTTGTTGGATTGGTCTTTCTTAGGTTTTAATGAGTTATATTTTTCTAACGAAATGAGGAATGAAATAAATGTATGATGTAAATTTGTATATGCCCCCTGTATGGTTTGATTGGGTCAACACAGCTCGACCCATGAAACCGGTTGCGATGGATAACAGGATACTGGTAGCAAACTCGCTGACCAGTCAAAAAATATGGTCCACCTTTGAAATGCCATCATTTCAGATGGAGCTTCAACGAGTTACAGCATGCTGACCCTAGTGTGAAATCTAGTATTGTTACCCCTTCGAGGCAAATAAGAAAGCGTGTTTAGCAAATATAAACCCCAAAAAACAGGTTTCAGATGCACCATGCAGGCTGTCGGTCATTACGCGATTATAAAGGCGATCATCGGGCTACACATACAAACACGAAATCCGACATTTTTGAGTATTGGAAAGTTATAACTGATGATTAATATATGCCACATTTATAAAATAATTACAAATATAGCGATAAATAGTCTATTATGCTGGAACAATGAGCATGAACCTATGGAAATTTGAAATCGGGAGCTGGTAGCAGTGTATAAATGGACTGACAAGAATTTCAGCCTTACAAAACAATGCTTACGTATGAAAACATTGAGCACAAATTTCGACATGTTTTAAATAAAAATTTCAGCTTTACAAAACAATGTTTACACACGAAAAAATGAGCACAAACCATGACATGTTAAAAAAATACAAAAGCGGACTTTTGTTGAAATACTTCTAGCTATCCTTGCCCAGGTGTACTTCCCAACCATAGTTAGCCTCGATGGGAGGACAACTCCAGGTTCCCAAAACTAGTAGTTGGAGTCGTCCTAGCTTACAGGATCAGAAGGAATTGAAGCCCTTCATCAAAGCGGCAATTTTACACTACCAACTGTGCAGACAGAGATCTTATAGTTTTATTCAAACCAGAATATACGCGCAGTTGAGTGCTGCCAGGGAAGGAAGATTAATTCTGAGCAGGGGACCGTACGCTTGGGTTCGGATGGAATGTAAAAGCCCGATTCTATCTATCACACCACTGAGACACAAAGAGGTTATTTATAGTGTCACTGGGAAAATAAACTATCATGGTGATAATATTCTATGATACATGACATTATCAAGTCAATCGTCATGGGGAGTCGTTTACATAAGTCAGGTTGCCTGCCTCCAATGATCCTGACCCTGACCCATTTATTCCCATCTGCTCAGATGGTGTTAACCTTGGGTCTTCGTCTTGCTGTGTCTCATATTCTCCCACTATCGTCTTCTTATTGGTGAAACGATTACGGAAATGTACCTGCAACGATACAACATAATTTTCCTCCTTTGGGCTCAAAAATGACCAGGTACTTAACAAGGACATCTGAATTAGTTTAAAGTGAGGAGAACTGCACAAGTGTCAACCTCACTAGCCAACCAGGGATGGTCTCAATCAAACGAGTCAATGAATCAATGTCCTTGGGGTCAAGTGGCCTAAAGCCTATTTATACACCATCTGCTGGGAACTCAGCCACTCATAACGAGAAGGAAGATGTGAATCTTCAACAACTGTGAAGTGATTTTGACCCTTATGCCCTGGTTGGTACCAACGACTACCAACCTTTACTTCCACGGGGACTGGCATTATCTTACTACATTGGATCGACTGGTTAGTAATGCTTTAAGTTAATATTACTCTAACTAAACTAAACTAAACTACTAAAATTCCCTGATCTGGGTGCAAGGTAAATTTCAGGAGTCATCCGCCCTTTACCCGAGTATAATTGACAACGCATTTATCAACTTATCAACAAGCCCTATTACAGTCCATAGTACTAACCCTGAAATTGCTCCACTTCAGCTCAGACATGGTCTCCTTGTTCAGACCAAAAACTATAGCATTAACAGCACCTATAAGACATATGAGAAGACATTACAAATCCAGTACATAGAAAAAATGTCCTATACAGTGAGTAAGTTTCATCAGATTACAAACCTTTCAGATCATTTTTCTTGCATAACATCTTCGCCGTTATGGTGAAGCTGCCGCATTAACCATTTTAAAGATTTACTCGTTCAACCACTACATCTTAGTATGGAGCACCACAAGTGGATCATCATCATCAACGCTTCACCTCATAGTGAAGCTTGTTTGTGTTCTGCGCTAAGATGAAGTGAGGAGCTTATACAGGAGCCCGCCATGGTGCGGATTCGAGCCCAGGTTCGTTACTTACCGGTAGCTGAGATTGAGATTGCATGGAGAAGTACTAAAACAAAACTAGGCTGGTTTGGAGTCGCGTTCTGAATCCTGGAAAAAAATGCATAATTTAGACAAACTTATGACTACCAGTCAACAGAAAACAGTATTCGGTTGTCCTGTGATAATCTCAGTGATAATCTCAGTGATAATCTCAGTGATAATCTCAGTGATAATCAAGAGTTTGAGGAGTTGCGTACCCTGATCTGGAACCAGAATTTTAGTGATTTCACCTACTAATGTATAATGACTCCTTTGGTGAGCTGTTCGCTCACTCAGTGAAAACATTGCTCACTTTGGATCGGTATTACTAGTGATTTAGTGACCAATCTGGGTGCAAATATATGAATATGTTTGGTATATTAGTTCATAACATCAGTGATCGTCTAAAAACTGTGACAGACTTATTGATTGACCTAAAAAAATGAAAATGTATTAGGTATCGTCGGGAAATTAGAGAATTTGCAGAGTTGTGTTTCCATATACAACTATACATAAACAGAAAATGGTCATTGGCACACAGATGCGGACAGTCACCGTACGTTCGTATGAAATTGCTTCCAAATTTCGTACGAATGTACGTTAACTCGTCTGCATTTGAGCACCAACGACATCGCTTCCATTTCTTTTTTCACATATACAGACAGTAGATAGACAGCAATCTTCTGCCATAATGTGCAGGGTTATCATCACGTTCGTCATCTTGAGTATGAATTTCATGGTCTCAATCTATTACGGCGCATCATTACAAGACAGACCAAATCATCCGCTACTATACTCGAGAAGACTGAAAACGGCCATGGCTTTTTCTGTTGCTGGTGCGATAACTAGTCCCTGCTGATTTCTTTTTTAAAATCTGCGTGCCAAGATTTTAAAACTGTGGTTCATTCACAGAACTAATCACCATTTCTTGGCAAACAGATACAAACGAGATGCATAGGCTCATACGAGTAGAGAAATACCGAATACCGAATTACTTTACCTGTTAATAAGGGGGAAAATGTTGAGAAGGAGATAGATAAATGGATATGCTCGAAGAGGTTTGATCTCATCCATCAGCATTCGCTAAAACATCCAAGACTCAATCAATCAAAAACCTACCCAAACAGAGACGCGTGTAGTACCATTTGCTTTTATATAACAAGGGAGGTGTTGCGGCTGACTGATGAGAGCTATCGCTATTGATATAACAAGGGAAATGTTGTGGCTGACTGGTGAGAGCGTCCGCTACTGATGCTGAAGGCCCTGGGATCAAAACCACAGCTTGAGCGCGGCATTAAAAACAAACGCTCTCTGTTTCCCCCACAGTGAATGGGTACCCGACTTTCTTTAGAGCTGGGCAAGGCGAAGATGATGAGGTAGAGGAGCCTCACCCCCGATTCAGTCATAGTGTTGGCAGTACAAGTTGGCTCTCTAACAACCACTTTTCCGCATGGCCATTGGTTAAGGGACAACCTCTATTACTTTTGATATTACACAACCCTGACTTTGAACAATGCCTCAACTATTTGAACTGAGTGGCATGATGTAACAGGGATCAACATACATGTTATCTGTATTTCCAGCCAAAATTTGAATTGACCGTTCTATCCCTTTATACCCCAACCTGTTTTGTGTGGTGAGGGGTCAGTGTATAGCTTGGTGTTTACATACAGTTTGCTGTTCGGCATCGTGACTGTAGACTCCCGTGAAGCTGTTTACTCGTTTATGGACGAACCAGACCATATAAAGATACAGGGCCATCATCACAATCAATGACGTAAACAGAGGAATGTACCAACTAAAACACAGGCAAACAATGAATCATGCTATAGGAAGAGTAAAAGATACGGACAAGATCAGGGTCTAATACTAGGATCAGATGGTCGAATTTAATCCGGCGAATTTGAAGTCAAAAAGTCAAAATGCAAATCTGACACCAAAACGACTTGGTTTCAGACACATTCGCTGTCTAGAGTCAACAGAAAACATCAGCTAGACGAGTCGACTTCAAATAGTGAAATTGTCTCACCTCAACCCCCTCGATGAAAAAAATCAAAGCAAATTTCATTAGAAGCAGTGCCCGGTGGAGCAGTGCCCGGTGGTCTTAATAGATTGAAAATATGAGCATCCAAGTTTATTTTGATGGCGTTATAATTCCTATTAGGTATTGAATTGGGTTTATCTAGACACAGAAAAGATAACTCTATATTGAAGTATTCCTGACTGCAGGAAACATGGTGATGGAACAGCACCATGGCAGGGCTTTCAAATAGCAAAATTTCAAATGAAGACCCCGCTGTCCTTTCTACCTGACAATTGCATGACTCTAAGCTATCGCAGGAAAAGGGGTGGCTTATGGGAAGCTCATTCAACTTTGTACCGGGTGACCCGAGTTTGATTCAAAGTTTGTCCGTCAATTTGTGCTTTTTTTCTTATCCAAGTCCGATGGCAAATAAATGAGAAACGGCTATACAGCATCGACTCTGCGTGGCAAGCTATGGACATTCTGGAAACAACCCATGGGTTTAGTGATACTATCCATGTAAAACAATAAGATGTTTTTCTTTTCTTGAGTCTTCTAGCTAGTGAATAGATTAAAAGGCAGGGAAGGTGTGATGGTATACGGACTTACATGCCGAATCTCCAGTAGACGTGATCAACCCAGCACCACGCCCCTGACGGCCCATAGTGACCCTGGATGAATGGTATACAAGAAATCCCAACTGGTAAACCCCAGCAGAGTATGTGAAAAACCCTACAAAGAAAGAAAGCTGATTCAGTCAGGCGCAATGGGTTAGAGTTTACCATAATACACAAATCAGATAAGAAAAATGAATGAAAAATCTGCAGATATAATGGAGAGGCAAGGAAGTTGCACTCATTTTTACTATTCTACTACAATCATTTAGTTTGATTGGCATGCTCAAAGACGTGGTTGGTGTAACCCCAGTGCAGTTAGTGTAGTTATAATCTTTCAGACAGTTTATGGGTGGTTCCTTACCATCATCTGGTGACTACACAGTACAGAGCAGCTGTTGCAGAGAGAATTGATAGGAATGATATATAATGTAAGCCCCTATATGATTGATGGCATGGAACACTAGCTGATTTCATGTCCAAGAACTTGAATACACCATAAGTAATCATTGTAGGAAAAGAGTTGGCAAAACAACATAACATCTGGATCCCCAAGGTCTTTGGAAGTGATTTAACCAATCAGTGTATACCTCACAAATGGATTCA